>Ga0316596_1000021_pt1 | contig 14639 bp, 15 predicted proteins | sample S_170502SBrCrA_R_FD_207793 | JGI IMG/M metagenome (GOLD analysis project Ga0316596, IMG submission 207793) | Metatranscriptome of rhizosphere microbial communities from salt marsh grasses in Alabama, United States - S_170502SBrCrA (Metagenome... | ecosystem: Host-associated > Plants > Roots >... | reverse complement strand
GGACAAGGAAAGTAAGAAATTTCCTGGTATTTATCATGATGGCTAACCTCCATTAAAAACTTGTATCGAGGTTAGTTAACGATCCTTTCAGTTACTGGAACTCAATCACAAGAGATACCTGATATAGGTCAGTTAGTCCGGAGGATTGAAAGAAATTGAATAGGTTTCACAGGTGTTTATTGCGCCATGCCATATAAAGAAAAGGCTTCTTAAACCATTGATTCATGGTAATTGAATATCATTCTTGTTGTACTATCCATTACTTCTTAATGCCTCCCTATCGTAACCTCACTCATGAATTTCAATGATCCCGAATTCAAGCGAATGCGCTGGCAATGCCGACGAGGGATGTTGGAATTGGATCTGTTGCTGAGCGAATTTCTGGAAACGCGATACCCAACGCTAGACCCATCCACTCGGAAGAGTTTCGCCAGGTTGCTTGAACAGCCGGATCAGAACCTACAACGTTGGTTGCTCGGAGATGGAGCGAATGTAGAGCCTGAACTGCAGCAGATCATACAGACTTTGAGAGATCAGGGTGTGGATCGTCAGTGAACAGCGGCAGGCTTGAGATTCTTCGATTACGCCCAACCTGGTCTCGATATTTGTTCTATTGGCTTTTAGCTTCACACGCAGTGGGTGTCATCGCCATTTTCATGATCCAATCGCTGTTACTGGTCAAGATGGTTCTGCTGTCGTTTCTGGCCCTACTATTCATTTCGGCGATACGCCGACATCTGTTGTGGCGGGGGCGTTATGCCGTGCGCGAGGCATGGGTCGGCGAAGATGAGGCATGGCACTTGTTGCTGGGAAATGGTGAAACGCTGCAGACACGGCTGTTGTCGGACAGCTTCGTCAAGCCCTGGTTGATGGTTCTGAGATTCAAGTCGGGAAGATTTACGCCCGCCAGGTCGATGGTATTGTTTCCCGACAGTTTGGAAAAAACGGTCAGCCGTAAATTGCGCATCTATTTGCTGCGGTTAGACAGCCGTGGGTTCTGAAAGGCCGATCGGTGAATAGTCATCGGGAATCAGCACGGTCGGGTGGCGCTGAGCCATATCGTCTTTGAAGGGGAAATCGATAGTGTAGTGCAGGCCTCTGCTCTCCCGACGATGCTGTGCCGAACGAATGATCAGATCCGCCACTTCGACCAGGTTCCGCAGTTCCAGCAGGTCGTTGGTGACGCGGAAATTGCTGTAGTATTCCAGGATCTCCTGGCGTAACAGATCCACTCTCCGTTTGGCCCGCTGGAGCCTTTTGTTGCTGCGAACTATGCCGACATAGTCCCACATGAAGCGGCGTAACTCGTCCCAGTTGTGCGAGACCACCACCTCCTCGTCGGAATCGGTGACCCGACTCTCGTCCCATGGGGGGAGTTCCGGGGGTAGGGGAGTGCCATCAAGTGCTTGATGAATGTCGTCTGCAGCGAGCTTGGCGAAGACCAGACATTCCAGCAGCGAGTTGCTGGCCATGCGGTTGGCTCCGTGCAGTCCGGTATAGGCGACCTCGCCGACGGCATAGAGGCCCGAGACATCGGTGCAGGCATGATGATCCGTCATCACTCCGCCGCATGTATAGTGGGCGGCAGGCACCACTGGGATAGGCTGGCGGGTGATATCGATGCCGAAATCGAGACAACGCTGATAGATGGTCGGAAAGTGTTCTTTGACGAATTCGACCGGTTTATGGCTGATGTCGAGATACAGGCATTCGGCGCCGATGCGTTTCATCTCGTGATCGATCGCCCTGGCAACGATGTCGCGCGGAGCTAATTCACCCCGTTTGTCGAAACGATGCATAAAGCGGCTGCCGTCCGGCAGCAGCAACCGACCCCCTTCCCCCCGGATCGCCTCGGTAATCAGGAAGGTCTTGGCTTCCGGGTGATAGAGACAGGTCGGATGAAACTGGATGAACTCCATATTGGCGACCCGGCAGCCGGATCGCCAGGCCATGGCGATTCCATCACCGGTGGAGACGTCGGGATTGCTGGTATAGAGGTATACCTTGCTGGTACCGCCGGTGGCAATCACCACGAAGCGTGCCCGGAAGGTTTCGGTCATACCGGTCGTTTGATTCAGGATATAGGCCCCGAGGCAGCGCTTCTGTTGTCCCCGATGGTGCTTGTCGGTAGTGATCAGATCGACGGCGATGTGATTCTCGAAGACCTCCAGATTCGATCTCTCCAGGACCCGGGCCTCCAGGGTGGTTTCGACCTCCCGACCGGTAGCGTCCGCCGCATGCACGACCCGGCGGTGGGAATGGCCACCTTCCCGGGTCAGGTGATAGCCGCCGCTGCTGGTGGCACTGGCGTCCCGGGTGAAGTCGACCCCTTCCTGTAACAGCCAACGAATACTGGCGGGACCGTGCTCCACCACCAGCTGCACGGTGGATTCATCGCACAGACCCGCCCCGGCATCCAGGGTATCCGCCACGTGGGCGGCGATCGAGTCCTGGGCGTCGAGCACGGCGGAAATGCCGCCCTGGGCATAATAGGTGCTGCCTTCCTCCAGGTTGCGCTTGGAAATAATCGCGACCTTCAGACGATTTTTCAGATGCAGAGCCAGACTCAGGCCGGCGGCACCGCTGCCGATGATAAGTACGTCATGTTGGTGGTCGTATGGCATATTTGCGGGGTAACGGGGTTAAGTTGATAATAGGCCGCTGCTGGTACCGCATCCTAGCCTAAATCCGGGGTTCATTGAACCAGATCAATTGGGATGCAGATTCACCAGAACTTATTCTTAGCATGACTGTCAATGAGACTGAGCACAGGGCAGTGCTGGTCGCGAGGAGGTTTAGGCCCGGATGGGCGAGCGTCAAATTGACCATGAACTGGTTGCCCGTGTGCAACGAGGAGACAAAAAGGCATTCGACCTGCTGGTACTCAAGTATCAGCAGAAAATCGCCAATTTGGTATCCCGTTATATTCGGGATCCGCACGAGGTCATGGATGTTACACAGGAGGCCTTTATCAAGGCCTATCGGGCCATACCGAACTTTCGCGGTGAGAGTGCGTTTTATACTTGGTTGTATCGGATTGCGATCAACACTGCGAAAAACTATCTCGTCGCCATGGGACGTCGTCCCCCGACCGACGATTTAGAGGCAGAGACCGCTGAACAGATGGATGCAGGCGCCCGTTTGAAGGAAACAGGCACACCGGAAAATCATATTCTGAGCGAAGAGATTTCGGCAACCGTGCAACAGGCCATCGACAATCTGCCCGAGGACCTGCGCACCGCCATCATCCTTCGCGAGTTGGAAGGTATGAGTTATGAAGAGATCGCCAGCGCCATGTCCTGCCCGGTGGGAACGGTGCGTTCCCGGATCTTTCGGGCGCGCGAGGCGATCGATAAAAGTCTTAGACCACTTTTAAACCCTTAGGCCCACAGACCATGACTGAACAACAACGCGAACGTCTTTCAGCTCTTCTCGATGCGCAATTGGATCATCATGATATTCCGATTGAAATCAGTAAGTTGATCAAACAAAACGGCAATCGGGAACAGTGGTATCGTTACCATCTGATCGGTGATGCGATCCGCCAGGAACTGGGTCCGGTAGTCGATTCCCGTCTGGCCGAACGGATCAGCAAACAGTTGGAACAGGAACCGGTGGTGCTTGCCCCCTCGGCCTTGCCAAGCAAGGTGAGTAGCTGGCAGAAACCGGCGGCCGGTATCGCCATCGCCGCCTCCGTGGCCCTCATGGCGGTGACCCTTGCGCCACAGTTAATCAATCCCACTTCCAGCGATCGGCCGGGTGAGATGGCAGCATCCGATACACTGCCGCCCCAGAACATCTACGTGGCGGAAGACGGTACCCGCTGGGATATGCTGCAAAAACCCAAGGTGGAATCACGCTTGAACAACTACCTGGTGAACCATCAGGAGTTCGCCCCGGCAGGTAATATGAAAGGTATCATGCCATATGCCTCATTTGTCAGTTATGACGGTGGCAGATAGCGGTTCGTTTGATTCATGGTACGTCTAATCCAGACCGGCATGAAGGGACCAATAACCTCCTGCCTGACCTTTATTGCCCTGCTTATCTCCCTGAATGCGCAGGCCGGCAGCGATCAGACCGCAAAACAATGGCTGGAGCGCATGATCCAGGCCATACATAACCTGGAGTATCAGGGGACTTTCATTCATCTGCACGACAATCAACTGGAAACCATGCAGATCGTACATGCGCTCAAGGAAGGTAAGCTGCAGGAGCGTCTGATCTCCCTCAACGGGGCCCCTCGTGAGGTGATCAGGGACCACACCTCGGTGACCTGTGTGATGCCGGAATCCGAGCAGGTCTCGGTGGACAAACGCCCTCTCAGCGGTAAGTTTCTCGCCCTGTTACCGGAAGAACTCGATCAACTCGATGCCTATTATATGTTCAAGCTGCTTGGTCAGGGGCGAGTCGCGGGACGTACCGCCAAGGTGGTGGCGATCATCCCCAAGGACGGCTATCGTTATGGTTATCGCTTCTTTGTGGACGAAGACAGCGCCCTTCCGTTGAAGTCGGATCTGATGAACGAGCGGGGTAAGGCGGTCGAGCAGACCATGTTCACCCATCTGGAAGTTGGTGTCGCAGATACCAAAGAACTCCAGGACGATCTGTTGGAGGCGCATCAACCTTTCAAAGTCAAGACGGCCAGTGAACGATCCAAGAACGCAGCGAAACCCATGGAATCATCCTGGGAATTTCATAAGCTTCCCAAAGGGTTCAACGTGAACACGCGCAATCTGTTACCTGATCCGGACGGTAACAAGATGGTCGAACAGTATGTGTTAAGTGACGGCCTGGCCTCGCTGTCGGTATTCATTGAAGCCCCCGATCAGGATGATGAATCCTTGAACGGCGTCTCCCGACTCGGCGCGATCAATGCCTGGGGCGGTAAAATGGAAGGTTATCAGGTCACCGCAGTAGGCGAGGTGCCAGCCGTCACCCTGTTGGATGTAGTGGATTCGATGCGGCTGAAACACTGAACATGATAGAAGAATCTGCCCTGGTGGTCGCTTGTGAAGAGGGATTCGCGATCGTCGAAACCCAGGCTCAAGCCGCCTGCGGAGGCTGTCAGGCAAAGTCCGGTTGCAGCACCTCGGTGATTTCCGGGTTGTTCAGACGCCGCCGCAATCGGCTCAAGGTACTGAACCCCATTCAGGCCGTTCCGGGGCAACAGGTCATCATCGGTCTGCAGGAGCAGGCCCTGGTTTCGATCTCCCTGGTCGCCTATCTGCTGCCCCTGCTGAGCCTGCTCCTGGGTGCCATCGGCTTACAGGAGGCGGCTGCACAATGGCAGTGGCACGGCGGGGAACTGGCCAGTATCATCGGTGGTCTATCAGGACTGACCCTCGGGCTCTATCTGTTGAAACGGTTTTCCCACCGCCATGCTTACGATCCTTCCTATCAGGCCGTGATCCTGCGGCAGGCGCCCGGCATCCAGTTCAGCTAATCTCCCTGGCTTGTTTAAGCCCTCGAATCACGAGCTTTGCTATGAAATCATACAAAATATATGCGGTATTATGGTTGCTGCTGGCCCTGGTGCTGCCCGTGCAGGCACGCGACCTGCCGGATTTCACTCAGTTGGTGGAGCGTAACGCCCCCTCGGTGGTGAACATCAGTACCAAACAAAATCAGCTCAGCCATCAATTGAAGCGTTTCCACATCCCCGATCTGGATGAATTGCCGGAGGACAATGCCTTCGGAGACCTGCTGCGACGTTTTTTCGGCGAACATGGTTACCAGATGCCGGATGATGGTCCGTTGGAGAGACAGTCCTTGGGTTCCGGTTTCATCATTTCAAAAGATGGCTATATCCTGACCAACAACCACGTGGTGTCGGAAGGGGATGAGATCATCGTACGCATGGCGGATCGCCGCGAATTCAACGCCAAGCTGATCGGTACCGACGTGCGCAGCGACATCGCCTTGATCAAGATCGATGCGGTTGACCTGCCGGTGGTCAAGATCGGCAGTGGCGACGACCTCAAGGTGGGTGAATGGGTCCTGGCGATCGGTTCCCCGTTCGGCTTCGACCATTCGGTTACCGCAGGCATCGTCAGCGCCAAGGGCCGCAGCCTGCCCAGCGAAAATTATGTGCCCTTCATCCAGACCGACGTGGCGATCAATCCGGGTAATTCAGGTGGCCCATTGTTCAATCTGGATGGCGAGGTGGTGGGGGTCAACTCCCAGATCTACAGCCGATCCGGCGGTTTCATGGGGCTTTCCTTCGCGATTCCCATCGAAGTGGCGATGGACGTGGCCAAACAACTGCAGACCAGCGGCAAGGTGAGCCGGGGCTGGCTCGGGGTGCTGATCCAGGATGTCACCGGTGAACTGGCGGAGAGTTTCAACATGGATCGCCCCCAGGGCGCCTTGATCGCCCGGGTTCTGCCAGACAGCCCTGCGGAGAAGGCCGGGCTAGAGGTCGGGGATGTGATCCTCGCCTATAACGGCAACGAGCTGTACAACTCGTCTGAGCTGCCGCCGCTGGTGGGTTCCAGCAACGTGGACCAGCCGGCGGAGTTGCTGATTCTACGTGCCGGAAAGCAGATCAAACGCCAGGTGAACATCGGTGAACTGCCGGCGGAGGATACAATCAGTCTCTCGGGTGACTTCTCGCAGCCTCAGCTAACGAAAAACCGCCTCGGCATGGCCGTCTCCGAATTGACCCAGGAACAACGTAAGGAACTGGATTTAACCGCCGCCAAGGGAGTGATCGTAGAATCGGTGACCGGCCAGGCCGCCCGGGAGGCCGGTATCCAGCAGGGCGACGTGATCCTGATGCTGAACAACCAGGAGATCACCAGTGTGGCCCAGTTCAATCAGCTGGTGCAGGGTCTGCCGGCCGGCAAGACCGTGGCGGTGCTGGTGCATCGTGCCACCGGGCCGATCTTTCTGGCCCTGCGCACCCCGGCGGAATGAGACGCCTGCGTCTCTTTTACCGGCCGGATTGTCATCTGTGCGAGGAGATGCTGGAACAGTTGGCGCCTTATCGACAACGCGGGCTGCTCGCACTGGAACTGATCGATATAGACCGTTCGGGAGACGCACTGTCCGCCTATCGGACCCGGATCCCGGTTTTGGAAAACCTCGCTGGAGAGTGTCTGTGCGAATATTTTCTCGATGAAGATGCCCTGCTGAGCTATTTGGAAGGCGGTTGATTTGATATGATCCGCCACTTGATGTGGTCGAAGCGCCCCTTGATCGGGGCGTTTTTTTTGTCCACCTGGGAAACTGGGCCTCAAAGTGGTGGTTATCTCTCGATAAAATCAGGCATGACAGACTTACAGCATATCCGTAATTTCTCGATTATCGCCCATATCGACCATGGCAAGTCCACGATTGCCGATCGTTTCATCCAGATCTGCGGCGGTCTCACCGAACGGGAGATGGCGGAACAGGTGCTCGATTCCATGGAGTTGGAACGGGAACGGGGCATCACCATCAAGGCCCAGAGTGTAACCCTGAACTACCCGGCGCAAAACGGCGAGATCTACCAGCTCAACTTCATCGACACACCCGGCCATGTAGATTTCTCTTACGAGGTATCGCGCTCCCTGGCCGCCTGTGAAGGGGCCTTGCTGGTGGTGGATGCGGCCCAGGGGGTGGAGGCCCAGAGTGTGGCCAACTGCTATACCGCCATCGAACAGGGACTCGAGGTGGTGCCGGTGTTGAACAAGATCGATCTGCCCTCCGCCGAGCCGGAACGGGTGATCAACGAGATCGAAGAGATCATCGGCATCGATGCCGGCGATGCGATCCATGTCAGCGCCAAGACCGGCCTGGGCATCAAGGAACTGCTGGAACAACTGGTGACGCGCATCCCGCCGCCACAGGGGGATCCCGAGGCGCCGCTGCAAGCCCTGATCATCGACTCCTGGTTCGATCCCTATGTGGGGGTGATCTCCCTGATCCGGGTCAAGAACGGGGTCATCCGGACCAAGGACAAGATCCAAATCATGTCCACCGGACGCTCCTATCAGGCGGAGAAGGTAGGGGTATTCAATCCCAAGATGATCAACAGGCCGGAACTGGGCACCGGCGAGGTGGGTTTCATGGTCGCCAGTATCAAGGAGATAGACGGCGCCCCGGTGGGTGATACCATCACCCTGGAGAATCGCAAGGCGGCCAAGCCCCTGCCGGGCTTCGCGGAGATGATGCCGCGGGTCTTCTCAGGGCTCTATCCGGTGGTCTCGGACGATTACGAAGACCTGCGCGATGCCCTGCAGAAACTGCGTCTGAACGATGCGGCCCTGCACTACGAGCCGGAGACCTCCCAGGCCCTGGGCTTCGGTTTCCGCTGCGGCTTTCTCGGTATGCTGCACATGGAGATCGTGCAGGAGCGGCTGGAGCGGGAATACGACCTGGACCTGATCACCACCGCACCCTCGGTCATCTACGAGGTGCAGAAGACCGACGGCGAGGTGATCCGCATCGACAATCCCGCCAACCTGCCGGAGGTGGGGCAAATCGTGGAGGTGCGCGAACCCATGATCAACGCCACCATACTGGTGCCCCAGGACTATCTGGGCAACGTGATCTCGTTGTGCATCGAGAAACGCGGTATGCAGAAGAACCTGCAATACCTGGGTGGGCAGGTTCAGGCCTTGTTCCAGCTGCCGATGAACGAGGTGGTGCTGGACTTCTTCGATCGGCTCAAGTCGGTCAGTCGGGGCTACGCCTCGTTCGAATACGAGTTCACCCATTTCCAGGCCGCTCCGTTGATCAAGCTGGATATCCTGATCAACGGTGAAAAGGTGGATGCCCTCTCGTCCATCGTGCACCGTGACCAGGCCCAGAAGCGTGGGCAGGATCTGACCTCGAAGATGAAGGAGATCATCCCGCGGCAGATGTTCGAGGTCGCCATCCAGGCGGCGATCGGCAGCAAGATCATCGCCCGCACCACGGTCAAGGCCCTGCGCAAAAACGTCACAGCCAAGTGTTATGGCGGCGATATCACCCGCAAACGCAAGCTGCTGGAAAAACAAAAGGCGGGTAAAAAACGCATGAAGCAGGTCGGCAAGGTCGAGATCCCCCAGGATGCCTTCCTTGCCGTGCTCAAGGTAGGCAAGGATAATTAAGCTCCCACAGGCTGTGGGATCCCATAAAAGGTTGACAGCATAATGAATTTTGATTTTCCGACATTTCTGGTGGTCGCCAGCGCAGTGACCGGTGGCATCTGGTTGATCGATGCCCTGTTCTTCGCCTCCAAAAGAAAACAGCGGGCCGCCGCCGAAGCCAAGGGCGAAGCCCCGGTCAAGGTCAAAGAGCCGGTTTTGGTGGAGTATTCACGATCCTTCTTTCCCGTGATCTTCGCGGTGCTGATCCTGCGTTCCTTTCTGGTGGAACCGTTTCGCATTCCCTCCGGTTCCATGATGCCGACCCTGCTGGTGGGGGATTTCATTCTGGTCAACAAGTTCAGTTACGGAATCCGCCTGCCGGTACTGAACCAAAAGATCATCGATGTGGGCGAACCGCAGCGGGGCGACGTGTTCGTATTCCGCTATCCCAAGCAGCCCTGGATCGATTACATCAAGCGCGTTGTAGGGCTTCCGGGAGACGTCATCAGCTACGAGAACAAGGTCCTCTATATCAACGGTCAACCCATGCCGCAGACCCGTGAGGGAATCTATACCGGTGTTGGCAGTGGTGCCCAGATGACCGGAGCCTTCATCCAGCAGGAAGACCTCGATGGGGTCAAACACGATATCCTGGTGCATCCTCTGGCGCCCAATCTCGCACCGGGCTGCAACGTGTTGCGCAACGGCCCCATCACTGTCCCCGAAGGGCACTATTTCGCCATGGGCGACAACCGTGACAACAGCAACGACAGCCGTTGCTGGGGTTTCGTGCCGGAAGAAAACCTGGTGGGTAAGGCCTTCGCCATCTGGATGAACTGGGACTCCAATCTGGAGAGTTTTCCACCCATCGAATGGGAACGTATCGGCAAGGGGATACATTGATCCCGGGTCGATGGGATCTAATCACACCCTGCAGATAAGGAGTAAGTCGCGATGAATTCCATGCTGCAAAAACAACGTGGCCTCACCCTGATCACCTGGTTGATCATCTTGATGATGATCGGTTTCTTCATCATGCTGGGCCTGCGGATGGCGCCCATCTATATGCAAAACTATACGGTCAAGAACATCGTCACTGACCTGCAAAAGGAACCGTTGATCAGTCGTAAGCCACCGGGGGAGATCCGCAAGATGCTGATGCGGCGCTTCGACATCAACGGCATCGAAAACCTTGGCCGGGAAAACATCAAGATCACCCGTTCGGGCGGCACCACGAAGGTCGAAATCGTGTATGAGACCCGCCGGCATATTGCAGGTAATGTGGATGTGGTGGTGATGTTCAATGAGTCACTCGATCTGATCGCCAATTGAGACCTTCAACCGACATCCTGTGCCGTGCCCTTGGCTATCGTTTCTCCGATCAGGACCTGTTGGAACAGGCCCTGACCCATCGCAGCGCCAGTGGCTCGAACAACGAACGGTTGGAATTTCTCGGAGATTCGATCCTCGGCTTCGTCATCGCCAACGAGTTGTACGAACGTTTTCCCGTGGCCAGTGAAGGCCAGTTGAGCCGCCTGCGCGCCAGTCTGGTCAAACGCGATACCCTGGCCAAGCTGGCCCGGCAGTTTGCCCTCGGCGATTACCTCAATCTGGGTCCGGGTGAACTGCGCAGCGGCGGTCAGGCCCGCGCCTCGATCCTGGCGGATGCCCTGGAGGCGATTCTCGCTGCGATCTACCTGGACAGTGGCTACGCCATCACCCGGGAGGTGATACTGAACCTGTTCGAGGCCAGACTGCGGGTATTGGATCTGGATGCCCAGCAGAAAGATCCTAAGACCCGCCTGCAGGAGTTGCTGCAGGCCAGAAAGATCGCCCTGCCCAACTACGAGATCGTCGAGACCAGCGGCACCCCCCATGACCAGGTGTTCGTGGTGCGCTGTAGCATCGATGAACTGGACCTGGTAGAGCAGGGGACCGGCTCGAGCCGTCGGCGTGCGGAGCAGGAGGCGGCCTCCCGCCTGTTACAGGAGCTGGAACATGTCTGAACGGATCAATCGTTGCGGGTATGCGGCCATCATCGGCCGTCCCAATGTCGGTAAATCGACCTTGCTCAACCGCATCATCGGGGTCAAGCTGGCCATCACTTCACACAAGGCCCAGACCACCCGGCACAGTATCCTGGGCATCAAGACCCTGTCCGGTGGGCAGGTGATCTATGTCGATACACCGGGCATCCACGATCGGGGCGAGCAGGCCATGAACCGGTATCTCAACCGTACCGCCACCAGTGTGGTGACGGATGTGGATGTGTTGATCTTCGTGGTCGAAGCCCTGCATTGGACCCGGGAAGACGCCAAGGTGCTGAAGCTGCTGCAAGACCGGACCACGCCGGTGATCCTGGTGGTGAACAAGGTGGATCAGGTAAAACCGAAGGCGGCCCTGCTGCCGTTCCTGGAACAGGCGGCACAACGTTTTCCCTTCGCCGAGGTGGTGCCGCTATCGGCCAAACAGGGAGACAATCTGGAGACCCTGGAACAGCTGGTGTTGCAGGCCCTGCCGGAAGGGGAGAATTTCTTCCCGGAGGATCAGCTAACCGACCGCCCGGAGCGGTTTTTTGCCGCGGAGATGTTGCGGGAACAGCTCACCCGGCGCTACGCCAAGGAACTGCCCTATGCCTTGTCCGTTGAGATCGAGCAGTTCGAAGCCCAGCCGGGTCGCTATGCCATCGGGGCGGTTGTCTGGGTGGAGAAACCGGGCCAGAAGGCGATCCTGATCGGCAAGGACGGTCAGGCCCTGAAGGCGGCGGCCAGTCAGGCCCGCAAGTCCATGGAAGAATTCTTCGACTGCAAGGTCTATCTGAGTGTCTGGGTCAAGGTGAAGAAGAGCTGGTCCAGCGACGAATCGGCGCTGGTACGCCTGGGGTATGGCGAATAGCCCGGCCCAGTTACAGCCCGCCTTCGTCCTCCACCGACGCGACTATCGCAATACCAGTCTGCTGTTGGAGCTGTTCACTCTGCACGACGGGCGCTTGCCGGTGATAGCCAAGGGGGCAAAAACGGCCCGCGGCGGGCGCACGGCATTGTTGCAGCCGTTTCGCCCCTTGCTGGTCGGCCTGGCGGGCAGAGGCGAGATCCGCACACTGACCCAGGTGGAAGCCGAAGGACGGGCCTTCGAGCTGTTCGGAAGACTGCTCTATTGTGGCTTCTATCTCAACGAACTGCTCATGCGTCTGGTAGGCCGTCACGATCCCCATCCGGACCTGTTCGGCCATTATCTGCAGACCCTGGGCAGCCTGGCGGCAGGCGAGGCAATGGATGCGAGTCTGAGGGAGTTCGAGGTCCAGTTGCTGACGGCCCTGGGCTATGCCCTGTCGTTGACTCATGACAGCGAGTCGGGTGAGCCGGTCGAGGCCGAGGCCGTCTATCAATACATCCTGGAACAGGGACCGGTGGGGGTGGCGGGTCCCGCCGATGCCAGGCGCTTGCGGGTGCATGGACGTACCTTGCTGAGTCTGCATAATAGGTCAGCGATGGATCAGGCGGCCCTGGCTGAGGCCAGGGGGTTGATGCGGGGGGTCCTGGCCTTCTATCTGGGAGACAAGCCATTGAAGAGCCGGGAGCTGTTCATGGTTAACAATCAACCGATAGGCGAAAACAATGGAACAGAATGACAAATTGCTCGGTGTGAATATCGATCACGTGGCCACCCTGCGTCAAGCTCGCGGCACCCGCTATGCGGAACCGATCCAGGCGGCGCTGGTGGCCGAACAGGCTGGGGCCGACGCCATCACTCTGCATCTGCGTGAGGACCGTCGACACATCCAGGACCGGGACGTGCAGATGCTCTCGGAGATCCTGCAGACCCGCATGAATCTGGTGATGGCGGCGAGCGCCGAGATGGCGGTGATCGCGGGTCGTTTCCGTCCCCACGACTGTTGTCTGGTGCCGGAGACACGGGAGCAGCCGACCACCGAAGGTGGGCTGGATGTGGCCGACAATCAGGACTATATGAAGGACTACTGCAGCGAACTGGCCGATGCGGGCATACGGGTCTCACTGTTCATCGATGCCGATCCCAAACAACTGGATGCGGCAGTGGCGGTTGGGGTCCCGGTGGTGGAGATCCATACCGGGCACTATGCGGAGGCTCACAACGACCGGATCCGCAGGGCCGAGCTGGAACGAATCGTGCGCGCGGTGGAATACGGCAACGAGCTTGGCCTGCAGGTCAATGCCGGGCACGGCCTGGATTACCACAACGTGCGGGCGATCGTGGGTATCGCCGGGATCAGGGAGTTGAACATCGGTCATTCGATCATCTGTCGCGCCCTGTTCTGCGGCCTGGATCAGGCGGTAAGGGATATGAAAGAGCTACTGAGATTGTAGGGGCGAAAAATTTTTCGCCCTTACCGGCCAACTGGGATGAAATCGAGGGGTCAATCCTGCCGCAGGTCCGGCCCGGTGGAGACCGGGGTTGGGTATCGCAGCACCACCCAGTAGGTGGAACCGATGAAGGTCACCAGGGTGGTGAGCTGGAGGAACAGGGCCCCCTCCGGTGTCAAGACACCCGAAAGCAGGGCGCTGAAGCCAATCAGGATCGAGAACTCGCTGGCCTGACTCAGACGGATGCCCAGTTCCTTGGCCAGTTTCTTCGACTCGCCGATCAACACGAAAGTATGGCGAAAGACATAGGTCTTGAGAAAGATCAGCAGGACCCCGAGCAGCAGACTGGACCACAAAATCCAGTAAGGAACGGGAAACTCCAGCTTGGCGCCGATGGAGAAGAAGAACAGGATCAGAAAGAACTCCCGCAGGGGTTTCAGGTGTTCGGCGATCACCAGGGCCACCGGACTCGAGGCCACGGAGATGCCGCCGATGAATGCCCCCATCTCATAAGAGAGTCCCAGGCGATGAGCGGTTTCGGTCACCAACAGGCACCAGGCCAGGGTCAACAGAAAGGTGTACTCCTGGATCACGCTGAATCGGCGCAGCAACGGGATCACCAGATAACGTACCCCGCCGAAGGCCAACAGGCCGAGCACGACCAGCTTGAACATCAACAGGCCGAAGGCCGGCAGCACCTGCTCACCGCTCTTACCGGTGATGAACAGGATCACCACGATCGCCAGGATGTCCTGCAGCAACAGTATGCTGGTCATCACCTCGCCGATGCGCTTGTGGTGCAGGGTGGTGGTGGGGATCAGCTTGAGGGCCACCACGGTACTCGAGAACATCATGGCCGCACCGATGGTCAGGCTGTCGAGCAGGGGAAACCCCAACAGCCATACGAACAGAAACGTGAGCAGCGCGAACAGACCGGAGGTGCCGAAGGTCAGCAGGGTGGTGCGGCTGAACAGGCTGAGAAGCTTGCCTGGCTGCAGACTGAGACCCACCAGGAACAACAGCAGCACCACCCCCAGGTGGGCGATCTGTTCGATGTTGTCCGCATCGTCGACCAGGGCCAGTCCGTTGGGGCCGATCAGCACGCCGATGGCGATATAGGCCAGGATGATCGGCTGGCGGGCGAACAGGAACAGAGTGGCGAGCAACCCCGAGCCCACCACGATCGCCGCCAGTTCGAAGATGATGTTCTCATGACTCATGACGCCAGACGTGAAATTTC
>Ga0316596_1000020_pt1 | contig 14748 bp, 10 predicted proteins | sample S_170502SBrCrA_R_FD_207793 | JGI IMG/M metagenome (GOLD analysis project Ga0316596, IMG submission 207793) | Metatranscriptome of rhizosphere microbial communities from salt marsh grasses in Alabama, United States - S_170502SBrCrA (Metagenome... | ecosystem: Host-associated > Plants > Roots >... | reverse complement strand
TTATTTCTTCGCGGTGATTGGCATGCATTTGCAATATGCGGCCAATGCGTTCTTTTTTCGATTTCACCGGGTTGTAGACAGCGTCCCCGGAATTTAATACGCCGGAGTACACCCGGAAAAATGTCAAGGTACCGACAAACGGATCGGTGGCAATCTTAAACGCCAACGCAGCAAAAGGCTCGTCGTCTGAAGATTTGATCGAAACCTCGGTTTGGTCTTTGTTGTCCAGTATGCCGTGGATATCGGCCACTTCCGTAGGATTCGGCATAAATTCGATCACCGCGTCCAGCATGGCTTGAACGCCTTTATTCTTGAATGCCGAACCGCATAACGCCGGAACAATTTCATTTGCCAGGGTGCGTTTGCGCAATCCCAGCTTGATGTCTTCTGCGGATAAATCGCCTGTTTCCAGGTATTTTTCCATCAATTCTTCGGTGGCTTCTGCGGCGCTTTCCACCATTTTTTCCCGCCATTGCTGACAGAGCGCCAGTAATTCTTCCGGTATTTCTTTGGCTTCGTAAGTGACGCCCCGATCTTCTTCGTTCCAGTAGATCGCTTTCATGCGGACTAGATCGACGACGCCTTTGAAACTCTCTTCCGCGCCAATCGGAATTTGAATAGGCACCGGATCCGAACCCAAACGTTCTTTGATTTGTTTTACAACCCGCAAAAAGTTTGCGCCGGCACGGTCCATTTTATTAACGAACGCCATCCGCGGCACGTGGTATTTGTTGGCCTGGCGCCACACGGTTTCCGACTGCGGCTCTACACCGCCCACCGCGCAAAACACGGCACATGCGCCATCCAAGACCCGCAGCGACCGTTCCACTTCAATGGTAAAGTCTACGTGGCCTGGCGTATCAATAATATTGATACGATTTTCTTCAAACTGCTGGTCCATGCCACGCCAGAAGCAAGTCGTGGCCGCTGAGGTAATCGTGATACCTCGTTCCTGTTCCTGTTCCATCCAGTCCATGGTGGCCGCGCCATCATGAACTTCGCCTATTTTATGAGAGATCCCGGTATAGAATAGAATTCGCTCGGTCGTCGTCGTCTTACCGGCATCAATGTGCGCCATGATGCCGATATTACGGTAACGTTCAATTGGTGTTTTCCGAGCCACTTACTTTGGACCTCAATCACTTTTTTGCCTGGCCTGTTAATATTCGCTTACCAATGCAGCGTTGTTACCAACGATAGTGCGCAAACGCTTTATTGGCTTCGGCCATGCGATGCGTATCTTCGCGTTTTTTCACGGCTGAACCTTTATTTTCCGTAGCGTCCAGCAATTCGCCTGCAAGGCGACGGACCATAGATTTTTCACCGCGCTTTCGGGAAGCTTCGATAATCCAGCGCATCGCCAAAGTATTGCGGCGGTCAGCCCGAACTTCTACGGGCACTTGATATGTAGCACCGCCCACCCGACGGGATTTTACTTCCACCATGGGACGCACGTTTTCCAGCGCCTTATACAGCAATTCCACAGGCTCGCTGCCTTTGCTTTTTTCCAACGCGGCATCCAATGCGTCATAGACGATTTTTTCCGCGGTGGACTTCTTACCGCTGAGCATCAAAATGTTGACAAACTTTGCCACGGTTTGATCACCGAATTTGGGATCGGGCAGTATGGTTCTTTTTGCTGTAACTCGCCGTCTTGACATATGTTTTTACCTGTAACCTTTACTTGGCAATATTAGACTTCGCAATCTTAAGATTTAGGCCGTTTGGCGCCATACTTTGAACGACCTTGCTTGCGCTCGTTAACACCGGAGGTATCCAAACTACCCCGCACGGTGTGATAGCGTACACCCGGCAAGTCTTTTACCCGGCCGCCCCGAATTAAAATCACTGAGTGTTCCTGCAGATTGTGGCCTTCGCCACCTATATAGGTAGTCACTTCCTGGCCGTTGGTCAGGCGTACACGGGCAACTTTGCGCAATGCTGAATTCGGTTTCTTTGGCGTGGTGGTATACACACGAGTGCATACACCGCGTTTTTGCGGACAAGCCTCCAAAGCCGGCACATTACTCTTTTCCTTTTTGCTGGCTCTTGGTTTTCTTACTAACTGATTGATAGTTGGCATACAGTTGCTCCGACCAAAAATAAAACGACAGGCGGGTTGGACCCGCCTGTCCGATAAGGAGGGCGAATTTTAGGCCCATGTAACAAATCTGTCAAGCGACGAAGTCAATATCGACAGTAACTCGACCAAGAATTTGCGGCCCAATCCGGCTCTTGAATTTCTAAATTTGCAAAAACTTCTGGAAGATGTTCAATAAATAACCGGATTGGTGTTTCTACACCAATCCGGTGGAAGCGTTGGAAACGACCCTGCAGCGTATGCCGCAGGGTCATTGGACTGTTATTGATTGATGACTTCTTCTGAAGGTGCGCTTTCACCCGTATCGGCGGCTTCTATGGCCGCTTCCAAGGCGGCTTCCGGCTCACGCTTGCGGCGGCGTTCGTCATGATACGCCAATCCGGTACCGGCAGGAATCAAACGGCCCACGATAACGTTTTCTTTCAAGCCGCGCAGATGGTCCACTTTACCGTTGACCGAAGCTTCGGTCAGAACTCTGGTGGTTTCCTGGAACGATGCGGCTGAAATGAACGACTCCGTTGCCAATGACGCTTTGGTAATTCCCAGCAGCAGCGGCTCGAAGGTGGCGCCCAATTTCCCGTTGGCTTCTATGGCTTCGTTTTCCTCCAGCAAACGGGCTTTTTCCACTTGTTCGCCTTTGAGGAACCGAGTGTCGCCCGGATCGACCACTTCCACCCGACGCAACATCTGACGAATTATGACCTCGATATGCTTGTCGTTGATTTTTACCCCCTGCAACCGGTATACCTCCTGGACTTCATTGGAGATGTATACTGCCAGTTCTTCCACGCCCAGCAGACGCAGAATGTCGTGGGGATTCGGTGGTCCGTCGGCGATGACTTCGCCTTTTTCCACGTGTTCCCCCTCGAAGGCGGTTATATGGCGCCATTTGGGAATCAGCTCTTCGTGGGCGTCACCTTCGTTGGGAGTGATTACCAACCGGCGCTTGCCTTTGGTCTCTTTGCCAAAACCGATGATTCCTGACATCTCCGCCAAGATTGCTGGCTCTTTGGGTTTGCGGGCTTCGAACAGTTCCGCCACCCGAGGCAGACCACCGGTAATATCACGCGTTTTGGATGACTCTTGCGGCAACCTGGCCAATACATCACCGATTTCCGCTTTTACGCCATCTTCCAACCCAACGATTGCACCAGGCGGCAAGACATAATGGGCAGGCACTTCACTGCCGGCGATGTTCAAGTCGGTGCCTTGTTCATCCACTAATTTGATCATGGGCCGCAAATCTTTGCCGACACCGGCACCACGTTGCTTGGGGTCGGTGATGACATTACGGGATAAGCCCGTCACTTCATCCACCTCGCGCTGTACCGTGACACCTTCGACGAAATCGATAAACTTAACCGTTCCGGCCACCTCGGTAATGATGGGGTGAGTATGCGGATCCCAGTTGGCGACGATTTGACCGGATGCTACCACATCACCTTCTTTGCTGGTGATGTCTGCGCCATAAGGCACTTTATAACGTTCTTTTTCACGACCGTGCTCATCCAACACCCCGATTTCACCGGAGCGGGAGGTGGCCACCAGGGTGCCATTCTTGCGTTCCACCCACTTTAAGTTGTGCAGTCGAACAGTACCTTTGGACTTAATTTCGATGTTGTTGATGGCAGCCGCCCGGGACGCCGCGCCACCGATGTGGAACGTGCGCATGGTCAACTGCGTGCCCGGCTCACCGATACTTTGCGCGGCAATGACACCGACGGCTTCACCAATGTTGACGCGATGACCACGGGCTAAATCCCGGCCGTAACACGTGGCACATACCCCATATCGGGTTTCACAGGTGATCGGCGACCGTGCCAGGATGTGATCCACCCCATATTCTTCCAGCAAAGCCACGGTTTTCTCGTCCAGTAAAGTACCCTGCGACACGAGCACGTCTTCCGAACCGGGGTTTAGAATATCCTGAGCCACCACGCGTCCCAACACCCGTTCGGACAAAGTCTCCACTATATCGCCACCTTCCACTAAGGGCTGTTTCGACAATCCGCGGTGAGTACCGCAATCGACTTCCACCACCACCAAGTCTTGAGCGACATCCACCAGACGGCGGGTCAGATAACCAGAGTTCGCGGTTTTGAGTGCGGTATCCGCCAATCCTTTACGGGCACCGTGAGTGGAAATAAAGTATTGCAACACGTCCAGGCCTTCCCGGAAGTTTGCCGTGATCGGGGTTTCAATAATGGAGCCGTCAGGTTTGGCCATCAAGCCACGCATGCCAGCCAACTGACGGATCTGCGCGGCACTACCCCGGGCACCTGAGTCCGCCATCATAAAAATCGAGTTAAAGGACTTTTGTTTGACGGTATTGCCCTCGGCATCGGTGACTTCGTCGGTTCCCAAGGTTTCCATCATCGCCTTGGCCACGTGGTCGTTGGTGTTGGACCAAATATCCACCACCTTGTTATAACGCTCACCGTTAGTGACCAGGCCGGAGTTGTACTGTTTCTCTATCTCCTCAACCTGACGTTCAGCACCGGTAATGATTTTGAGTTTTTCATCCGGCACCACCATGTCTTCCAAGCCGAAAGACACTCCGGCGCGGGTGGAATAGTTAAATCCGGTGTACATCAGCTGGTCGGCAAAAATCACGGTTTCTTTCAAGCCTACCTGCCGGTAACAGGTATTAATGACATTGGAAATGGCTTTTTTGGTCATCGGTACATTAACAATATCCAACGGCAGTTGTGGCGGCAGCAATTCCATAATAACGGCCCGCCCCACCGTGGTATCAATGACCCGGCGCTCTTGATGTTTCTCACCATGCTCGTCGATGGTTTCACGCTTGATGCGGACCTTCACTTTGGCATGCAATTCTGCCGCTCCGGTGGCGTACGCCCGGGCCGCTTCTTTGATATCGGCGAACATCATGCCTTCACCTTTGGCATTGACCCGGTCACGGCTCATGTAATACAGACCCAATACCACGTCTTGCGATGGCACGATAATCGGATCGCCGTTGGCCGGTGACAAGATGTTATTACTGGCCATCATTAAAGCTCGGGCTTCGATTTGCGCTTCGATGGACAATGGCACGTGCACGGCCATTTGGTCACCGTCGAAGTCGGCGTTAAATGCGGTACATACCAAGGGATGCAATTGTATCGCTTTGCCTTCGATCAACAACGGTTCGAACGCTTGAATACCCAAACGGTGCAGCGTGGGCGCCCGGTTTAACATGACCGGATGCTCGCGAATCACCTCTTCCAGGATATCCCACACTTCCGGGCCTTCCCGCTCGACCATTTTCTTGGCGGCTTTAATGGTAGTGGCCAACCCGCGCATTTCCAGCTTGCTGAAAATAAACGGTTTAAATAACTCCAGCGCCATCTTCTTGGGCAAACCGCATTGGTGCAGTTTTAAGGTAGGACCCACCACAATGACAGAACGGCCGGAATAATCCACCCGTTTACCCAGCAGGTTTTGACGAAAACGGCCTTGCTTGCCCTTAATCATATCCGCCAGGGATTTCAGCGGCCGCTTATTGGAACCGGTAATGGCACGGCCGCGACGGCCGTTATCCAATAAGGCATCCACGGATTCCTGCAGCATGCGTTTTTCGTTACGTACGATAATGTCCGGAGCGTTCAACTCCAGCAAGCGGCGCAAGCGATTGTTGCGGTTGATTACTCGACGATACAAGTCGTTTAAATCGGAGGTGGCAAAGCGGCCGCCGTCCAGTGGGACCAAAGGGCGCAATTCCGGCGGCAATACCGGTAATACGGTCATAACCATCCACTCTGGCCGGTTACCGGATTCAATAAAGGCTTCCACCAGCTTTAAGCGCTTGGTGAGTTTTTTGTATTTGGTTTCCGATTTAGTTTCACCAATTTCTTCGCGCAGCTTGGTGACTTCTTCGTGCAATTCGATGCGTTTCAATAACTCAAAAACACTCTCCGCGCCCATTCTGGCGTCAAACTCATCGCCGTATTCTTCTATGGCTTCCAGATATTGCTCATCCGTCAGTAACTGGCCCCGCTCTAATTGGGTCATGCCCGGATCGATGACCACGAACGCCTCGAAGTACAATACCCGCTCGATGTCCCGCAAGGTCATGTCCATTAACAAACCGATGCGTGAAGGCAGCGACTTTAAGAACCAAATGTGTGCCACCGGGCTGGCTAATTCGATGTGCCCCATGCGCTCGCGGCGCACTTTTGCCAGGGTGACTTCCACACCACATTTTTCGCAAATAACACCGCGGTGTTTCAAGCGTTTGTATTTGCCGCACAGGCATTCATAGTCTTTGACTGGACCGAAAATCTTGGCGCAAAACAATCCGTCGCGCTCGGGTTTGAACGTACGGTAATTAATGGTTTCCGGTTTCTTTACTTCACCGAAAGACCAGGAACGGATTTTCTCCGGCGAGGCCAGGCCAATACGAATGGCATCAAAGTCCTCACTTTGTGCTTGCGCTTTTAAAATCTTCAATAGATCTTTCATTGTTTCTCCCGCGGTCGGTTCTTAGCTTCTGTTCTACGTAAGTAGGGTTGCACTGAAAAACAGTAGCTGCTATTGCTCAAGCTCGATATCGATACCGAGCGACCGGATTTCCTTAATTAATACGTTAAAAGACTCAGGCATGCCGGCTTCCATACGGTGGTCACCATCGACGATATTTTTATACATCTTGGTTCGGCCGTTAACGTCGTCGGATTTCACTGTTAGCATTTCCTGTAAGGTATAAGCGGCGCCATAAGCCTCCAACGCCCACACCTCCATCTCACCAAAACGCTGGCCACCGAACTGGGCTTTACCACCCAACGGCTGCTGAGTCACCAGGCTGTACGGTCCAGTGGATCGGGCGTGCATTTTATCATCCACCAAGTGGTTGAGTTTCAGCATATACATATAGCCTACGGTCACGGGACGTTCAAACGCCTCGCCGGTACGACCGTCGAATAAGGTGGTTTGACCGGATTCCGGCAGACTCGCCAACCGCAACATTCGCCGGACTTCATCTTCCGATACGCCGTCGAATACCGGCGTGGCGAAGGGCACGCCTTTGCGCAGGTTGCCAGCCATTTCCACCAGCTCGTCGTCGCTCATAGAGCCCAAATCCACTTTTACGCCTTCCCCGTCGTTATAAATCTCGCTGAGAAAACCTTTGATTTCCGCCACGCTGCGTTGCGCATCCAGCAGGGCACCGATTTTCTTACCCAAACCTTTGGCGGCCCAGCCCAGGTGGGTTTCCAGCACTTGTCCGACGTTCATCCGCGAAGGTACGCCCAATGGATTCAACACTATGTCCACCGGGGTACCGTCTTCAGAGTAAGGCATATCCTCTACCGGCTTGATCATGGAGATAACGCCTTTATTACCATGGCGGCCGGCCATTTTGTCGCCCGGTTGAATGCGGCGTTTCACGGCCAAGTACACTTTAACCATTTTCAACACGCCCGGCGCCAATTCATCACCGGAGGTCAGTTTGGCACGCTGGTCTTCGAATTCGGCGTCCAACTTGGCTCGTTGTTGTTTCAACTGTTCTGCCAGGTTTTCCAACTGTGCATTGACTTCATCTTCTTTGAGGCGAATTTCGAACCATTTGTCCCGGCTCACCTCGCTCAAATAGGGTTTCGCAATCTTAGTGCCGGCTTTAAGCTTATTGGGGCCACCTTCGGCGGTGTTGCCCGTCAGCAGTTTTTCGGCGCGCTGATAAATATCATCTTCGACGATACGGTATTGGTCGTGCAGGTCTTTTTTCGCCCGAGCCAGGGACGATTCTTGAATCTGCAAAGCACGGGTGTCTTTCTCCACCCCATCACGGGTGAACACTTGCACATCGATGACCGTACCATCCATACCGGAGGGCACCCTCAGGGAAGTGTCCTTCACATCCGAGGCTTTTTCACCGAAAATAGCCCGTAACAACTTTTCTTCTGGAGTAAGCTGGGTCTCGCCTTTAGGAGTGACTTTACCCACCAGGATATCACCCGGCTTCACTTCGGCGCCTACATACACGATCCCGGACTCATCCAGTTTAGATAAGGCACTTTCACCCACGTTAGGAATATCACTGGTGATTTCTTCGGCGCCCAACTTGGTGTCTCGAGCCATGCAGGTGAGTTCCTCGATATGGATGGTGGTGTAGCGGTCTTCTTCCACCACTCGCTCGGAAATCAAGATGGAATCCTCGAAGTTGTAGCCGTTCCAGGGCATAAACGCCACCAACATGTTCTGCCCCAAGGCCAGTTCACCCATATCCGTGCTGGGACCATCCGCCAACGCGTCACCCCGGGCCACGATGTCGCCCGGTTTGACCAAAGGTTTCTGGTTAATACACGTATTTTGATTGGATCGGGTGTATTTGGTCAGGCCGTAAATATCCACCCCGGGTTCTCCAGCGCCGGCTTCTTCGTCGTTGACGCGGACCACGATACGGCTGGCATCGACGCTATCCACAACACCGCCGCGTTTAGCTTGCACAGTTACCCCGGAGTCCATGGCCACGGCACGTTCTATGCCTGTGCCCACCAGGGGTTTGTCGGCCACTAATGTCGGTACGGCCTGACGCTGCATGTTAGATCCCATCAACGCCCGGTTTGCATCATCGTGTTCCAAAAATGGAATCAACGCCGCCGCCACCGACACAATTTGCCGTGGGGACACGTCAACGTAGTCCACTTTGTCCGGCGTGGACATGGTAAATTCATTTTGATGTCGGCAAGACACCAGGGTGTCAATCAAGCGGCCTTTCTTATCGATGGTGGCATTCGCTTGCGCCACCACATACTGACCTTCTTCGATGGCGGACAGATATTCAATTTGGTCGGTTACCAGCCCATCGACGACTTTACGATAAGGTGTTTCCAAAAACCCGTAATCGTTCGTGCGTGCGTACACCGCCAGCGAGTTGATCAAGCCGATGTTCGGACCTTCCGGTGTTTCGATAGGGCAAACCCGCCCATAGTGGGTAGGATGCACGTCCCGCACCTCGAATCCAGCACGCTCACGGGTCAAACCACCTGGGCCTAATGCGGATACACGGCGCTTGTGAGTAATCTCGGACAGCGGATTATTTTGGTCCATGAATTGAGACAGCTGACTGGAGCCAAAGAATTCTTTAATGGCCGCCGATACTGGTTTGGCGTTAATAAGCTCCTGGGGCATCAAACCTTCGCTTTCCGCCAGACTCAAGCGCTCTTTTACCGCGCGCTCTACCCGTACCAATCCCACGCGGAACTGATTCTCCGCCATCTCTCCCACCGAGCGAACGCGGCGGTTGCCCAGATGGTCGATGTCGTCCACGAAACCATTGCCGTTGCGGATCTCGATCAGGTTTTTCAAGACATTGACGATGTCATCTTTGTCCAGTATCCCCTGACCCATTTTTTGGTCGCCCATCCCCAGGCGGCGATTGAATTTCATGCGGCCCACAGCCGACAAATCATAACGCTCTGTGTTGAAAAACAGATTTTCAAACAGCGTTTGAGCCGCCTCTTTGGTGGGCGGCTCGCCCGGGCGCATCATGCGGTAAATCTCCACCTGTGCTTCCAGTTCGTTGCGGGTGGCATCCAGGCGCATGGTATCGGATATGAACGGCCCTTGGTTTAAATCGTTGGTATAAATCGTGGACAGCTTTTTAATGCCGGCATTGACGATATTTTCCAGCAATTCCGGCGTCAGTTCATCGTTGGCGTTGGCGATAATTTCACCACTGCTTTCATCCACAATATCGTGCGCAATCGCCTCCCCATGCAAATATTCCAAAGGCACGGCGAGATTTTTTACCCCGGCTTGTTCCAGCTCACGAATGTGGCGCGCGGTAATGCGACGGCCTTTTTCCACGATGACTTTATTTCTGACTTTAATATCAAATTCAGCCGACTCGCCACGCAACCGTTCGGGTATCAATTCCAGCTTGGCGCCGTCTTTTTCCAATGTGAATGAATCGGATTGAAAAAACATTTCCAGAATCTGGTTATCGTCATAACCCAGAGCATGCAAAATGACCGTGGCCGGCAGTTTGCGGCGGCGGTCAATGCGCACAAACACGCAGTCTTTCGGATCGAACTCAAAGTCCAACCAACTGCCGCGATAAGGAATTACTTGGGCGTGGTAGAGCAATTTGCCCGACGAATGGGTTTTGCCTTTATCATGATCAAAAAACACCCCAGGTGAACGATGCAACTGCGAGACAATTACCCGCTCGGTACCATTGATCACAAACGTGCCGGTATCGGTCATGAGCGGCATTTCGCCCATGTAAATTTCTTGTTCTTTAATGTCTTTTACAGGTTTGGGTGTGGCTTTAGAGTCTTTGTCGTAAATCACCAGACGGGTGGTAACGCGCAACGGCGCGGCATAGGTCAAGCCGCGTAACTGGCACTCTTTAACGTTAAACGCGGGAGAACCCAAGCGATAATTAACGTATTCCAGCGCGGCATTACCAGAATAGCTTACAATGGGGAAAACGCTTTTCAGCGCCCCATGCAAGCCTTCGTCCTTGCGTTGATTTTCCGGAGCGTCCGCTTGTAAAAACTTGCGGTAGGAATCCACCTGGATAGCCAATAAATACGGCACATCCATCACGCTGGGAAACTTGCCAAAGTCCTTGCGAATGCGCTTTTTTTCTGTAAAGGAATAGGTCATTTGCGATCCTCTGTTAGTCAGTCACACCAAGAAATAGTCACGACCCTGAAAAAAGAATAAACACCAAAAGGCCGGCAGCGCTAAGCCACCAGCCTTACGGTGTGATTTTTAGTTGTGCTGGACTCTGTGGTAATAATCTTCAGTCTAGACCAAAAAGTTAATATACAAAAGCACCAGCTCAATAAGTTTAATGAATGTTGCGATACCAAATGAGTTAGCAGCCTCAGTTATTTCAATTCAACTTTAGCACCGGCTTCCTCTAATTGTTTCTTCACGGTTTCGGCTTCATCTTTCGACGCAGCTTCTTTCACGGTTGAAGGGGCGCCTTCCACCATTTCTTTGGCTTCTTTTAAGCCAAGTCCGGTGATGGCACGAACCGCCTTGATAACGCCAACCTTATTGTCGCCGAAACTGGCCAACACGACGTCGAATTCGGTCTGCTCTTCCGCGGCGGCGGCTTCACCACCACCTGCTGCTGGGGCTACTGCCACCGCGGCAGCGGCAGCGGAAACACCGAATTTTTCTTCCATTGCTTCGATCAGATCAACCACTTCGACAACGGTCATGTTGGAAATGGTTTCTAAAATGTCTTCTTTTGAAACGGCCATGATTAAAACTCCTCTAAATGTCGCCTGATAATTAGAAAATCAATAATAATAAAAATTAACCAGCTGCTTGTTTCTGGTCGCGGATAGCGGCCACCGTGCGAACCAGCTTGGCATGAGGCTCGGCCAATGTACGCGCCAATTTTTCAATGGGCGCTTTCATTACTGCCATCAACATGCTGATCGCTTGTTCCTTGGTGGGCATATCAGCCAATCGCTTGATATCGCCAGGGGCTAATAGCTTGCCGCCAATTGAGACGACTTTCACCACCAGTTTGTCATTCTGTTTTGCAAAATCCTGAATGACACGGGCGGCGGCGCCTGGATCTTCCTGCGAAAAAGCCAATACCAAAGGCCCTACCAACACATCCGACATGCATTCGAACTCTGTTCCTTCGATCGCGCGTTTCGCCAAAGTATTTTTGACGACACGCACATAAACAGAGTTCTCCCGGGCCTTGGCCCGTAATGCGGTCATATCCCCCACAGACAGGCCGAGATACTCAGCCGCTATGGCAGAGTGTGCATTGGCAGCGACTTCGCTGACTTCCGAGACAACAGCCTTTTTTTGATCAAGACTTAATGCCACGAGTACACCTCCAGTTAGTTGAAAATCGAGAATAGTATTAAGCTCAAGAGCCCTAACCGATAATTGCAGTCAGCCGCTCTCTCAATGAACTCATGACTACCTCATTACTGCTTCATAACCACGGGCGCCCGTTGACATACGATCTAAGGCGACACCGTCTGCGTGGGCCGGAGTACTCTCCATTAACTCTGTGTGTTGTATTAGCGCCGATACGGCACCAAACACCTCAGAGACCCACGGTCTTTGACGTCCACTGACTCACGTCAGTGGGACAAAGTTTTTACCACAAACGTTCTTTTCGATAATGCTTTTCTATTGCTTATTGCTTACAGATTAAGCGATGTTTTATCCACCGCAATACCCGGTCCCATGGTGCTGGATAAGGTCACTTTTTTGATATAAGTGCCTTTGGCCGCACTGGGTTTGGCCTTGTTTAAATCCGCCAGCAAAGCATCCAGGTTTTCTTTCAATTTATTGACATCGAAATCGGTCTTGCCAATCGCGCAGTGAATAATCCCGGCTTTATCGGTGCGATAACGCACTTGGCCCGCTTTAGCGTTTCTAACCGCCCCAGCCACATCCGGTGTTACAGTGCCAACCTTAGGGTTAGGCATCAAGCCACGAGGCCCCAAAATCTGACCCAGTTGACCCACCACTCGCATGGCATCGGGCGAGGCAATAACAACGTCAAAATCCATATTGCCGGCCTTGATGCTGTCAGCCAAGTCGTCAAACCCGACAATATCAGCACCGGCTTCTTTAGCCGCATCGGCATTGGGTCCCTGGGCAAACACCGCGACCCGCACGGACTTACCAGTACCATTGGGCAACACGGTGGATCCGCGCACTTGTTGATCCGATTTGCGCGGATCAACGCCCAGATTGACACTCACGTCAACCGATTGTTCAAACTTTAGCGCCGGCATGGATTTCAACAATGCCAGTGCTTCCTCAACGCTGTAAAACTTGCCCGCTTCGAGTTTTTCCCGAATGGCTTTGGCTCGTTTGGATAATTTTGCCATGGTCTATACCCCCTCCGTTTCAATACCCATGCTGCGCGCCGTGCCGGCAATAGTACGCACTGCGGCGTCCATATCGGCGGCGGTCAAATCGGGTTGTTTGGTCTTGGCAATCTCTTCCAGTTGCTCGCGGGTCACTTTACCCACTTTATCCCGATTCGGTACGCTGGAACCTTTTGCGATGCCGGCGGCCTTTTGCAACAAGATAGACGCTGGAGGGGTTTTGGTAACAAATGTGAAGCTACGATCACTATACACCGTGATTACCACCGGAATCGGCAAGCCTTGTTCCATGCTTTGGGTTTGCGCGTTAAATGCTTTGCAAAATTCCATGATATTGACACCGTGTTGGCCCAAAGCCGGGCCAACGGGTGGACTGGGGTTCGCCTGACCTGCTTTGACTTGCAGCTTGATATAGGCTTCGATTTTCTTCGCCATGTATAACTCCTCTGTGGGTGGTAGCGCTTTCAGTTTGCCTGGGCAAACATCCAGCTCCCCTGTTAAATAAAAACTATTCTATTAAAATTAAAAATCAGTCCCGCCATGCTATATGGCGGTAGGACTCAGCCCTTTTCGACCTGGCCGAATTCCAGCTCAACGGGTGTGGAGCGGCCGAAGATTAATACGGAAACACGCATTTTGCTTTTCTCGTAATCCACTTCTTCCACAACACCGTTAAAATCATTAAAAGGCCCGTCAGTAATCCGAACCATTTCACCGGGCTCAAACAATACTTTTGGCCTGGGTTTGTCCACGCCCTCTTGCACACGTTGCAGGATAGACATGGCTTCTTTTTCGGTGATAGGCGTGGGTTTGTCCCCCGTACCACCAATAAACCCCAGCACTTTGGGCGCGTCTTTTACTAGGTGCCAGGTTTCGTCGTTCATTTCCATTTGCACCAGTACGTAGCCGGGGAAGAATTTTCGTTCGCTTTTACGCTTTTGTCCTTCGCGCATTTCCACCACTTCCTCGGTGGGCACGAGGATCTCGCCAAAATGCTCGTCCAGACCTTTGCGTTTAATGCGTTCTTCTAGAGAACGTTTAACTTGTTGTTCGAATCCGGAATAGGCGTGCACCACATACCAGTGTTTTGCCATGTAATCCTGTCCTCTTTAAACGGTCAAAAAGCGTACAGCCCAGCTTAGAAACATATCCAACATCCACAGGCAAAAACCCATAATCACCACCGCAACCATAACGAACATGGTGGTTTGCGCGGTTTCCTTGCGTGTTGGCCAAACGACTTTACGCACTTCGTTACGAGCTTCTTTGATGAAATCAGCGGTCGCTCTACCGGTTTGCGATCGTAACGCAATTACCACAGACAATCCGGCGGCAATCAATAAACCGATGACGCGAAGCAGAAGCGATTCATCGCCAAAATAGTAAAATCCGCCAATGGCGGCCGCGATGGGTATCACTGCCAGGGTTAAAATGACTTTATCCAAAATTCCGCTCTCTCGATCAGCTTTTTATAGTGGGTAATCAGTTGTATGGCAGGCCAGGAGGGAATCGAACCCCCAACCTGCGGTTTTGGAGACCGCCGCTCTGCCAATTGAGCTACTGGCCTAAAAAAATGAGACTGAGCATCATACCCAGTCTTCAATTTTATTAACAGTTTTACCTTATAATGATATCGTGTTGTTTCTCATGTCTCAGCGAGAAGCGGACAACCCGCTTGCGCTGAGCCTCGAGGTCTATTCGATAATTTTCGCCACCACGCCGGCGCCCACGGTACGGCCGCCTTCGCGGATCGCAAACCGCAAGCCATCTTCCATCGCGATGGGGGCGATCAGGTTCACCACCATGTTGATGTTGTCG
>Ga0316596_1000019_pt1 | contig 14934 bp, 10 predicted proteins | sample S_170502SBrCrA_R_FD_207793 | JGI IMG/M metagenome (GOLD analysis project Ga0316596, IMG submission 207793) | Metatranscriptome of rhizosphere microbial communities from salt marsh grasses in Alabama, United States - S_170502SBrCrA (Metagenome... | ecosystem: Host-associated > Plants > Roots >... | reverse complement strand
CAGTCCGGTGGACTGATTTTTTGGGCGAACGACCGGATAGGGTGAGGAAGCTAAATTGATCCTGCGGATCAATTTAGCGACGAACGGCTGGGCAGGATGCCTAGACTGGGGGTTAAACAGAGTGGCGCGGTCGCGCCAGGGATGGCATATAAAGATCAGCTTACGAAGCCTTTAGGCCTGCGGATCAATTTAGCGACAATACCCAGATTGGGGCTAAAGCGAAGCTCTGACAACGCGATATGGATGGCAGGTAAAGGTCGACTAACGAAGTCACCGCCGAAATCCAATGGAAAACGATGGACTGTTTTTTAGCGAACATGCCGAACCCCGTCTTCGTTGCACTGAACCAATCCTCAGGGATCGAGCAAATGCAAAGGGATGAAATCGCAATGCTGTACCAGGATACAAAGTACCGCTTCCGGGATTTCCGAGAAATCCACTGCAAAGGTACGCAAGTATTCAACAACACAATGACTAAGGTTAATCTCCGTATTCCACTGTGTTAGAATATCCAGCTTTTTCAAACTTGGGGAGTCCGGGTGAGAGTCCTGTGACGCTGGTACCCATAGAGAGGTAATCATGGCAAAAAAGATTCAGGCTTACATCAAGCTGCAGGTCAAGGCCGGCGAGGCCAACCCAAGCCCTCCCGTGGGCCCTGCATTGGGTCAGCATGGGGTGAATATCATGGAATTCTGCAAGGCGTTCAATGCCAAGACGCAGAACCTGGAGAAGGGACTGCCTACACCGGTAGTCATCACGGTCTATACCGACCGATCCTTCACCTTTATTACCAAGACGCCGCCGGCCTCCGTCCTGTTGAAGAAGGCGCTGGGGCTGCCAAAGGGTAGTTCGACCCCGAATTCCGTTAAGGTGGGTACGGTTACCCGTGCACAACTGGAAGAGATCGCTACCACCAAGATGCCCGATCTGACTGCGTCAGATATGGATGCTGCTGTGCGCACCATCGCAGGCAGCGCACGGCAAATGGGCCTCAAAGTCGAAGGGGTGGAGTAAGCCATGGCAAAACTGAGTAAACGTAGCAAAGCAATTCGTGCAAAGCTCGAAACCGGTAAGGTCTATCAGGCGGAAGAGGCCTTCTCCCTGCTGAGGGAGCTCTCGGCTGTCAAGTTTAAGGAGTCGGTGGACGTCAGCATCAATCTGGGTGTCGATCCGCGTAAGTCCGATCAGGTCGTGCGTGGTGCCTCGGTATTGCCCCACGGTATCGGGAAAACGGTGCGCGTGGCGGTCTTCACCCAGGGGGCCAATGCAGATGCGGCAAAAGAGGCGGGTGCCGACATTATTGGTATGGATGACCTTGCGGAGGAGGTCAAGGCCGGCAATATGGACTTCGATGTGGTCATCGCCAGTCCGGACGCCATGCGGGTGGTTGGTCAGTTGGGTAAGATACTCGGCCCCCGCGGTCTGATGCCTAATCCCAAGGTGGGTACAGTAACACCGAACGTGGCCGAAGCGGTGCACAACGCCAAGGCCGGTCAGGTCCGTTATCGAACAGACAAGGCCGGCATCATCCATGCCTGCATCGGCAAGATCGATTTCGAACCGGTCAAGCTCAAGGAAAACCTGGAATCTCTGCTGACCGCCCTGGTCAAGGCCAAGCCCAGCACCGCCAAGGGTGTCTACCTGAAAAAGGTCACGGTCTCTTCGACCATGGGTCCCGGTTTATCGCTTGACCAAACCTCACTCTCCATTTAGCGGCCAGCGCCGCAGGACGAGTGGGCAATACGAACTTTGGGGTGCCGGTCATACCGGCACCGTCAAAGACCGCAGGTGTACCCCAAAAGGTGCTTAATCCATGCCTGCGCAGACGGAGCAACCCAAATCAGGATCTCTTCCTGATGATGGTGCACGTTATAGCCTGATGTCTCAGGACATCGTTTGAGTAACCGAGAAATTCTTACAGATTTCTCTCATTATCAGGAGGTGACGACTTTGCCACTCAATCTTGAGCAGAAAAAAGCCATTGTCGCCGAAGTCAAAGACGTGGCAAGCAGTGCCTATTCCGCTGTCGCTGCCGAGTACCGTGGCTTGACCGTGGATGAGATGACCCTGCTGCGCCGGGAGGCGCGCAACAACGGTGTCTATCTCCGCGTGGTCAAGAACACCCTCGCCAAGCGTGCCGTGGAAGACACCGATTTCGCCTGCATGCAGGAAGGTCTGACCGGTCCGTTGGTCCTGGCCTTCTCGCAGGAGGATCCCGGTGCTGCCGCCCGCGTCATCAAGGACTTCGCCAAGGAGCACAAGCATCTCGAGGTGAAGCTGGTTTCTATTGGTGGTCAGTTATTGGCCCCCAGCGAACTGGAGACCCTCGCCAAGATGCCGACCTATGACCAGGCTATCAGCATGCTGATGGCGGTCATGAAGGCTCCGGTGGAGAAGCTTGCACGCACCATGAAAGAGGTGCCCGGCAAGCTGGTCCGGACTTTGGCAGCAATCAAAGACGCCAAAGAGGCGGCTTGAAGCGGCTTTTTTCAACAATTCATTTAATCGTGCAAACCAATTTTTTAGGAGTTAATCAATGGCCGTAACCAAAGAAGAGATCCTCGAGGCGATCGCCGGGATGACCGTGATGGACGTCGTGGCGCTGATCGAGGCCATGGAAGAGAAGTTTGGCGTTACCGCTGCCGCTGCTGTGGCTGCAGCCCCTGCCGCTGCCGCTGCCGAAGCAGCCGTGGAAGAGAAGACCGAATTCGACGTCGTGCTGGCCGAGATCGGTAGCAACAAGATTGCCACCATCAAAGCAGTACGCGCCATCACTGGTCTGGGTCTTAAAGAGGCCAAGGACGCGGTCGAGGGAGCACCCACCACGCTGAAGGAAGGTGTCTCCAAAGAGGAGGCCGCCGAGATCGCCAAGCAATTGGAAGAGGCTGGCGCCAAAGCCGAGATCAAATAATTCTGAGCTCGAGCAACGGCAAGTCGGCATGAAACGGCTGGTGGCGTAATGCCACCGGCCTTTTCCTGCTTCTTGGAAGGCGGTTTCGCATACCGACCCGGCTTCCAGGCAATGCCGCAACACCCTGCCGGCAAGGGATGCTGTGATGGGTGAATACAGATTTTGTTGGTCGCGACCTCGGCTATCAACCCCGGTCGCGACAAAGTTGGAACCTCCAAGCCTTTGACACTGAGGGATGGCAGCATGGCCTATTCTTTCACCGAGAAAAAGCGAATTCGCAAAGACTTCGGCAAACGTCCCAGTATCCTGGACGTACCTTTTCTACTGGCAACGCAGATCAATTCCTATCGCGATTTTTTACAGGACGGCGTGGCCGTTGACAAGCGAGAGGACATAGGCCTGCATGCTGCTTTCCGATCGGTCTTTCCGATTACCAGTTATTCCGGCAATGCGGTATTGGAATATGTTAACTACCGTCTGGGAGAGCCGGTATTCGATGTACGGGAGTGCCAGTTGCGCGGTACCACCTACGCCGCCCCATTGCGGGTGCTGGTACGCCTGGTGATCTACGACAAAGAGGCCCCGGCCGGTTCCAAGGTGGTCAAGGACATCCGCGAACAGGAGGTCTATATGGGCGAGCTACCGTTGATGACGGAGACCGGAACCTTCGTGATCAACGGCACCGAGCGGGTCATCGTATCTCAGCTGCACCGTTCCCCCGGTGTGTTCTTCGACCATGACCGGGGCAAGACCCACTCCTCGGGCAAGCTGCTGTTTTCAGCCCGCGTCATCCCTTATCGGGGGTCCTGGCTCGATTTCGAATTTGATCCCAAAGACAATGTCTTCGTACGAATCGACCGCCGTCGCAAGCTGCCGGCGACCATCCTGTTGCGCGCCCTGGGTTATGAAACCGAGCAGATCCTCGGCATGTTCTTCGAGACCGATACCTTCACCCTGTCCAAGCGCAGCCTGAAGATGGATCTGGTGCCCGAGCGCTTGCGCGGGGAGACCGTGACCTTCGATCTCAAGGCGGGTGACGAGGTCATCGTCGAGGCGGGCCGGCGGGTCACCGCGCGGCATATACGTCAACTCGAGCAGGCGGGGGTCAACAAACTGGAGGTGCCGAGAGACTATGTCTACGGTGAGGTGCTGGCGCACAACGTCATCGACAAGGAGACCGGCGAGCTGATCGCCGAGGCGAATGTCGAGATCACTGAGGAGTTGTTGGATCTGTTGGTCGAGAAGGGCGTGAAAAAGATCGATACCATCTTTACCAACGACCTGGATCACGGTCCCTTCATCTCCGACACCCTGCGCATCGATCCCACCACCAACGAACTGGAGGCCCAGGTCGAGATCTATCGCATGATGCGTCCCGGCGAGCCACCGACCAAAGAGGCGGCGCAGAACCTGTTCAACAACCTGTTCTTCGCTTCCGATCGGTACGATCTATCGGCGGTCGGCCGCATGAAATTCAATCGCCGTCTGAACCGCGACCAGGAAGAGGGCGAAGGGGTCCTGTCGAACGAAGACATCATCGATGTGCTCAGGGAGTTGATCGACATCCGCAACGGCAACGGCGTGGTGGACGACATCGATCACCTGGGCAACCGGCGCATCCGCTGCGTTGGCGAGATGGCGGAGAATCAGTTCCGGGTCGGCCTGGTACGGGTCGAGCGCGCGGTCAAGGAACGCTTGACCCAGGCGGAGTCCGAGGGCCTGATGCCCCAGGAGATGATCAATGCCAAACCGGTGTCCGCCGCGATCAAGGAGTTCTTCGGTTCCAGCCAGCTGTCACAGTTCATGGACCAGAACAATCCGCTCTCGGAGGTCACTCACAAGCGCCGCGTGTCGGCCTTGGGCCCGGGCGGCCTGGCGCGGGAGCGGGCCGGTTTCGAGGTGCGCGACGTACACCCCACCCACTACGGCCGAGTCTGCCCTATCGAGACCCCGGAAGGACCTAACATCGGCCTGATCAACTCGCTGGCGGTGTATGCCCGCACCAACCGCTACGGATTTCTGGAGACCCCCTACCGCAAGGTGGATGACGGTCATGTCACCGATCAGATCGAATACCTCTCCGCCATCGAGGAGGGGCGTTACGTGATCGCCCAGGCCAACGCCACGGTGGACGAGAACGGCAGGCTGATCGACGATCTGGTCTCGTCCCGTTTCCAGAACGAATTCACCCTGTCGACCCCCGACAAGGTGCAGTATATCGACGTCTCGCCCAAGCAGATCGTTTCGGTGGCGGCGTCCCTGATCCCGTTTCTGGAGCATGACGACGCCAACCGCGCGCTCATGGGGTCGAACATGCAACGTCAGGCGGTGCCGGTGCTGCGCGCCGAAAAGCCCCTGGTGGGTACCGGTATGGAACGGGTGGTAGCGGTGGATTCCGGTGTCACCGTGGTAGCACGACGGGGTGGTGAGATCGAATCTGTGGATGCGGCCCGCATCGTGGTCAGGGTCAACGATGACGAGACCGAGGCCGGTGAGTCCGGGGTGGATATCTACAACCTGACAAAGTATACCCGTTCCAATCAGAATACCTGCATCAACCAGCGACCGCTGGTGACTGTGGGGGATCAGATCGCCCGCGGCGACGTGCTGGCAGACGGGCCGTCCACCGACATGGGTGAGCTGGCCCTGGGACAGAACCTGCGGGTCGCGTTCATGCCCTGGAACGGCTACAACTTCGAGGACTCCATCCTGATCTCCGAGCGGGTGGTGGAAGAGGATCGCTTTACCTCCATCCACATCGAAGAGATGACCTGTATGGCCCGCGACACCAAGCTGGGTCCGGAAGAGATCACCGGCGATATCCCCAATGTGGGCGAGGCAGCCCTGTCCAAACTGGACGAGTCCGGCATCGTCTATATCGGTGCAGAGGTCAAAGAAGGCGATATCCTGGTCGGCAAGGTCACCCCCAAGGGTGAATCCCAGCTCACCCCGGAAGAGAAATTGTTGCGTGCCATCTTCGGCGAGAAGGCCTCGGATGTTAAAGACACCTCCCTGCGTGCCTCCTCGGGGCGGGTCGGCACTGTGATCGACGTGCAGGTGTTCACCCGTGACGGGGTGGAGAAGGACGCCCGCGCGTTGCAGATCGAGGAGATGGAACTCAACCGGGTGCGCAAGGATCTGAACGATCAACTGCGGATCATGGAAGACGACACCTTTCAACGGGTCGAGAAGATGTTGGTGGGTAAGACCGCCGATGGTGGACCCAACAATCTGAAGGCAGGGTCCAAGGTCACCAAGACCTATCTTAACGAGATCGAACGGGACAAATGGTTCGAGATCCGCCTGCGCAACGAGGAATCCGCCGCGCAGTTGGAGACGATTGCCGAACAGGTCAGGGCCCAGCGCGAGACCTTCCGCGAAAAGTTCGAGGAGAAGAAGCGCAAACTGACCGCCGGCGACGATCTGGCCCCCGGTGTACTCAAAATGGTCAAGGTCTACGTGGCGGTAAAAAGACGTATCCAGCCGGGTGACAAGATGGCCGGACGGCATGGAAACAAGGGCGTCATCTCCACCATCGTCCCGGTGGAGGATATGCCGTTCGACGAGTATGGTGAACCGGTGGACATCGTGCTCAACCCGCTGGGTGTACCCTCGCGTATGAACGTGGGACAGGTGCTCGAGACCCATCTGGGCTTTGCCGCCATGGGGGTGGGCAGAAAACTCGGTAACATGTTGCAGGTCCAGGCACAGATCGCCGAACTGCGTGATTTCCTGGCCAAGATCTACAACACCAGCGGCAAGTCGGAGGATCTCGATTCACTCGGCGATGCGGAGGTCATCACCCTGTGTCGCAATCTGCGAGGTGGGGTGCCGATGGCGACTCCGGTGTTCGATGGTGCCAACGAATCCGAGGTCAAGTACATGCTGGAGTTGGCCGGCTTACCGGAGAGCGGCCAATATACCCTGTATGACGGGCGCACCGGTGATGGCTTCGAGCGACCGGTGACGGTGGGTTACATGTACATGCTGAAGCTGAACCATCTGGTGGATGACAAGATGCACGCCCGCTCCACCGGGCCCTACAGTCTGGTCACCCAGCAGCCGTTGGGGGGCAAGGCACAATTCGGCGGTCAGCGTTTCGGGGAGATGGAGGTCTGGGCTCTGGAGGCCTATGGCGCCGCCTATACCCTGCAGGAGATGCTTACCGTCAAGTCGGACGATGTCAACGGCCGTACCCGCATGTACAAGAACATTGTGGACGGAGACCACCGCATGGAGGCCGGCATGCCCGAATCGTTCAACGTGCTGGTCAAGGAGATCCGCTCCTTGGCCATCAATATCGAACTGGAACAGGACTGATCGGCCGCTTGCGGCCAGGCAGAGTTTACAGGAGAGCCGATCTTGAAAGATCTATTGAATATTCTGAAACAACAGGGCCAGACCGAGGACTTCGATGCCATACGTATCGGTCTGGCATCCCCAGACATGATCCGGTCCTGGTCCTACGGTGAGGTCAAAAAGCCGGAAACCATCAACTACCGGACCTTCAAGCCGGAGCGTGACGGTCTGTTCTGCGCCAAGATCTTCGGACCGATCAGCGACTACGAGTGTCTATGCGGTAAGTACAAACGGCTCAAGCATCGCGGCGTGGTGTGCGAGAAGTGCGGGGTCGAGGTGACACTGGCGAAGGTGCGCCGGGAGCGAATGGGGCATATCGAACTGGCCAGCCCGGTGGCCCACATCTGGTTCCTCAAGTCCCTGCCCTCGCGCATCGGTCTGCTCATGGACATGACCCTGCGGGATATCGAGCGGGTGCTCTATTTCGAGTCCTTCGTGGTGGTGGATCCCGGCATGACCTCCCTGGAACGGGGGCAGTTGCTGACCGACGAACAGTACCTGGATGCGATCGAGGAGAACGGTGACGAGTTCGACGCCCGCATGGGCGCCGAGGCGGTCTACGAACTGCTCAAGACCATCGATATCCCGGAAGAGATCAAACGGCTGCGTGAGGAGATCGACGGCACCAACTCGGAGACCAAGATCAAGAAGTTCACCAAGCGGCTCAAGCTGCTGGAGTCCCTGCACGAATCGGGCAACCGGCCGGAGTGGATGGTGATGACGGTGCTGCCGGTGCTGCCGCCGGAGCTGCGTCCACTGGTACCACTGGACGGCGGTCGCTTTGCCACCTCAGATCTGAACGATCTGTATCGCCGGGTGATCAACCGCAACAACCGCCTGAAGCGGCTGCTGGACCTGAATGCCCCGGACATCATCGTGCGCAACGAGAAGCGCATGTTGCAGGAGTCGGTGGACGCCCTGCTCGACAACGGTCGCCGCGGTCGCGCCATCACTGGAACCAACCGCCGCCCGCTGAAGTCCCTGGCCGACATGATCAAGGGCAAGCAGGGACGTTTTCGTCAGAACCTGCTGGGCAAGCGGGTGGATTATTCCGGTCGTTCGGTGATCGTGGTCGGTCCGACCCTGAAGCTGCATCAGTGCGGTCTGCCCAAGCGTATGGCCCTGGAGCTGTTCAAGCCCTTTATCTTCAGCAAGCTGCAACTGCGGGGGCTGGCCACCACCATCAAGGCGGCCAAGAAGCTGGTGGAGCGGGGCACCGCCGAGGTCTGGGATATCCTGGAGGAGGTGATCCGTGAACACCCGGTGTTGCTGAACCGGGCACCGACCCTGCATCGCCTGGGTATCCAGGCCTTCGAGCCGGTGCTGATCGAGGGTAAGGCGATCCAGCTGCATCCGCTGGTCTGTACCGCCTTCAACGCCGACTTCGACGGCGACCAGATGGCGGTGCACGTACCCTTGTCCCTGGAGGCCCAGTTGGAGGCGCGCAGCCTGATGATGTCCACCAACAACATCCTCTCTCCGGCCAACGGCGACCCGATCATCGTGCCCTCCCAGGATGTGGTGCTGGGGCTCTATTACATTACCCGCGAGCGGGTCAACGCCAAGGGCGAGGGCATGGCATTCTCCGACATCGCCGAGGCCAAGCGGGCCTATGAGACCGGTCAGGCGGATCTGCATGCCAGGGTCAAGGTGCGCGTGCAGGAGGCCTTATACGATGACACCGGCAAGCTGCAGCGGGAGACCCGACTGATCGAAACCACTATGGGCCGTGCCATCGTGTTCGAGATCGTACCAGACGGTCTGCCTTTCGAGCTGATCGACCGGCCTATGGGCAAGAAGGCGATCTCCAACCTGATCAACGCATCTTACCGGCGTCTCGGATTGAAGGATACGGTCATCTTCGCCGACCAGCTGATGTATCTGGGTTTCCGTTATGCCACACGGGCGGCGGTCTCCTTCTGCTCCAACGACATGGTGGTGCCGGATGAGAAAGCGGGCATCCTGGCGCGGGCAGAGGCCGAGGTGAAAGAGATCGAGAATCAGTATACCTCGGGTCTGGTGACCAACGGCGAGCGCTACAATAAGGTGGTGGATATCTGGTCCCACACCAACGACCAGGTGGCCAAGGCGATGATGTCCAAGCTGGGTAAGCAAAAGGTGATCAATCGGGACGGTAAGGAGGTAGAACAGGACTCTTTCAACTCGGTCTATATGATGGCCGATTCAGGGGCCCGTGGTTCCGCCGCCCAGATCCGTCAGCTGGCAGGTATGCGTGGTCTGATGGCCAAGCCGGACGGTTCCATCATCGAGACCCCGATCACCGCCAATTTCCGCGAGGGCCTCGACGTTCTCCAGTACTTCATCTCCACCCACGGCGCCCGTAAGGGTCTGGCGGATACCGCCCTGAAGACCGCCAACTCCGGTTATCTGACCCGGCGCCTGGTGGATGTGGCCCAGGACATGGTGGTCTTGGAAGAAGACTGCGGCACCAACGAGGGCCTGCTGATGCAGCCGATCATCGAGGGTGGTGACGTGGTCGAGGCGTTGCGGGAGCGGATTCTGGGGCGGGTGTTGGCGGTAGATGCCTATCCACCCGGCAGCGACGAGCCGGTGTGCCCAGCCGGTACCCTGCTGGATGAAGAGTGGGTGGAGAAGCTTGAGGTCATCGGTGTGGATCAGGTGATGGTGCGTTCCGCCATCACCTGCGAATCGAAGGTCGGTGTCTGTGCCAGGTGTTATGGCCGGGATCTGGCCCGCGGTCACCTGGTCAATGATGGTGAGTCGGTGGGGGTCATCGCCGCCCAGTCGATCGGTGAACCGGGCACCCAGCTGACCATGCGGACCTTTCATATCGGTGGTGCGGCATCCCGCTCGGCGGCGATCAACAACATTCAGGTCAAGGCGGGCGGTATCGCGAGGCTGCACAACATCAAGACGGTCAAACACGCCAGTGGTAACCTGGTGGCGACCTCCCGTTCCGGTGAGCTGACTATCGTGGACGAGGTGGGTCGTGAGCGCGAGCGTTACAAGCTGCCATATGGGGCCACCGTGCGGGTCGAGGACGGCTCACAGGTCGAGGGTGGACAGATCGTGGCCAACTGGGATCCGCACACCCATCCGGTCATTACCGAGGTGGCGGGGGTGCTGCGCTTCGTCGATTTCGTGGATGGCGTCACGGTGCAGAAGAAGACCGATGAGGTGACCGGTTTGAGTTCGCTGGAGGTCATAGATCCCAAGCAGCGTCCGGCGGCCGGTAAGGATATCCGGCCCATGGTCAAGCTGGTGGATGAGGACGGCAATGACATGAACATTGCCGGTACCGATATCCCGGCCCACTACTTCCTGCCGGCCAATGCGGTAGTCGGGGTGCAGGACGGTGCCGATGTGGGCGTGGGTGACGTACTGGCACGTATTCCCCAGGAGTCTTCCAAGACCCGCGACATCACCGGTGGTCTGCCCCGGGTGGCCGATCTGTTCGAGGCACGCAAGCCGAAGGATCCCGCGATCCTGGCGGAGAAGACGGGAACGGTCAGCTTCGGTAAGGATACCAAGGGCAAGCAGCGTCTGATCATCACCGATCCCGACGGCGAGCAACATGAAGAGCTGATCCCGAAATGGCGTCATGTGAATGTGTTCGAAGGCGAGCAGGTCGTGAAGGGCGAGATGATCTCCGACGGTGAGCTCAACCCCCACGATATCCTGCGGCTGAAGGGTATCACCGAGTTGGCCGAGTACCTGGTCAAGGAGATCCAGGATGTCTATCGTCTGCAGGGCGTGAAGATCAATGACAAGCACATCGAGGTGATCATTCGCCAGATGCTGCGCAAGGTCGAGATCACCAGCTCCGGCGACAGTCGTTTCCTCAAGGGTGAGCATGTGGACAAGGTCATGGTGCAGGAAGAGAACGCGAAACTGCGTGCCGACGGCAAGCACGGGGCCTTGTACGATCCGCTGTTGCTGGGCATTACCAAGGCCTCTCTGGCTACCGAGTCGTTCATCTCCGCGGCTTCCTTCCAGGAGACCACTCGGGTGCTTACGGAGGCGGCGGTACGTGGCATGGCCGATCGGTTGAACGGACTGAAGGAGAATGTCATCGTGGGTCGTCTGATCCCCTCAGGTACCGGTCTCTCCTATCACAAGGAACGCAAGCGCCGTCGCATGGAGATGCATGAGGTGGAAGAGACCAAGCCCGAGTTGGTGGTGGAAGAGTTGGAACAGGCCTTCAAGGAGGCGCTCAATACCCCGGAAGCGAAATAGACCGGCGTTGCAGGTGCAGGAACTGCGGGGATCGATCCATATGGGTTGACAACCCTCCCAACCAAGCATAGAATGCGCCCTCTTCAACAGGCCGGCCCTTCGCCGGCCTGTTGTTTCTAACCCTCTTCGCGCTCCTTAGTTAGGAAGCAGACAAGAGTAATCAATTGCCAGAGAGTCCGCAGATCCCGATGCCTCACAAATCGGTTGGCGGGCATGGTGCAGGGCTCTCGATAATTATTTGTAATGCAAACATCAGCGTCCCTGGAGACGGAATAGATGGCAACGATCAACCAACTGGTTCGCAAGCCCAGGAAACGAAAAATACAGAAGAGTACGGTACCGGCCTTGAATGCCTGTCCGCAGAAACGGGGTGTATGCACCCGTGTGTACACCACCACGCCGAAAAAACCGAACTCGGCCTTGCGTAAGGTGGCTCGTGTGCGTTTGACCAACGGTTTCGAGGTCACCAGCTACATCGGTGGTGAGGGGCACAACCTCCAGGAGCACTCGGTGGTGCTGATCCGCGGCGGACGTGTGAAGGACTTACCGGGTGTGCGTTACCACGTAGTGCGCGGCAGCCTGGATACCTCCGGTGTGGAGAAGCGCCGTCAGGGACGTTCCAAGTACGGTGCGAAACGGCCGAAGAGCTAACGGCTGATAAAAATTAACCAGTGATATTGAGATAGAGCAATGCCAAGAAGACGAATTCCAGCTCGCAAGGAAACCCTACCTGACCCGAAATACGGAAGTGAGCTGTTGGCCAAGTTCATCAACATGGTGATGGTCGACGGCAAGAAGTCGGTGGCAGAAAAGATCCTTTACGGCGCCTTGGACCAGGTAGCGCAAAAGCGCTCGGGCGAGCCGTTGGAACTGCTGGAGGGCGCTCTGGAAAATGTGCGTCCGCTGGTGGAAGTGAAATCTCGTCGGGTCGGTGGCGCAACCTATCAGGTACCGGTCGAGGTTCGTCCCAACCGCCGTAACTCTCTGGCCATGCGTTGGATGATCGACGCTTCGCGCAAACGCAGCGAAAAATCGATGGCAATGCGTCTGGCCGGTGAACTCTTGGATGCCTCCGAAAACAAGGGTGCGGCAGTCAAGAAAAAAGATGACACTCACCGAATGGCAGAGGCGAATAAGGCATTTTCGCACTATCGCTGGTAAGCGATTTAACCTAACTCAAGCTCTTTAACAAACAGGTTTGTAACGTGGCACGGAAAACTCCTATCGAGCGCTATCGTAATATTGGCATCATGGCGCATATCGATGCCGGTAAAACGACTACCACCGAACGTGTGCTCTACTACACCGGCGTCTCCCACAAGATTGGAGAGGTCCATGACGGCGCGGCCACCATGGACTGGATGGAACAGGAGCAGGAACGCGGTATCACCATTACCTCCGCTGCCACGACCTGTTTCTGGAGCGGCATGGCTCAGCAGTTTCCTGAGCACCGCTTAAATATCATTGATACCCCCGGACACGTGGATTTCACCATTGAGGTGGAACGTTCCCTGCGTGTGCTGGACGGCGCCGTATTCGTGCTGTGTGCGGTCGGCGGCGTCGAACCCCAATCCGAGACCGTCTGGCGTCAGGCCAACAAGTACAAGGTCCCGCGCATGGCGTTCGTCAATAAGATGGACCGGATGGGGGCCAACTTCTTTCGTGTGGTTGCCCAATTGAAGGAGCGTCTGGGGGCCAATGCAGTGCCGATCCAGGTGCCGGTCGGGGCGGAAGATGGCTTCAAGGGTCTCATCGATCTGGTCAAGATGAAGTCCATCGTCTGGTCCGAGGCCAACATGGGCGTCGAGTTTACCTATGAAGATATCCCGGCAGAGCTGGCAGATACCTGTCAGGAGTGGCGGGAGCACATGGTCGAGGCGGCTGCCGAGGCCTCAGACGAGCTGATGGAGAAGTACCTCGAAGAGGGTGAGCTGTCTGAGGAAGAGATCCTCAATGGGCTGCGTGCGCGTACCCTGACACTGGAGATCGTTCCGGTCACCTGCGGCTCGGCATTCAAGAACAAAGGTGTGCAGGCCGTGCTCGACAAGATCATCGAGCTGATGCCGGCGCCGACCGAAGTGCCCGCGATCAAGGGTGTTCTGGACGATGCAGCGGAGACCGAGGCGGAGCGTCCCTCCAAGGACGATGCGCCGTTTGCCGCCTTGGCATTCAAGATTGCCACCGATCCCTATGTCGGCACGCTGACCTTTTTCCGGGTCTACTCCGGTGTGCTGAACTCGGGTGATACGGTATACAACCCGGTCAAGTCGAAGAAGGAGCGCATCGGACGTATCCTGCAGATGCACGCCAACTCGCGCGAAGAGATCAAAGAAGTACGCGCCGGCGACATCGCTGCTGCGGTGGGCCTGAAAGACGTCACCACCGGTGAAACCCTGTGTGCCCTTGATCAACCGATCACCCTGGAGCGCATGGAGTTTCCCGAGCCGGTCATCGCGGTTGCGGTTGAGCCGAAGACCAAGGGCGATCAGGAGAAGATGGGTATAGCCCTGTCAAAACTGGCCCAGGAAGATCCCTCGTTTCGGGTCAGGACCGACGAAGAATCCGGGCAGACCATCATTGCCGGTATGGGCGAGTTGCATCTCGACATCATCGTCGATCGCATGCGCCGTGAATTCAAGGTCGACGCCAATGTGGGCGCGCCCCAGGTAGCCTATCGGGAGACCATCCGGACCGCGATCGAGCAGGAAGGCAAGTTTGTCAAGCAGTCCGGCGGACGCGGACAGTACGGTCATGTCTATCTGCGCATCGAGCCGCAGGAGGCGGGCGCGGGTTATGAGTTCGTCAACGAAATCGTCGGCGGCGTGGTACCTCGTGAGTATATCCCAGCGGTCGACAAGGGCGTGCAGGAGGCCATGCAAAGCGGTGTCATGGCGGGTTATCCGGTGGTCGATGTCAAGGTCACCCTGTATGACGGCTCCTACCACGACGTAGACTCCAATGAGATGGCGTTCAAGGTGGCAGGCTCAATGTGTTTCAAGGAGGGCGTGCGCAAGGCCAAGCCGGTCTTGCTGGAGCCGATCATGAAGGTCGAGGTCGTGACGCCTGAGGAGTACATGGGCGATGTGATGGGTGACCTCAACAGCCGCCGCGGTATCGTTCAGGGTATGGATGACACACCCTCGGGAAAACAGATCAAGGCGGAAGTCCCCTTGTCTGAAATGTTTGGCTATGCAACGGATCTGCGCTCAGCCACACAGGGCCGTGCCAACTACAGCATGGAGTTCACCAAGTATGCAGAGGTGCCGGCAAGCATTGCCGACGCCATTTCCAAGAAATCGTAATCGGGTATAGGGGTAACACTGTGTCCAAGGAAAAATTCGAACGCAAGAAACCGCATGTAAACGTAGGCACGATTGGCCACGTCGATCATGGCAAGACCACCTTGACGGCGGCGATCACCATCGTGCAGGCAAAGAAATTCGGTG
>Ga0316596_1000018_pt1 | contig 15030 bp, 16 predicted proteins | sample S_170502SBrCrA_R_FD_207793 | JGI IMG/M metagenome (GOLD analysis project Ga0316596, IMG submission 207793) | Metatranscriptome of rhizosphere microbial communities from salt marsh grasses in Alabama, United States - S_170502SBrCrA (Metagenome... | ecosystem: Host-associated > Plants > Roots >... | reverse complement strand
CGAATGTTGTAAAAAATTGTTTTTCTTCACTTTCAGCATCACAACAAATGGTAGCATTTTGCCATGGAAGGCGCGCTATTTAACACAAACGGATTTTATTTCTCAGACCGACCGCCTTTTTCTGCAGAGTGTCAAGTTTTTGATTCCGATGCCGTTACACAGGGCAGATGATGCATACAACATTTCAAGCATCTATGGGAAGGACTATGACTTACGCACATGCACAAAAATTTGAAACCTACATACCTCGGGAAATGGACACATTAGGCTCAAGATTACGCAGAAAACGCCGTGAACGCGGCTGGACCCAGGAAGAACTCGCCCTGCGAGCCGGCACCAATCAGGCTGTCATTCAGAAAATTGAAAACGGAAAAAGCCTCCGTCCAAGGAAGATAGATGAGATTGCGAGAGTACTGGATGTAAACCCAGCCTGGTTGATGTTTGGTGAGAGATCCGCATCTGTGTTGGACGAAGAAGCTGTCGAAGTAGCAAAAGCTTGGAGTCAATTGCCTGAACCTATCCGCTCCCGTATCAAACGGAATATCTTCGAGCAGTTGTTACTCAAATCATCCAAAGATTAAGCATGGTAATGCCGGGGTTATATCGGTTTCTCGGCAAACTGCATCATCGGTGAAACAACCATACCAAAGAATATCATTTCAGGAATTCAAGCACCCGGTGAAAAGATTCGAACGAGCCGGGTTTGCACTGAGACTTTTAACACTCACAACCTTTTGCTTGTCTTCAATTCCAACAGGCGAAGCCCATAAGCGATAAGAGTCCTTCTCCTTATTTTCTTATTACCTTAGGGCTTCGCATGTCATTCTGAAAAATCCAGACCATCACCATCGAATTAAACTTCCCATTTTTTCTCAGCGGCTTGATCTGAGCTGCGCGCGTCAACCCAGCGTGTTCCTTTCAATGTAATCTCTTTTTTCCAAAAAGGTGCTCGCATTTTTAAATAATCGATGATGAACTCACAAGCCTGAAACGCATCGCCTCTATGACTGCTGGCAATGGCAACCAGCACAATAACATCAGTCGGAAACAATTCTCCGACCCGGTGTATGACCCGACACCCCAGTAAATCCCATCGACTGTTTGCCTCCTCCACGATAGAATTAACTGCTTTTTCGGTCATTCCTGGGTAATATTCCAGATTCATAGCACTGACATATTCATCTTGATTGAGGTCACGCATCAAACCCAAAAAACTTACGATGCTGCCGATCGCAGGATTTCCACCTCGTAGCAAATCGATTTCCAGATTAGGATCAAAGGGCTCTGACTGGATACGGATTTCGATCATCTTTTACAGTCTTTAATTAATGAAGAAAAGGCATTACCAACGTACTTTTAATAATCAACCTTGGAGAGAGTGTGATCTATATCACGCCCGACGACATAAAGGCAATAAAGCCTGTATAGTCCCTTTACCTTGTCATTGGACCAAACAAAAGGTCCATTGGACTTCGTAAGCAAGAACATCTAGCCATCCATGACGCAATCTCAACTTCTTTTCTACCCCCAGCCCGGACATCCTGTCCGGTCGTTCAGCCAAACAAAAGGTCCACTGGACCTTTTGTTTGGCCTCACCCACCCGTTACGGGGGGGAATAAGGCAACTTCATCTCCATCTTTGACAGGTGCGTATAGATCTACCATTTCTTGATTCACCGCCATCATGACAATCTGATCCTCTGCGAAAATCTCACTCCACACCCCTTCCCGTTGACGTAGCAGGCGCAATAAAGAGGCCACATCGCCAATCCCTTCCGGCTGGACTTGCTCCGAATCAATATTCAAACGCTCCCGGAAGCTGGCGAAATACAACACCCGGATCATGATAATAAGTCGTTGAATGGAATGAAATTAAGCGTATCACCCATAGCCAATGTCTTGTGTTCAGGTATCACCACCAAGGCATTGGCCCAGGCCACGGAACTCAACACACCAGAAGACCGAGTCGGATAGAGGGTAGCCGTAGTAATCCCTTGATGATCAATTGATACCCTGGCCCTTGCATATTCACGCCGCTTGACGGGCTTATCCCACGCGAAATCGGCCTGTGCCTTCAGCAAAAGAGGCTCGACAGATCCCAAGACGCCCTGAGTTCGCAGAATAAATGGCCGGGCAAACAGGCAAAAAGTGACGAAAAGCGAGACCGGATTTCCCGGGGTACCGATAAACGGAGTTTTGTCGATGTGTCCGAAGGCCAGTGGCTTTCCGGGACGAATGGCAATCTTCCAGAGATCCAGCGTACCCAATTTTTCTACCGCAGGTTTGACGTGATCCTCTTCTCCCACCGAAACGCCACCGGATGCTATCACCAGATTAGCCTCACGGGCTCCTCGGGCAAGGGCCTCACAGGTCGCATCGAAGGTATCTTCCACGATACCGAGAGAGAAGACATCACAACCCAGGGCCTGCAGGAGAGCGCTCAAGGTGAACTGATTGGAGTTGTAGATCTGCCCAGGACCCAGGCTACCACCCGGCATCACCAGTTCATCACCACTGGAAAATAGCGCCACCTTGAGCCGGCGAAAGACAGTCAGTTCCGTGATCCCTACCGAGGCGGCCAAACCCAAATGCTGCGGACCTAGGCGCACACCTGGAGCCAGGACCTCCTGCCCTTGACGAATGTCTTCCCCCGCCGCACGAATATTTGCTCCCGGAGGGGGACAGCGTTGGATCGATATCGTCTCACCGTCCAAGCTACAATCTTCTTGGATGACCACTGTATCGGCACCTTCCGGCACCGGCGCACCAGTAAAAATACGTGCTGCGGTCCCCGGGATCAACGGCTCTCCCACGCACCCCGCCGGTATTCGCTGTGAGATCGGAAGACGAGTACCTTGTTGCAGATCCATACTGTTGAGCGCATAACCATCCATCGCGCTGTTGCGCCAGGGGGGCACATCGATGGCACTCACTACCGCCTGCGCCAAGACCCGACCCAACGCCTGATTCAGCGCTACTGTTTCCACTTCTGTGACAGGGCGTACCTGCGCCAACAGAAAATCCAGCGCCTGTTCGACTGTTTTCAATGCCGGTCCGGAACCGAACGATTCACAACCGCCATCAGTCATACGAGTTGAGCTCCGAGAATGCATCCGATCATGATTTCAGGCTTCCAGCAGACGGGGAAACATCTGGGCAAAATTGCAGGGTCGGGTCCGATGATCCAACTGCGCCTTGAGGATCTGGTCCCAACCGGTGCGACAGGCCCCCGTAGAACCGGGCAGGCAAAAGATCAACGTACCATTGGCTAGCCCGGCTACAGCGCGGGACTGGATGGAGGAAACGCCTATCTCGACCAGGGAGATCGCTCGGAAAACCTCGCCGAATCCTTCTATGGACTTATCGAACAATGGTATCACCGCTTCCGGCGTACTGTCTCTGCCGGTAATGCCTGTACCGCCCGTGCTGATGATGACATGCACATTAGGATCCGCGATCCAGCGGGAAAATACACTACGCATCTGATAGATATCGTCGCTAACGATGGTCTTGTCCACCAGTCGATGCCCCGCCTCGAGAATCCTCTCCTTGAGTGTATTGCCCGACTTGTCATCCGCTTCGGTGCGCGAATCGGAAATGGTCAACACCGCAATATTGAGCGGCACAAAACCGCTATCTTCGAAATGTTCGGTCATACGGTCTTCCTTCTGTATATTCCGAGGCTATTCGAAGCTGTAATCGAATACCCTCTTGAATCTGGCCATGAACTCTTCCTGAGTAAAATAGTGGTTTTGGGTACCGGCCTGTTCGATCTTGTAGGCACCCATCAAGGCAGCGATACGACCGGTGGTATTCCAGTCCATATCATGCATGAGACCGTAGAGCAGACCGGCCCGATAGGCATCCCCACAGCCTGTTGGGTCCACCACCGCCTTGGGGTTGACCACCGGGATATCAAATCGTTGCTGCTTGGTGTAGATACTGGAGCCTTCACCGCCTCGGGTTACCACGACCGCCTCAACCATCTCGGCCAGTTGCCGGGGATCCTTACCGGTACGTTGCTCCATCAGGCGCGCCTCGTAATCATTGAATGCCAGCCAACTCGCCTGTTCGGCAAAGGTTAGCAGGTTAGCCCCATCAAACATCGGTAGACCTTGACCCGGATCAAAAATGAAGGGGATGCCAGTCCCTGCAAATTGTGCGGAATGATCGATCATGGCCTGACGACCGTCTGGTGAAACCATACCGAGGGCGACACCCGCAGCCGCCGTCACGTCGATCTGGTGTGCCTGATTCATCGCCCCGGGATGGAAAGCGGTGATCTGATTATCATCCTGATCCGTGGTGATATAGGCCTGTGCGGTATAGGTCCCCTTGATCACTTTGATGTATTCGCGACTGATGGCGCACTCGTCCATCCATTTGGCATAGGGTTCGAAATCCTCACCGACCGTGCCCGCGGGCTTGCCTTCACCACCCAGCAACTTGAGATTGTAGGCGATATTTCCCGCACAACCACCGAACTCGCGCCGCAAGTCCGGCACCAGGAAAGAGACATTTAGGATATGTACCTGTTCAGGCAGGATGTGATTCTTGAACTGGTCATGAAAGACCATGATGGTATCGAAGGCAAGCGAGCCACAGATCAGGGCAGACATGGTGCTATTTCCTCTCGAGCATTACCGATTGGATTGCCGCTTTACAAAACTGAGATCCAGATCACGGGCAGCCCGCACATCGTCCAGGCGCTTGACCGGCAGATTATGCGGGGCCTGTTTGACTCGGATCGGCTCGTGTTCCGCTTCCTGCTTGATCGCCGTCATCACCTCAATGAAGTGATCCAGATCCTCTTTCGCTTCGGTCTCGGTCGGTTCGATCAACAGACATTCCGAAATCAGCAAGGGGAAATAGGTAGTCGGTGCATGCACCCCATAATCGAGCATACGCTTGGCGAAGTCCATGGCATTCACCCCTAGCTGTTTGGCCTGGCGCCGCAGGGTCAGAATGAATTCATGACTGGCCCGACGCTCCGGATAGGCGGCATCGAATCCGGCCTGCATCAGCCTTTTGAACAGGTAATTGGCATTCAAGGTGGAGAATTCAGCCACCCGGTGCATGCCTTCGCGTCCCAACAGACGGGCATAGACATAGGCCCGCAGCAACACCCCCGCATTGCCGGCAAAGGCGGTCAAACGACCAATGCTTTGAGGTCGTTGCTTCTCGGTTAGCCACACATAGTCGGTACTGTCGTAGTCGACCATGGGAACAGGTAGATAGGGCTCCAGACGCTTGCTCACACCCACTGGTCCGGCCCCCGGACCACCACCCCCATGGGGGGTTGAGAAGGTCTTGTGCAGATTCATGTGAATCACATCGAAACCCATATCCCCTGGCCGTACCTTCCCCAGGATGGCATTCAGATTGGCGCCGTCGTAGTAGAGCAAGCCACCTGCTTCGTGCACGCGCGCGGCAATCTCCTTGATACGCCGCTCGAAAACCCCGACGGTTGACGGGTTGGTCAACATGATACCAGCGGTTTGTGGCCCCAGGGCCTTTTGCAGGGCGTCCACATCGATATCGCCATCCTCACCGGTGGGGATCTCCCGGACCTTGTAACCGCACATCACCGCCGATGCCGGATTGGTTCCATGGGCCGCATCCGGCACCAGGATCTCCTTGCGCTCCGTATCGCCCCTGGTATCGTGATAGGCACGAATCATGGCCACACCGGCGAACTCACCCTGAGCGCCCGCCGCCGGACTCAATGACACCGCATGCATCCCGGTGACCTCTTTGAGGATTTCCTGTAATTCATACAGGCAGGCCATGAAACCCTGGCTGTGGGTTTCGGGCGCCAGCGGATGACGGGACAGAAAACCGGGTAGTGAGGCCAGGCTGTTGGCGGCCCGCGGATTGTACTTCATGGTACAGGAACCCAAGGGATAAAAATGGGTATCGATGGAGAAGTTCTTCTGTGACAAGCGGGTATAGTGGCGCACCGCCTGCATTTCCGAGACCTCAGGCAGTTGCGGCGCCCGCTTACGACGCAAGGCCTCCGGTATGCTCGACAGGTCTACCTCGTTCAAAGGTGACTGAGAGGTTGCACGACGGCCTTGTTTCGATTGTTCGTAGATCAACATAACTGTCCTGTATGCACCGGTTCTGACCGGCTCTCAAAACCTCGTTACTGATATGAAAGATTCAATAATGTGCATCCGAGATGGAGCGTGATCAAGGACTTTACCAGTCAGGCTTCAACTGACAGGGGGTGCTTATCTGGGACTCGATCACCCGCTCCAGCTTGCCGCGGTAATTTTCGATATCCTCATCGCTGCGCAACTCCGTGGCACAGACCAGGATCGCATCACCTAATTCCGGATAGTCATCACTCAGATCGTAGCCACCAAGTACATTGTGGGCCGCCAGCGAACGCAGCGCATTGGCTGGATTCAGCGGCAAACGCAGGACCTTTTCATGAAACACCCGGCCCTTGAACACCGGCTGAACCCCGGGCAGGCTGAACAAGGCCCGGGTCAATTTCAGGGTATTGGCATGACAGGCGGAGGCGACCCGCGCCAACCCTTCCGCCCCCATCAAGGCCATGTGAATGGTGGCGGCAGTGACCACCAGACCCTGGTTTGTGCAGATATTGGAGGTCGCCTTGGAGCGGCGGATGTGTTGCTCGCGGGCCTGCAGGGTCAGGGCAAACCCGGGCTTGCCGTCCAGGTCTACCGTCCGCCCGATGATCCGCCCCGGCATCTGTCTGACCAGGGCCTGGCTGCAGCAGAGAAATCCGAAATAGGGTCCACCGGAGGCCAGAGGTGCCCCCAGAGGTTGACCTTCACCGCAGCAGATGTCTGCGCCCAGTATTCCCCACTCTCCCGGCGGCTGCAGGATCGCCAGAGCGATCGGATTGACCACCGCGATGACCAGCATGCCGTTCGCATGGGCCCAGTCGGTCAGCTCATCCACCGTTTCGAGAATACCGAAGAAGTTGGGCTGGGGGATTACCAGCGCGGCATAGTCCTGACCCGCATGGTCCTCCAACCGAGACATGTCGATCTGACCGGTCTCCTTATCGTATGCAAGCTCCACCAGTTCGATGCCCTGATTACGCACGATGCTGTGGGTCACCCTGCGATAGGCCGGATGCAGGCTGCGGGGTACGAGGATTCGCTTCGATTTGGACTTGCGGTTGCCACGCACTGCCATCAATACCGCTTCGGCCAGGGCCGAGGCCCCGTCGTAGAGTGAGGCATTGGAGACGTCCATGGCGGTGAGTGCGGTCATCATGGACTGATACTCGTACAACAGCTGCAGGGTTCCCTGACTCGCTTCCGCCTGATAGGGGGTATAGGCGGTGTAATACTCTCCCCGGGTCGCCAACTGCCAGACCGCTGCCGGGATGTGATGGTCATAGGCACCGGCGCCGATGAAACACAGCGCCTGACCGTCCTCCCGGGCCCGGCCCTGCATCAGACGATTGACCTCCATCTCGGCCAGTGCGGACGGGATCTTCTCCAGCTCGCCGCAGCGCAGCTCCTGTGGAATCTCATCGAACAGGTCGTCTATGTCGTCTGCGCCGATCGCAGCCAACATCTCGTTGATGTCTGCTTTTGTATGGGGAATGAACGGCATCTCAGACTCGCGCTATCAATCTTCTTCTTCGATCATCGCGGCATAACTGTCGGCATCCAGCAATTCTTCCAGTTCTGAGGGATCGGACAGTTTGACCTGGAACAACCAACCATCACCGAAGGCGTCTTCGTTGATGGTTTCCGGGGCATCCTGGATGGTCTCGTTGATGGCTACCACCTCGCCGGTGACCGGACTGTAGACATCGGAGGCGGCCTTGACCGACTCGACCACCGCACAGTCGGCGCCCGCATCTACCCTCTCTCCTACCTCGGGCGGATCTACGAACACAAGATCCCCTAACATCTCCTGGGCGTGATCGGTGATACCCACGGTGACCGTTCCATCGCCTTCGTCTCTTACCCATTCGTGGGACTTGGTGTACAACAGTTCGGAAGGTGTCTCGCTCATGATTGTTTTCCTGGGTAGTTGAATACTCTGGCTGTGAATTCTATACCTTAATACAGACCTTGCCATTACGCACGAAAGGCGGTTTGACAATCTGCACCGGTGCACGCTTGCCACGCATGTCCACCTCACAACTCTCCCTAACAACCGGGGATACCCGGGCAAAGGCGATGGAGCGTTCCAGGGTGGGAGAAAACCCACCCGAGGTGATCTCTCCGACCTCCTCGTTATCGACAAAAAGTTTCTGATGATTGCGCAACACCCCCCGCCCCAGGAGCAGCAGGCCGACGAAACGACGTCGATTCGGGTCATCCCGCTGTGCCTCCAGGGCCGGGCGACCGATGAATTGACGATCCGCAGGTTCCCAGGCGACGGTCCAGGCCAGACCGGCCTCCAGCGGTGAAGTCTGTTCATCCATGTCTGAACCAAAGAGATTCATGCCAGCTTCCAGACGCAGGGTATCCCTGGCGCCGAGACCACAGGGTGTTACGCCGGCATCGGCCAGGGCCTTCCAGAAATCCTCTGCCTGATCCAGCGGCAGCATGACCTCAAAACCGTCTTCACCGGTATAACCGGTGCGGGCCAGCAACCAGTCGCCATCCACCGTTGCCGTGAACGGTTTCAACGCCGCGCCTGCGGATTGCAATGCGGATGAGAGTAAAGGCAATGTCTTGCTGCGGGCGTTGGGTCCCTGTATCGCCAGCATCGCCAGATCCCGCCTGGGTGTAAGGCGCAGATCGAAGTCCTGCCGCTGCTGCTCCAACCAGGCCAGATCCTTGTCCGTGGTGGCCGCGTTCACCACCATACGATACCAGTCGTCCCGCAGATAATAGACGATCAAGTCATCGACCACCCCCCCTGAGGGATTGAGCATGCAGGAGTAGAGGGCCTTGCCCGCAAGCTTCAGTCGGTCAACATCATTGGCCAATAAGCGGCGCAGATATGCCCGTGCATCAGGCCCCTCAAGATCGACCACTGTCATATGGGAGACATCGAACATCCCGGCATCCCGGCGCACCCGATGATGCTCCTCGAGCTGAGATCCGTAATGTAACGGCATGTCCCACCCGCCGAAGGGGACCATACGCCCGCCCATGCGCTTGTGGCTATCGTAAAGGATGGTCTGTTTGCCCATATCGCGAATCCTCTGTTGCCGAAAACAAAAAGGCGGCGCCGGGTATGACTACCCGACGCCGCCCCTCTGTCCAAAACCTGAGAGTTTGCAGCCGGCCAAACGCTCGGCTCCTGCCCCGTCGGTGGGTCGTACGACCGCTCTCCAGAGTCGACCTAGGTAATCATGCCATCGACATGGGAGTACCAGAGCCCTCGCGGTCCTTTGACCTGAGCGATTCCGGGCGGGATTGCGCCTTCGGTGTCGGCCGCAGCCGATCTCTCCCGCGAGGGTTGATCGAGTTCGGGACTATACCCTCTGCCGGCATCGAATGCCAATCAACGGGCCAACTCCGGCAACTCACCAGTCAATCCCATCGCCCGGCGCATGATCATGTCCTTCAACGGACCGGCGTGATCGACCAGCGATAAGCCGAAGTTACGCAGCAGCTGAACGGGCAGGATTTCATTGCTGAAGAAGCGCTTGAACAGATCCATCGCCGCCAACATACCCAGATTGTCACCCTTACGCGCCCGTTCGTAACGGCGCAGAGTGGTCAAGGCACCCAGCTTGCGGCCCGCCTTTTTTGCCTCCACCAGCACCTCGGCGAGGGTGGCGGCATCCAGAAATCCCAGGTTTACCCCCTGCCCCGCCAGGGGATGAATGGCGTGGGCGGCATCACCGACCAGCGCCAGACCCTCGCGAATATAGGTCTCAGCATGTCCCAGTCGCAGCGGGAACAAGCCCCGGGGCCCTACCTCTAGCATCTCACCGAGCCTCCGTTCGCTGGCCAGACTCAATACTTCACAGAAGGCATCGTCATCCAGCCCCATCAGCTCCTGAGCCTGCAACGGCGAAGTCGACCAGACGATGGAACAATGCCCGTCCAGGATCGGCAGCAAGGCCAAGGGTCCGGTCGGCATGAAGCGTTGCCAGGCGGTGAATTGATGATGTTGTTGGGGCCTGACGGTGGCGACGATGGCATGCTGGTCGTAGTCCCAGCCCTGGATACCTATTCCAGCCATCTTGCGTACCAGAGAATCACGGCCATCGGCACCGACGATCAGACCGGCCTGCAGTATTCGTCCGTCGTCCAGCCACAGGCGGGGACTGTCACCGAACTCAAGTCGGCTCAAGCTACCCGGACAAAGCATGGTGGCATTAGGTAGTTGAGCCAGACGTTCCCACAAGGCCAGTTGGGTCACTCGATTTTCCACGATGTGTCCAAGATTGGGCTCACCGATCTCGGCGGCACTGAAATGGATACTGCCCTTACCGCCGGCATCCCAGACCTGCATATCGGTATAAGGACTGACACGCAGTTGCGTCATCCGCTCCCAGGCTCCCAGGTTGTACAGGATTCGCTGTGAGGCCCGGCTCAGAGCTGAGACGCGCAGATCGACCTCCCCCGGTGGCCATTGGGTTTGCGGCTCCTGGGCCTCCAGGACACAGACCTGAAAACCGGACTCGGCCATGGCGCAGGCCAACGCTGCACCTACCATACCGCCACCGACGACGACCAGATCGAAACTGGTATCTTTCGTTGCTTCAGACAAGGGGAACACCTCTGGCCAGCCTGGGCAGTCGTCCGGACAAACCCATAAACTGACGTGCTACTCGATGTTTGAGACCGGGGACGACATCCAGCCCCACCAGTCCGAGATTGCGCGCCATGCGCAAGGGTTCGAAGGAATTGGCAAACAGTCGCGCCAGGGTATCGGTGATCGTGACTACCCGATTGTGATCCTGACGCCGCCATTGGGCGTATCGTTGCAGTGGTTCCAGACTTCCCGGATCACCTGAGGACTCGCATACATCGGTCAGGATATCCGCCAGAACGGCCGCGTCGCGAATACCCAGATTGAAACCTTGACCGGCCACTGGATGGATGGTGTGGGAGGCATTGCCGATGAGCGCGACCCGCGGGCGCACCTGTTCTTTGGCCTGGATCAAACGCAAGGGATAGGAGAGCCTCTGCCCTATCCGCTGCAAACGACCGAGCCGGTAACCGAACCGTTCCTGCAAGCGCGCCAGAAAGGTCTCGTCGTCCAACTCCAACAACTCAGGCACCTGTTGATCCTGTGCGGTCCAGACCATTGAGCAGCGCCCCTCGGTCATCGGCAATACTGCCATCGGCCCGGAATCGGTAAATCGCTCATAGGCCACACCGGCGTGAGGCCGACCGGGGGTGAGGTTCGCGATGATCGCCGTCTGGCCGTAGGTTCTTTCCTTGACGGAAATCGACAGCAGCTGTCTCACCTGGGAATCCCCACCATCCGCAGCCACCAACAGCCGGGTGCACAGATTCTTGCGCCCGTCTGCGGTATCAAGGATGACCTCGACCCGGTCCTCATGCATCAACAAACTGTGTAGACTGGCCGGACACAACAGGTCAATGTCATCCACCTGCTCCAGGTCCTTCAACAAAGACCCTCCGAGAGCGCGGGCCGTGATCACATAACCCAACGCTTCGACTCCTTCTTCTCGACTGTTCAGTCGCGTGAAACCGAAGTGACCCCGATCGGAGATATGTATGTCCAGTATGGGTTGAGCGTCCTGTACCAGGTCTTGCCAGATGTCGATGCCCTGCAGGATCAGGCGTGTCCCCCAGGACAAGGCCAGGACCCGATCGTCATAACTGGGCTGCGCATGGGAATCGAAGGGCCAGGCCTCTACGACACCTATGTTCCAGCCTTGTCCGCTGATGGCTCGTGCCAAGCTGGCGCCGACCATGCCACCGCCAATGATCAGAATATCGTATTGGGTCGTCATTTGTGTCTATCCGCCGCTTGCTCAGCGTTCGACGGCACTACATGGGAACGGGCGCTGGGAACTACAGAATTCTACAATGAAACGCCAAGCATGCATTTTACCCACCGGTCATCAGCGATTCGATCTCGCTGACTTGTTTGGGAACATCCTGGGTCAGTATCTCATGACCTTGTTTGGTCACCAACACATCATCCTCGATACGAATACCGATGTTCCACCACTTTTTGGCCACGCCTTTGCTGCCTGCCGGGATGTAGATACCGGGCTCGACGGTCAACACCATACCCGGTTCGAACAGACGCCAGGCCCCGTCCACCTTGTAGTCACCCACATCGTGCACATCCATGCCGAGCCAATGACCGGTGCGGTGCGGAAAAAACTTCTTATACTTTTCCTCCCGGACCAGTTTCGGCACCGACCCCTTGAGAATACCCAGCTTGACCAGACCACGGGTGATGGTGCGCACTGCGGCATCATGGGGATCATTCCAGTGATTGCCCGGTTTCACCTTGGCGATGGCGGCATCCTGCGCGGCCAGCACCAGTTCGTAAAGCTGTCGCTGCGGTTCACTGAAAGTACCATTCACCGGATAGGTGCGGGTAATGTCAGATGCATAGTATTCCAGCTCACAACCCGCATCGATCAACAGCATGTCGCCATTCTGCAGATGATCCCGATTGTCGATATAGTGCAGTACACAGGCATTACCACCGCTGCCGACAATCGGTGTGTAGGCCTGGGACCGGGCCCCTTGCTGGATACAACTATTGATGAATTCGCCTTCCAACTGGTACTCCCATCGATCCGGAGCACAGCATTGCATGACCCGTTTGTGGGCCTGTGCGGAGATCCGTGCCGCCTGACGCATGACCTTCAACTCGGAGCGACTCTTGAACAGGCGCAACTCATGCAGATAATGATCCAGGGCAACGATCTCCACCGGACCCTGCCTGCCCGAGCGTGACTCGCAACGAATCTTGTTTATCCAGTTGGACAGTCGCTTGTCCAGTTCCGCATCACAACCCATGGCGTAGAAGACACGCTCACACTGCTCCATCATGCGCGGCAGGATATCGTCCAGATCACCGATGGGAAAGGCGTCATCAGCACCATAACCGTTCACGGCGCCTTCCTGACCGGCGCGGGCGCCATCCCATTGCTCACTCTTGGCGTCGCGCTCCCGGTTGAACAGGATATATTCCGCCTGCTTGCGACCGGGTATCAACACCGCTATCGCTTCGGGTTCGGGGAAACCGGTAAGATAGAAGAAGTCGCTGTCCGGACGGTAAGGGTAGTGCACGTCCCGGTTTCGCACCGCCAACGGTGCGGTAGGCAGGATCGCGATACTGTTCGACCCCATCATGCGCATCAGTTCCCGGCGCCGACGTTTATGTTCACTTGGATTCATTGGCGGCATTCCGTAGTGATGACAACTCCTCCCGAATCAACAAGGTGGCGACACGGAGATATTCCTGCAGTTCCGCATAGGCCAATTCAGATGCTTCATCCAACGAGATATTTTCATAGTCCAGCTTGGTAAACTCGGCGATATCCAGTATGGCCTCCTGGGCATCCCCCTCCAACGCATGAGGATCTATACCGGCCAGGCCCAATCCGTAGAGAAAACCCTGACACCACTCACTGAGACATTTTGCTCTCTCCTGCAGAGAAACACCATCACCCGGCAGGTAGGGCACGAACAGGTTGCCCTCATCATTGATCTGTTCCAGGGTTGCCTGATAAAGCTGCCCAAGCATCTGTCTGGATTCCTGCACCAGCAAATCATCCGAAGCACGATTGGTATACAACTCCGCAAACCAGGCCGCATGGGCATCCGTGTGTCCGACGCACAGCAAACCAACGATCACGCCATGTATTTCACTTGCTCCCGCCCCCAGATCGATGGCATCCAGCAGTTCGCTGAATCGGTCGAAAGACGGCGGCAGACTGGGAGTTTGATTCATACAAGATTTCTTTGTGGTTCCTAAGTTTAGCGTCTAATCATATCATGCGCTTATAATGATTGACCCGTACCAGTACGCCTTCTATATTGGTGCTCATGAACAAGAGCGATTCACCCAACCCTATGACAGAACTCGATCTAAAAAAACTCGAAGTCAGGGTGGAAGAACTCATCCGTGCCTGTAACCTTCTAAAGGATGAGAACAAATCCCTGCGTACAAGACAAGAAAACCTGGTGGCCGAACGTGCAACTCTGATCGAAAAAACCGAATTGGCACGCGCCAAGGTTGAAGCCATGATTACCCGTTTGAAGGCAATGGAATCAGCCCCGTGATCAGCAATCAACTTCCCATCAATATCACTATACTGGATAAGGAATATCGCATCTCTTGTCAACCCGAAGAGCGCGATGACCTCATCGAATCCGCCCGATATCTCGACAGCAAGATGCGGGAGGTGCGCCAGACCGGGCGTGTCATCGGCACCGAAAAGATCGCGGTAATGGTGGCATTAAATGTCGTGCATGAGTATCTGGAACTGAAAAAACACAAAACAGACGATACTCAAGCCTTATCACGTCGCATCAAAAACCTCCAGGAAAAAATTGAAATAGCCCTGAACACAAGCAACCAACTGGATCTTTGATCGATTTGAGGTTAGCCTTATACAAGACATCCCCTGCGGTGTACGTTAGTGGCCCGGGTATTTTCTTGAGCCTATTATCTGCCCTGGGAGCATAATGCGGTAACTGGTGTGCATGTCCGCTGTCATGCGGAAAGCCTGAAGGAGCCCTGTTGCTCCCACTTGAACCTATCGGTTCAAGAACGAAGGCCTACGACGGCACAGGTGGGGGGTGTCGTTCCTCATGCAATCATCGACAATGAACATCAAACAGTTGCGCAAAACCATTCGCGCCCGTCGTCGTCAACTCAGTTCAAACTCCCTGATCTCACACAGCCGTCTCATGGCACGCCAGGCAAACAAGTGCAAGACCCTGAAGGTCGCCGAACGTATTGCATTTTATATTGCCGCCGATGGCGAGATGGATCCGTCACCGCTGATCGAACGCGCCATCAAGGCTGGCAAGAAATGTTATCTTCCGGTGCTGCGTCAACGACCGACCACCGCGCTCTGGTTTTCTCGATACGACACCAGCACACCCCTGAAACCCAATCGATTCGG
>Ga0316596_1000017_pt1 | contig 15063 bp, 27 predicted proteins | sample S_170502SBrCrA_R_FD_207793 | JGI IMG/M metagenome (GOLD analysis project Ga0316596, IMG submission 207793) | Metatranscriptome of rhizosphere microbial communities from salt marsh grasses in Alabama, United States - S_170502SBrCrA (Metagenome... | ecosystem: Host-associated > Plants > Roots >... | reverse complement strand
GATGGTGATGCCGGGGGACAACGTGAAGATGACGGTGAAGCTGATCGCGCCGATCGCCATGGAAGAGGGCCTGCGCTTTGCGGTGCGCGAGGGTGGGCGCACGGTCGGCGCCGGCGTGGTCGCGAAGATCATCGAGTAAAGGGCGCGAGTCAGACCAATGGCAAACCAACGGATTCGTATTCGCCTGAAGGCGTTCGATCACCGGCTGATCGACCAGTCCGCGCGCGAGATCGTCGACACTGCAAAGCGCACCGGCGCGCAGGTGCGCGGCCCCGTGCCGCTGCCGTCGAAGCACGAGCGCTACACGGTGCTGATCTCGCCGCACGTGAACAAGGACGCGCGCGACCAGTACGAGCTGCGCACCCACAAGCGGTTGATGGACATCGTCGACCCCACAGACAAGACCGTGGACGCGTTGATGAAGCTGGACCTCGCCGCTGGCGTGGACGTGTCGATTCGGCTTAGTTGACCAATCAGTGATCGTCGCGGTGTCCGTCTCGGCCATTAACGGGACGGCCGGCTCCGCGACCAATCGGGAAAGCAGACATGAGCATTGGAGTGATCGGTCGCAAAGCGGGCATGACGCGCGTCTTCGCGGAAGACGGCGCCAGCATCCCCGTGACCGTCATCGAGGTGACGCCCAATCGTGTCGCCCAGGTGCGCACCGAAGACACCGACGGCTACCGTGCCGTGCAGGTCACCGCGGGCTCGCGCCGCGCCTCGCGCGTCACCAAGCCCATGGCGGGCCACTTCGCCAAGGCCGGTGTCGAGGCTGGCGACAGCCTGGGCGAGTTCCGGCTCGAGCCGGGTGAGGGCGACGACCTGGCCGCCGGTGCAGACATCGGCGTCGGCCTGTTCGAGGTCGGCCAGAAAGTGGACGTGCGAGGTGTCACCAAAGGCCGTGGCTTCTCCGGCGGCATTCGCCGTCACCACTTCCGCAGCCAGGACAGCACCCACGGCAACTCGCTGTCGCACCGTGCCCCGGGCTCCATCGGCCAGTGCCAGACGCCGGGCCGGGTCTGGAAGGGCAAGCGCATGGCGGGACAGCACGGCAACGTGAACCGCTGCCAGCAGAACCTCGAGATCGTCCGCGTGGACGCCGAGCGCAACCTGCTGCTGGTGAAGGGTGGCGTACCGGGGCCGGCCGGCGGCCGGCTCATCGTCCTGCCTTCGGTGAAGCAGAAGAACAAGGGTTGAGGGAGTCATGCAGCTCAACGCAGCCAACGGCGTGACGGTCGAGGTCTCCGACTCGGTCTTCGGCGTCGATTACAACGAGCCCCTGGTGCATCAGGTCGTGACCGCCTATCTGGCCGGTGCGCGCGCCGGCACCAAGGCGCAGAAGAGCCGCTCGGCGGTGCGAGGCGGCGGCAGCAAGCCCTATCGGCAGAAGGGCACCGGCCGTGCGCGCGCCGGCACCTCGCGCAGCCCGCTGTGGCGCACCGGCGGCAAAACGTTCGCCGCGCAGCCCCGCAGCTATGCGCAGAAGGTGAACCGCAAGATGTACCGTGGCGCGGTGCGCTCAATACTGTCGGAGCTTTACCGCCAGGGTCGGGTGCACGTGCTCGACGCGCTGACCTTGGATGGGCCGAAGACCAAGGCGCTGAAGGCGAAGCTCGAAGAACTCAGCCTCGATGAGGCGCTGATTATCGTCGACGAGCAGGACGACAACCTGTGGCTGGCCGCGCGCAACCTGCCGGCGGTGGATGTCGCGACCGCGGTGTCGGTAGACCCCGTGAGCCTGATCGGCTTCGGCCATCTGCTGGTCACGACGGCCGCACTGCAACGCCTGGAGGCGCGCTTCGCATGAACCAGGAACGCTTGATGAAGGTATTGCTCGGCCCGGTGATCTCCGAGAAGTCGACCCTTGCCGCCGACAACGACGGCCAGTTCGTCTTCCGCGTCACCACCGATGCGACCAAGCAGGAGATCGGCCGCGCCGTGGAGCTTTTGTTCGACGTGCAGGTGGACAACGTCCGCGTGCTGAACGTCAAGGGCAAGCGCAAGCGTTTCGGTGCTCGCGCCGGCCGCCGGGCCGACTGGCGCAAGGCGTATGTGCGCCTGAAGCCTGGGCAGGACATCGATTTCGGCGGCGGCGCCTGAGCGACGCCGGATAGGGGTAGGCAGACATGGCAATCGCGAAGATGAAACCTTCGTCGCCCGGGCGGCGGTTCATGGTCAAGGTGACCAACCCGGATCTGCACCGGGGTGAGCCGATGCGCCAACTGGTGACGAAGAAGAACCGCACCGGCGGCCGCAACAACGCGGGGCGCATCAGTGTTCGCCACCACGGCGGCGGCCACAAGCAGCGCTATCGCCTGGTGGACTTCAAGCGGCGCAAGCAGGATGTGCCCGCGACGGTGGAGCGCTTCGAGTACGACCCGAACCGATCCGCCAACCTCGCGCTCCTCAAGTATGCCGATGGCGAGTGGGGATACGTGCTGGCGCCGAAGGGTCTGAACAAGGGCGACACCGTAGTGGCGTCCGAGACGGCGCCCATCGCGGTCGGCAATTGCCTGCCGCTGCGCAACATCCCGGTGGGCACCGAGGTGCATGCCATCGAGCTGCGCCCCGGCAAGGGTGCGCAGATCGCGCGCTCCGCGGGCGCGTCGGTGCAGCTGGTGGCGCGTGAGGGCGACCATGCGACGCTGCGGCTGCGCTCCGGTGAGATGCGCAAGGTGCACGCCGAGTGCCGCGCTGTCATCGGTGCCGTCGGTAACGGCGAGCACAGCCTGCGCAAGCTGGGCAAGGCTGGCGCGTCGCGCTGGCGCGGTGTGCGTCCGACGGTTCGTGGCGTCGTCATGAACCCAGTCGACCATCCGCACGGCGGCGGCGAGGGCCGAACCTCCGGCGGCCGCAACCCGGTGACGCCTTGGGGCGTGCCTACCAAGGGTTACAAGACCCGGAAGAACAAGCGGACCGACGGCATGATCGTTCGTCGCCGAGGCCGCAAGTAAGAACACAATCGAGGATCGATCCAGTGCCACGTTCAGTCAGAAAAGGGCCATTCATCGACCACCATCTGGCGAAGAAGGTGTCCGATGCGGTGGCGCAGAACAGCAAGCGCCCGATCAAGACGTGGTCCAGGCGCTCGATGGTCCTGCCGGAAATGGTGGGTCTCACCATCGCCGTGCACAACGGGCGGGCGCACGTGCCCATCCTGGTTAACGAAAACATGATCGGCCACAAGCTCGGCGAGTTTGCACTGACGCGGACCTTCCGCGGACACGCTGCTGACCGCAAGGCCAAGAAGCGCTAGGCCGCGAGGGGATGGGAGACGAGTCATGCAAGCTGTGGCGACACTGAAATACGCGCGCATCTCGGCGCAGAAGGCGCGCCTGGTGGGCGACCAGATCCGGGGCATGCACGTGGAGCGTGCGCTGAACGACCTTCAGTTCAGCACCAAGAAGGCGGCGAGCATCTTCAAGAAGGTGCTGGAGTCGGCCATTGCCAATGCCGAGCACAACGAGGGCGCGGACGTCGATGAGCTGAAGGTCGTCGCGGTGCAGGTCAACGAGGGCCCCACCATGAAGCGCATCCGCGCGCGTGCCAAGGGCCGCGCCTCGCGAATTCTGAAGCGGACGAGTCACATCAGCGTGACTGTGTCCGAAGGCTGAGGCAAGAGTTATGGGACAGAAAGTCAATCCGGTCGGCATTCGCCTTGGCATCGTCAAGGACTGGACGTCCACTTGGTATGCCGATTCGAAGGACTACGCCGACTTCCTGAACAACGACATCGAGGTGCGCAACTTCTTGAAGAAGAAGCTCGCTTCCGCCTCGGTGAGCCGGATTCAGATCAACCGTCCGGCCAAGAACGCGCACATCACCATTCATACGGCGCGGCCGGGCGTGGTCATCGGCAAGAAGGGCGAGGAGATCGACAAGCTGCGTGCCGAAGTCTCCCGGCGCATGGGCATTCCGGTGCACATCAGCATCGAAGAGATCCGTAAGCCGGAGCTGGATGCCCAACTCGTGGCCGAGGGCATCGCCCAGCAGCTCGAGCGACGCATCATGTTCCGCCGCGCCATGAAGCGGGCGGTGCAGTCCACCATGCGCGCCGGTGCCGAGGGCGTGCGCGTGAACATCGCCGGTCGCCTGAACGGCGCCGAGATCGCGCGCTCCGAGTGGTACCGCGAGGGCCGCGTGCCGCTGCACACCCTGCGTGCGGACATCGACTACGGCTTCGCCGAGGCGCGCACCACCTATGGCGTGCTCGGGGTCAAGGTCTGGATCTTCCGGGGGGAGGTCTTCGAGGGCATGCCCGAGGAGCCGCAACAGCCCGAGAAGCGCGGCTCGCGGAGGGGATAACAGATGCTGCAACCGAAAAGAACCAAGTTCCGCAAGCAGCACAAGGGCCGCAACCGCGGGCTTGCGCAGAGCGGTAACGCGGTCTCCTTTGGCGAATTTGGGCTTAAGGCCGTCGGTCGCGGCCGCCTGACGGCCCGGCAGATTGAGGCGGCCCGCCGCGCCATCACCCGCAAGGTGCGCCGCGGCGGCAAACTCTGGATTCGCGTGTTTCCGGACAAGCCCATCTCGAAGAAGCCGCTCGAGGTGCGCATGGGCAAGGGCAAGGGCAACGTCGAGTACTGGGTCGCGCTGATCCAGCCGGGGCGCATGCTCTACGAGATCGAGGGCGTCTCCGAGGACTTGGCACGCGAGGCATTCACGCTGGCCGCGGCGAAGCTCCCGGTGCAGACCAAGTTCGAGAAGAGGGTGGTGCTGTGAGTAAGGCAGCGGAGTTGCGCGGCCAGCCGCGCGAAGACCTGGAGAAGCAACTGCTGGAGCTGCTGAAGGAGCAGTTCAATCTGCGCATGCAGAAGGGCAGCGGCCAACTCGCCCGGCCCTCGCAATTCAAGACGGTGCGCCGCGAAATCGCGCGCATCAAGACCGTGCTGGCAGAGCAGGCCATGCCCGCTGGCGGCGAGCAGTGACCGCCTCAGTGATCGAATCAGCCGCCGGGTGAGCCAGCGATGACGGAACAAGAAACCATGTCCGAGCAGAAGAGCAACCGAATCCTCAGCGGACGCGTCGTCAGCAACGCGATGGATCGGACCATCACGGTGCTGGTGGAGCGGCGCGTCAAGCATCCGCTGTACGGCAAGTTCATGCGCCGCTCCATGAAGCTGCATGCGCATGACGCCGAGAACGCCTGCAATGCCGGCGATCTGGTGCGGGTCGAACAGTGCCGGCCGCTGTCCAAGACCAAGTGTTGGCGGTTGGTGGAGATCGTCGAGAAGGCGCGCTGACGTCGCGAGGCGCTTGCGGCTCGGCGCGGCCGTGGCGGGCACCACCACGGCGGCCACGGGTGGTCGCGCACATCGGGTCGGCAAAGGCGCCGTTGCCAGCGCCAGAAACTACTTCAGAGGTAGGTCCAGACAATGATTCAAATGCAAACCCGCCTCGGGGTCGCGGACAACAGCGGCGCACGCGCCGTGCAGTGCATCAAGGTGCTGGGCGGTTCCCACCGGCGTTACGCCAACATCGGCGACATCGTCAAGGTGACCGTCAAGGACGCGATTCCACGCGGCAAGGTGAAAAAGGGCGACGTCTTCAATGCCGTCGTCGTGCGCACGCGCAAGGGCGTACGCCGCCCGGATGGCTCGTTGATCCGCTTCGACGGCAATGCCGCGGTGCTGCTCAACAACCAGCTGCAGCCCATCGGCACCCGTATCTTCGGGCCGGTGACCCGCGAGCTGCGCACCGAGCGATTCATGAAAATCATTTCGCTCGCGCCAGAAGTCCTCTAAGAGGCCATGCTTGGAGCTGCGGCGCCGTCGGCGAACAGGGTTACAACTATGCGCAAGATCAGAGTGGGCGATGACGTCATGGTCATCGCCGGCAAGGACAAGGGTAAGCGGGGCACCGTGCTGCGCGTCGTGGATGCCGACCACGTGGTGGTCGAGAACGTCAACATCGCGAAGAAGCACCAGAAGCCGAATCCGAACAAGGGCATTGCAGGCGGGATCATGGATAAAGAGATGCCCATGCACGTCTCCAACGTCGGGCTGTACAACCCGGCCAAGGACGGCGCTGACCGCGTCGGCTTCACGGTGCTCGGCGACGGTCGAAAGGTACGGGTGTTCAAATCCGACGGCGAAGTCGTCGACGTTTGAGTCGAGCAGATATGTCCAGACTGGCAACACAATATCGCGAGCAGGTCGTCGGCCAGCTGCAGGAGCGCTTCGGTTACAAGAGCGTGATGCAGGTGCCACGGCTGGTGAAGGTCACGCTCAACATGGGCGTCGGCGAGGCCATCAATGACAAGAAGATCATGGAGAACGCGGTCGGCGATCTGACGCGCATCTCCGGCCAAAAGCCGATTGTCACCAAGGCGCGCAAGTCCGTCGCCGGATTCAAGATCCGCGAGGGCTGGCCCATCGGCTGCAAGGTCACCTTGCGCCACGAGCGCATGTATGAGTTCCTCGATCGGCTGATCAACATCGCCATCCCGCGTATTCGGGACTTCCGTGGCTTGAGCCCGAAGGCCTTCGACGGCCGCGGCAACTACTCCATGGGCGTGCGCGAGCAGATCATCTTCCCGGAGATCGACTACGACAAGATCGACGCGATCCGCGGCCTCGACGTGACCATCACCACCACGGCCCAGACCGATGAAGAGGGCCGCGCGCTGCTGGACGCATTCAACTTTCCGTTCCGGACATAGGTCGAGTCATGGCGAAGAAGAGCATGATCGCCCGCGAAGCGAAGCGGGCAAAGGCGGCGGTGCGCTACGCCGAGAAGCGTGAGCGGCTCAAGGCCATCATCAACGACCGCAGCGCGGAGCCGGAGGCCATCGACGTCGCCGTCGTTGCGCTGCAGAAGCTGCCACGGGATGCGAGTCCGGCGCGCAAGCAGCGCCGCTGCCGCGTCAGCGGCCGCCCGCACGCCGTCTACCGCAAGTTCGGCCTGTGCCGGAACAAGCTGCGTGAAGCGGTGATGCGGGGCGACGTGCCCGGCGTGGTCAAGGCGAGCTGGTAGCAGGTTACAGGTAACGGGCCCGCGAGCGCGGGCCGGCATTCGAGGGCTCGGCCGCACCTGATCCGCGGCCTGGGGCCCCAACCCATTGGGTATCGCGCCGGGCATGGCGGCCTGACCCTGGAGGAACAACATGAGTATGTCGGATCCCATTGCGGACATGCTGACGCATATCCGCAACGGCCAGGTACGCGGCAAGATCACCATCCGCATGCCGTCGTCGAAGCAGAAGAAGGCCATCGCTCAACTGCTCAAGGATGAGGGTTACATCAGCGACTTCTCGGTCCAGGAAGCCGAGGGCAAGGCGCAGCTGGAAGTGCGGCTGAAGTATTTCCGCGGCAAGCCCGTCATCGAGGAGCTGAAGCGCGTCTCGCGCCCGGGTCTGCGCATCTATCGCGGCCGCGGCGAGTTGCCCCGCGTCTGGGGCGGCCTCGGCGTGGCCATCGTCTCCACGTCCCAAGGTCTGATGACCGACCGCCAGGCCCGTGAGGCCGGACACGGCGGCGAGATCATCGCCTACGTCGCGTAACCGGAGGCCGGGCATGTCGAGAATCGCAAAAGCGCCCATCAACGTCCCGTCCGGGGTGGACGTGAACATCGCCGGCCAAGACGTGGCGGTGAAGGGGCCAAAGGGCAATCTGAGCTGGACCGTGCACCAGCACGTCTCCGTGGCCGTGAACGATGGCATCGTCAGCGTCACGCCGAACGGCGACGAGCACTGGGCGATGGCCGGTACCACACGGGCGCTGCTCAGCAACATGGTCACCGGCGTCAGCGCCGGCTTCGAGCGCAAGCTGACCCTGGTGGGCGTCGGCTACCGCGCGCAGGCGAAGGGCAAGGTGCTGACTCTGGCACTGGGGTATTCGCATCCCATCGACTATCCGGTGCCCGAGGGCATCGACATCGAGACGCCGACTGCCACCGAGATCGTCGTCAAGGGCGCCGATAAGCAGCGTGTGGGCCAGGTCGCCGCGGAGATCCGCGCGTTCCGGCCGCCCGAGCCCTACAAGGGCAAGGGTGTGCGCTACGCCGACGAGCAAGTCGCGCGCAAAGAAGCGAAGAAGAAGTAGGGGTGTCAGCGATGATGGACAAGAAACAAGCCAGGTTGCGTCGCGCCACACGCGCACGCGCCAAGATTCGCGAGCTCGGCGCCCACCGGCTGTGCATATATCGCTCGCCGCGGCACATCTACGCGCAGATCATCGCACCGGACGGCAATCGGGTCATCGCCAGCGCTTCGACCCTGGACAAGGAATATCGCCAGGGCGCGCAGGGCCACTCGGGCAACGTCAGCGCTGCTGCGGCCATTGGCAAGATCGTCGCCGAGCGCGCGCGTGCCGCCGGTATCGAGCAGGTGAGCTTCGACCGCTCGGGCTTCAAATATCACGGTCGTGTCAAAGCGTTGGCGGACGCGGCACGAGAAAACGGACTCAAGTTCTGAGGTTGCGGCAATGGCGGCATTCAATCCAAAGCCCGAAGGCGACGAGCTGCTCGAGAAGCTGATCTCCGTCAACCGGGTTGCGAAAGTGGTCAAGGGCGGTCGGGTGTTCGGATTCGGCGCGCTCACCGTCGTCGGCGATGGCAAGGGCCGCGTGGGCTTCGGCACGGGCAAGGCGCGTGAGGTCCCGGTGGCCATCCAAAAGGCCATGGAGTCGGCGCGCAAGAATATGGTGGACGTGCGTCTGAAGGGCACGACGGTGCAGTATCCGCTGGTGGGTCAGCACGGCGCCGCCCGGGTCTACATGCAGCCCGCCTCCGAGGGTACCGGCATCATTGCCGGCGGCGCCATGCGCGCGGTGTTCGAGGTGGTCGGCGTGCAGAACGTGCTCGCCAAGTGCATCGGCACCAACAACCCCATGAACGTCGTTCGCGCCACCATCAACGGTCTGTCCGAAATGGTCGACGCCGAGTTGGTCGCTGCCAAGCGTGGCAAGACGGTCGAGGAGATCCTGTCATGACCGGGGCGGACGACAACAAGACCATGCGCGTGCAGCTGTTTCGCAGCATCCACGGGCGTTTGAAGAACCATCAGGCCTGCGTGCGCGGCCTTGGCCTGCGGCGCATGCACCAGGTCGTCGAGGTGGAGGACACCCCGGCCACCCGCGGCATGCTGAACAAAGTGGCCTACATGGTGCGCGAGGTCGCGGAGAACTGACATGCACTTGAACGATCTGAAACCCACCGCCGGCAGCCACCGGGCGCGCAAGCGCGTCGGTCGCGGCATCGGCAGCGGGCTCGGCAAGACCGCCGGACGCGGCCACAAGGGCCAGAAGTCGCGCTCGGGCGGCTTCCACAAGCTCGGCTTCGAGGGCGGCCAGATGCCCCTGCAACGGCGGCTGCCGAAGGTCGGCTTCCGCTCGCGCATGGCGGTGGATCGGGACGAGATCCGCCTGAGCGAGCTCGGCGCCGTCGCCGGCGACGAGGTGACCCTGGACGCCCTGCGTGCTGCCGGTCTGATCGGCCGCGGCATCAAGCGCGTGAAAATCATCAAGTCCGGGGACCCGGCGCGCGCTTTCACGGTGCGTGGCGTTGCGGTCACCGCGGGCGCAAAGGCGGCAATCGAGGCCGCGGGCGGGACGGTCGAGGCGTAATTGGTGGACCCAGTCAGAGCCGGGCTTACAGCCGGGCTCAAGGCCGGGCTCGCGGTCATGCCGTCAGCGCAGCTAACCGCCTGGTTCGCGGATTCATCGCCGGTCTGAATCGGGCGCGAAACGTGACACGGCCTGTGGCGTGACACGATCGCGGTGACACTATCGCGGAGACGACGAGATACCTATGGCGAAATACGGCGCATCCGCCATGCAGTCACTTGGCGGCATGGGCAAGCTCACCGAGCTGCGGCAGCGGCTGCTGTTCGTGCTCGGCGCGCTGCTCGTGTATCGCATTGGCACCTTCATACCGGTGCCGGGCGTCAATCCGCAGGCGCTGGCCCTCCTGTTCGAGCAGAATCAGGGCTCCATCCTGGACATGTTCAACATGTTCTCCGGGGGCGGACTGACGCGGGCGAGCATCTTTGCGCTCGGCATCATGCCGTACATCTCGGCGAGCATCATCATGCAGCTGATGGCGTCGGTGATCCCGCAACTGGAGCAGATCAAGAAGGAGGGCGAGTCCGGCCGGCGCAAGATGACCCAGTGGACGCGCTATGGCACGGTGGTGCTGGCGAGCTTCCAGGCCATCGGCATCTCCATCGCGCTGCAGGGACAGACCGCCGGCGGGTCGGCCATCGTGACGCATCAGGGCTTTGGCTTCGTGTTCACCGCGGCGGTGTCGCTGGTGACAGGCACCATGTTCCTGATGTGGCTGGGCGAGCAGATCACGGAGCGGGGCATCGGCAACGGTATCTCGCTGCTCATCTTTTCCGGCATCGTCGCCGGGTTGCCGGCAGCGGTCGGCGGGACGCTGGAGCTGGTGCGCACCGGCGAGATGAACGCGCTGGCGGTGCTGGCCTTGTTCGCGCTGGTGCTGGCCGTAACGGCGCTGGTGGTCTTCGTGGAGCGCGGGCAGCGGCGCATCACGGTGAACTACGCGCGCCGGCAGCAGGGCAGACGCATGATGGCGGCGCAGAGCACGCACCTGCCGCTGAAACTGAACATGGCGGGCGTGATCCCACCCATTTTCGCGTCGAGCATCATTCTGTTCCCCGGCACGCTGGGGCAGTGGTTCGGCCAGTCGGAAAATATGCGCTGGCTCGCGGACATCACCTCCAAGCTGGCGCCGGGTGAGCCGATCTACGTGATCCTCTACACGGTGGCGATCGTCTTCTTCTGCTTCTTCTACACGGCGCTGGTGTTCAACTCGAAGGATACCGCCGACAACCTGAAGCGCTCGGGGGCGTTCATACCGGGCATTCGTCCGGGTGAGCAGACCGCGCGGTACATCGACACCGTCATGACGCGGCTCACCGCGGCCGGGGCGATCTACATCACCGCCGTCTGCCTGCTGCCCGAGTTTCTGATCGTCGGCTGGAACGTGCCCTTCTACTTCGGCGGCACGTCGCTGCTGATCGTGGTGGTGGTCGTCATGGACTTCATGGCGCAGGTGCAGGCGCATCTGATGTCGCATCAGTACGAAGGTCTGATGAAGAAGGCGAACCTGAAGGCGCCTGGTGCAGGGCTCACCCGCTAGCCAGGCCAGTATCGACAACCAAAGGCGCTGGCCGGCCCGGCAGGGCCGGGTCCAGCGCGGGCGCAACGGGCGCCGGGAGCAAGCAATGAAAGTACAGGCATCGGTCAAGAAGGTGTGCCGGCACTGCAAGATCATCCGCCGTCATGGCAGCGTGCGCGTGATCTGTAAGGACGTGCGGCACAAACAGCGTCAAGGTTGATGAACCTGGTATTGACGCATCGTTCGGTTATTGATATTCTGCGCGGTTTACGTTCGCGCGCGTGATTGAGGAGTCTTCAGCATGGCCCGCATTGCCGGCGTCAACATCCCGGACCGTAAGCACACGGTCATTGCGCTGACCGCCATCTACGGTATCGGCCGTACCCGGGCCGCGCAAATCTGTGAGGCGGCGAATGTGCCCGCTGCGACCCGGATCCAGGACCTCTCGGAAGACGAGGTGGATCGGCTGCGGACCGAGGTTGGCAAGTACACCGTCGAGGGCGATCTGCGCCGCGAGGTGTCCATGAACATCAAGCGCCTGATGGATCTCGGCTGCAATCGGGGCATCCGGCATCGGCGCGGTCTGCCGCTGCGCGGGCAGCGGACGCGGACCAACGCACGCACGCGGAAGGGTCCGCGCCGTCCGATCAAGCGCTGATCCGCCCTTCATGCCGCGGCCCGACCGGCCGTGATGAAGGCGGTGCGCATGGCGTTTTCCACCGGGAGCAACTGTGGCTAAGCAGGTAAAAACACGCAAGAAGGTCAAGAAGCAGGTGGCCGATGGCATCGCCCACGTGCACGCGTCCTTCAACAATACGATCATCACGATCACGGATCGCCAGGGCAACGCGCTGGCGTGGGCCACGTCGGGTGGCTCTGGTTTCCGTGGGTCGCGCAAGAGCACGCCGTTCGCGGCGCAGGTGGCTGCATCCCGTGCCGGTGCCGCCGCGAAAGAGTTTGGCATCGTCAATCTGGATGTCAATGTCAAAGGGCCTGGCCCGGGACGCGAGTCCGCCGTGCGTGCGCTCAACAATGCCGGCTTCAAGGTCACCAGCATCACGGACGTCACACCCATCCCGCACAACGGCTGTCGTCCGCCGAAGAAGCGGCGCGTCTAACTGGAGAGAGATTCTAAATGGCTAGGTACGTCGGACCGACCTGCAAGCTGGCGCGCCGCGAGGGTGTCGATCTCGGGCTGAAGAGCCGCGCGCGCGCATTGGAAACCAAATGCAACATGGAGAAGGTGCCGGGCCAGTCCATGGATCGGCGTCGCCGCCTGTCGGATTACGGCATCCAGCTGCGCGAAAAGCAGAAAGTGCGGCGGATGTACGGCGTCATGGAGAAGCAGTTCCGCGGCTATTACCAGGAGGCTGCCCGCCGCAAGGGCGCCACTGGCGAAAATCTGCTGCAGTTGCTCGAGCGCCGGCTCGACACCGTCGTCTATCGGATGGGCTTCGGCTCCACACGCGCCGAGGCGCGTCAGCTGATCGGCCACAAGGGTGTGCTGGTCAACGGTAAGGTGGTGTCTATTCCCTCGTACAGTGTTGGCCCCGAAGACGAGATCGAGGTCCGCGATAAGGCGAAGAAGCAGGTGCGGGTGCAAAACGCGATGGCGCTGGCCGAGCAGTACGGCTTCCCCGATTGGGTCGAAGTGGACACCAAGTCCGCCAAGGGCGTCTTCAAGCGGATTCCCGATCGGGCGGACCTGCCGGCAGACATCAACGAGTCGCTCATCGTCGAGCTGTACTCGAAGTAAGCGATTGCAGAGGCACCAAGCCCAGAGGTTTCAAGTATGGCCGAGGCCGGGAGCGGATTCCTCAAGCCGCGCATCGTCAAAGTCGAGCCCGTCGAAGGCTCGGAGCATCGTGCTCGGGTCTCCCTGGAGCCCCTTGAGCGCGGCTTCGGGCATACGCTGGGCAATGCCCTGCGGCGCATCCTGCTGTCGTCCATGGATGGCTGCGCGGTCACCGAGGTGGAAATCCAAGGTATTCTGCACGAATACACGACCATCGAGGGTGTGCAGCAGGACGTGCTCGAGATCCTGCTCAACCTGAAGGATCTCGCTATTGCGCTCAATGGGCGCGACGAGGCGACCTTCACCCTGAGCAAGGTCGGCCCGGGTCTCGTGACCGCCGCCGACATTGCCATCGATCACACCGCCGAGATCGCGAATCCGGATTTGCTGATCGCCAACATTACCGGGGAAACCGAGCTCAGCATGACGCTGACGGTGCGGCGTGGGCGCGGTTACGAGCCCGCGACGCAGCGCGAGTTGGAGGCCGGTGAGGATCGCCCGATCGGCAAGTTGCCGTTGGACGCGTCCTTCAGCCCGATCCGTCGTGTCGCCATCGAGGTGCCGACGGCGCGCGTGGAGCAGCGCACCGACCTCGACCGGCTCGTCATCGACCTGGAGACCAACGGCACCATCGACGCGCAGGATGCCATTCAGCGCGCTGCGATGATTCTGCGCGACCAGCTCTCCAGCTTCGTCGACCTGGAGACCACCGTGGGCGGGGAGTCCCCAGCCGAGCACGCACCGAAGGAGCCGCCGTTCGACCCGATCCTGGTGCGGCCGGTGGACGAGCTGGAGCTGACGGTGCGCTCGGCAAACTGCCTGAAGGCCGAAAACATCTACCTCATCGGCGATCTGATCCAGCGGACCGAGGTGGAGCTGCTCAAGACGCCGAACCTGGGCAAGAAGTCCCTGACCGAGATCAAGGACGTGCTGGCCACTCGGGGGCTGTCGCTCGGCATGCGCCTGGACAACTGGCCGCCCGAGAACATCGACGAGCTGATGGTCAAATAAACAGTATTCAGACGGAAACAAGATCATGCGCCATCGTAAATCCGGCAGGCATCTCAACAGAACCAGCGCGCACCGCGAGGCGATGTTCAGGAACATGGCCGGCTCGCTCATCCGCCACGAACTGATCAAGACCACGCTTCCGAAGGCCAAAGAGCTGCGTCGGGTCGCCGAGCCGCTCATCACCCTGGCCAAGAACGATTCGGTCCACCATCGTCGGCTCGCGTTCGCGCGGCTGCGCGACAAGGAGGCCGTTGGCAAACTGTTCGCCGAACTCGGCCCGCGCTACCAGTCCCGTCCCGGTGGCTATCTGCGCATCCTCAAGTGTGGGTTCCGCCCCGGGGACGCTGCGCCGATGGCCTATGTCGAACTGGTCGACCGTCCCATCGTCGAAGATGCCGAGGGCGACGAGGACAAGGCCGCCTAAGTGGGCCGTGCCGCCAGGCGGCACCGCCGGCGCCCTCTGCCGGGGCAAGGCACCACGGGAATCCGGCCGGGCACGCCCCGGCCTTTTCGTGTCTGAGCCGTGTTGACCGGCGCCAGGCGGCGGCGCATCCCGCGCGCTCGGCGGCCTGGACGGATCGCGCTGGTGACCGATTTCGGCGCCGGCCCCTACGTCGGTCAGATCTGGCTGCTGCTGGCTGCCGCAAGACCGGCATTGCCAGTCATCGAGCTGGTGGGCGATCTCGCGCCCTTCCGCCCCGATCTCGCCGCCTTCCTGTTGCCCGGGCTGCTGCAACGCATGCCGCCGGGGACCTTGTATCTATGTGTCGTCGATCCCGGCGTCGGCACGGACCGCGCCATCCTCGCGGCGGAGGTTGGCCGCGATTGGCTCGTAGCCCCGGACAACGGGCTCCTCGTGCCGTTGTTGCGGGCCGCCAGCGAAGCCGTCTCGCTGTGGCGCATCGCGTGGCGGCCGACGGCGGCCTCGGCGACCTTTCATGGCCGGGACATATTCACTCCGATCGCACAACAGGTCTGCGCAGGCGTGTTGCCGGCGGCCGTCCGCATGGAGCCGGGCGCCATGGTGGGCGCGGAGTTGCCCGCCGCGCTGGCCGCGGTGTGCTATGTGGACCACTACGGCAACCTCGTCTCCGGCATGCGCGCCGCGGACGTCCCTCACGACGCGGTCATCAACGTGGCCGGCGAGCGCATTGCGCGGGCACGTACCTTCAGTGACG
>Ga0316596_1000014_pt1 | contig 16366 bp, 28 predicted proteins | sample S_170502SBrCrA_R_FD_207793 | JGI IMG/M metagenome (GOLD analysis project Ga0316596, IMG submission 207793) | Metatranscriptome of rhizosphere microbial communities from salt marsh grasses in Alabama, United States - S_170502SBrCrA (Metagenome... | ecosystem: Host-associated > Plants > Roots >... | reverse complement strand
TGTATAGTGAATCGTCAGGGCGTGGGGTGCGAGCCCTCCATGATCGATACCTCGCCGGCGTTTGTGGCAACAACGCAGCTGCGCTCGCCGTCCACTCCGGCCAAATCTTGGGTTGCTACAAATGCCTCGACCTCGGCCCGGCGTCCACAGGTTCAGCGTCGGACCCCGCCGATCGCCCTAGTTTGCAACATCCGCCAAGAGGCGGACGCTTATCATCTGCTGTCACACCCTTTCCAATCTAACAGGTGTCCACCGCATCGACGGAAGCAACACGGATTGAGAAGTCTCTTTCTGGCGTGCCACAACATGTTCTGGGGCTTCCCACTCCTGAACGCGATAAAATCAATCTGGTAGGAGGTAGCCCGAAGGCTACCCCCTCCCAACAGAACGGCACGTACCGGCCAGGTATACCGCTCTTCGATCAGTGACCGCGCCATCAGGCGCGAGACGAAGCGATAGTGGAGTCATGCAGGAACACTAAGCCACGCTGCCTGAACCAGTCCAGATTCATGACAAAGCGCACTGGCGGTCGCATCACCGATTGCCATCGGTTCATCTTGATCCAGGTGCGATGCGCCTCCGTCGGGTCAAAACCTGCCCTGATCATGATCCGTTGGAACGTCTTGGGCTTCTTCCATTTCTTCAGTTGCGTCGACCTCAACCGACTTCGAATCCAGGCATCAAGGTCGCGAAACAGGTATTTGAACTCCTGAATCCCAAAATAGCCCACCCAGCCTCGCAAGAATTTGTTCAGCTCGTGGATCACTTGGTACATCGATAGCGGATTGTTCCGGCGCGTCAATTCCCGGACGCGCTCTTTGAATCGGGCTTGCGCCTTGGTGCTCACCCGGATCTTACCTCGCAGGATCTGAAATCCCAGAAAGGTCACTTCCTTGATCGGTGCCACCTGGCTCTTCTCCCGGTTCACGCGCAGTCCCAGCTCTTCCTCCAGGTACGCTATCGTTCCCTTCATCACCCGCTGTGCAGCGCGCTCGGATCGCACGACGATCACAAAGTCATCCGCCCAGCGGCAGTACCCCAGGTTCCTCTCCTCCAGCTTGTGGTCCAACTCATTCAAGACGATGTTGGACAGGATCGGCGACAACGGCGAGCCTTGCGGGCAGCCCTTGGTCGTCTTTTCAAACACCCCCTCGACGATGACTCCTGCTTTCAGGAGCCGCGCCAGCAGGGTCACAAACTGCTCATCGGCCACTTTGCGGCGAATCAGTTGCAGCATGAGCCCATGGGGAATCTCGTCAAAGAACGATTTCAGGTCCACCGCGACCGCCCAGTCTCTCCCTTCGTTCACCAGCCTCTGTAACTGCCGGATGGCTTGATGCTGGCTCCTGCCCGCGCGGAAACCGAAGTTGGATTCGGTGAAGTCCGCATCGAAGAGCTCTTCCAGTACGCTGTGCATACTGGTGCCGACGATCCGATCCATGACCACCGGTATGCCGAGCTTCCTCGTCTTGGAGGTCCCGGGTTTCGGGATCTCCACTCGCCTGGCTGGTTGGAAGCGGTAGCTCCCTGACTCGAGCTTGTCATGAATCAGCGCCAAGAGCTCGTCCTCTCGCTGCGCAAATTCAGCTACCGTCATCTGGTCAATCCCCGCTGCTCCGGCATTCTTCCTGACTTGTTGCCATGCCATCTGCAGGCGTCCCGGTTCATAAACCTTCACCAGCACTTCTCGCACTTTCATCTCGCTTTCGCCGTCATCTGCCTTGACACCGCGGATTACCGGACTGGCGGAGGCCTCTTGGCCGGGACCGGACAACCTGTCTGACCCTGATGCATTCGCACCGGGGTATCGCGTTGCGATTCGCTTGCCCCATCGTGTTTTCTGGTCCTTATCCGTCACAGTTCTAACTCGGCTCCTCAGCGCGATGACTGCCACCTTTCGTCCACGGCTTCCCCGATCCCGGTGACGCCTCCGGGATCGCCAGACGGCGGCATACTGGTTTCGATCTCCAGCATGTTCATCCCCTTCTGCCTGGTCTTCAGGGTTTTCTCCTCCACGCTGTTACCAGCGCTTCATCGGCCCTGCCTCGTCGGTGTTGTCCGTGGATCTGCCACCCTCTGCCCCTCCTCGCTTCGGGATCTCCTCGTCAAGTCGGTTTGCTGTCGTCTCTGGCAACATCGACGACAGGACAGGAGGGCTTCCCTGGGTAAGACGCACCACCTCCCCATATACCGTCCGGCTTCATGTCAGGTCGGTTCTCCGGATATCAGGCCTCGCCTAGTCACGTCGGCTCGACCTCCTCCCCAACACCATCTAGCCGGTTCGCTGTTCGCTACGTACACGGGTTCTGCCTCATGCTTCCTTCAGACACCCCGTTTCCGGAAATGCCCTTGCCTTGTTGGCGTCGTCCTTCCGTCCGGTAACGGCGGACCATCTTGTCCCAGGCTTCGCCTGGAACGGCGGCCTGTGCGTCGTGCCAGGCACACATACAAAGGCCGGGCGCAAGCCCGGCCTCTGCAGGACGCGACCTGGATTGGGCGCTCAGTCGGCGTCGTCCTCGGCCGCCTCTGCCCGCCGGGGCCGATCCACCAGCTCCACATAGGCCATCGGCGCGGCATCCCCCGCCCTGAACCCGCATTTCAGGATGCGCAGATAGCCGCCGGGACGCTGCTGGTAGCGGGGACCCAGCTCCGCGAAGAGCTTACCCACCACTTCCTTGTCGCGCAGTCGGGCGAAGGCGAGGCGCCGCCCGTGCACCGAGTCGCTCTTGGCCATGGTGATCAGGGGCTCGGCTACACGCCGCAGCTCCTTGGCCTTCGGCAAGGTGGTCTTGATCAGCTCATGACGAAACAGCGAGGCCGCCATATTGCGGAACATGGCCTCCCGATGGGAACTGGTGCGATTGAGGTGCCTTCCGGCATTGCGATGGCGCATGATCCGTTACCCGACGCTTCGGTATCTTGAGGGATTAGCGAATGCTCAGTTCTTCGATGTTCTCGGGCGGCCAATTTTCCAGCCGCATGCCCAGCGACAGCCCCCGGGTTGCCAGCACATCCTTGATCTCGGTGAGTGACTTCTTCCCGAGATTGGGGGTCTTCAGGAGCTCCACCTCGGTACGCTGGATCAAGTCGCCGATCAGATAGATGTTCTCTGCCTTGAGGCAGTTCGCCGAGCGTACCGTGAGCTCCAGATCATCCACCGGACGCAGCAGGATGGGGTCGTAGGCAGGCTCACGGGGCGTCTCCAGGGTGACACCCTCCGGTACCGGTGCCCCCTCCAAGGCCACGAAGCTGGACAGCTGGTCCCGTAGGATCTGGGCAGAGCGCTGGATCGCGGCCTTGGGATCGATCGTCCCATTGGTCTCCAGGTCAATGACCAGACGGTCCAAGTCCGTGCGCTGCTCCACCCGGGCAGACTGGACTTCCAGGGCCACGCGCCGGATGGGGCTGAACGAGGCGTCCAGGGGCAGGCGTCCAATGGGCCTGTCCTCGGTCCCCTCGAGGTCCCGCTGGGTAGCCGGCTCATACCCCAGCCCCCGCCGCACGGTGAGCGTCATGCTGAGCTCGGCATCCGTCGTCAGGTTGGCCAGCACGAGCTCAGGATTGGCGATCACGCCGGAGTGACCGACGTCGATGTCGGCCGCGACGACCGGGCCAGGCCCCTTCTTGCTCAGGGCGAAGGTCGCTTCGTCGCGTCCGCTGAGTGAGATCGCGAGATTCTTCAGGTTGAGCAGGATCTCCAGGACATCCTCCTGGACGCCCGCCAATGTGGTGTACTCATGGAGCACGCCCTGGATCTCGACCTCGGTGACGGCACAGCCCGACATAGAGGAGAGCAGCACGCGCCTCAAGGCATTGCCAAGGGTATGGCCGAAACCCCGCTCCAGCGGCTCCAGTGACACCTTGGCCCGATTGGGTTGGCCCTCAACCGCCTCGACCTTGACGATCCGCGGGCGAAGGAACTCGCCGATTGCCTCTATCATTCAGTACCCCCGTTGAAGCTCCTTACTTGGAGTACAGCTCAACGATCAGCGATTCATTGATGTCGGCCGGCAAATCGGAGCGGTCCGGGACGCGCTTGAAGACGCCCTTGAGCCCCTTGGTATCCACCTCGACCCATTCGGGGAAACCGTACTGCTCCGCCAAGGCGAGGGCATTCTGAACCCGCACCTGCTTCTTCGCCGCTTCCCGGACCTCCACCTGGTCCTCCGCAGTCACGGCGAAGGACGGGATGTTGACCACCCGACCGTTCACCAGGATGCCCTTATGAGAGACCAGCTGACGCGCCTCCGCGCGCGTGGAGCCAAAGCCCATCCGGTACACCACGTTGTCGAGCCGGCGCTCCAGCATCTGGAGCAGATTCTCGCCCGTCGCGCCCTTCAACTGGGCGGCCTTCTTGTAATAATTGCGAAACTGGCGCTCCATCACACCATAAATCCGGCGGACCTTCTGCTTCTCCCTAAGCTGGACGCCATAGTCCGATATACGGCGCCGGCGATCTCCGGACTGACCCGGCTGCTTCTCCAGGTTACACTTGGTATCGAGCGCCCGCGCCCGACTCTTGAGCGATAGATCCGTGCCCTCGCGCCGCGAGAGCTTGCAGGTGGGGCCTGTATAACGTGCCATTGCTCCGTCGCTCCCTTTAGACGCGCCGCTTCTTAGGCGGACGACAACCGTTGTGCGGGATTGGCGTCACGTCCGTGATGCTGGTGATCTTGAAGCCCGCATTGTTGAGTGCCCGCACCGCAGATTCGCGGCCCGGGCCCGGACCCTTCACGTTCACGTCCAGGTTGCGTAGCCCGTATTCCTTCGCGATCTGGCCCGCCTTATCGGCGGCTACCTGAGCCGCGAAGGGCGTGCTCTTGCGGGAGCCGCGGAAACCGGAGCCCCCGGAGGTCGCCCACGCCAAGGCGTTGCCCTGACGATCCGTGATGGTGATGATGGTGTTATTGAAGGACGCGTGGATGTGTGCCACCCCATCCGCGACCTGTTTGCGGATCTTCTTCTTGACGGTACGAGTCGGTTTAGCCATTCGCCTTTACCAGCCGGTGCGCACTGCTCGCGCGGCCTTATCGCTTGATTGGACGCCGCGGCCCCTTGCGGGTACGCGCATTGGTTCGGGTTCGCTGGCCCCGCAAGGGCAACCCGCGCCGATGACGGATACCCCGGTTGCAGCCCAGATCCATCAATCGTTTGATGTTCATGGAGACCTCACGCCGGAGGTCACCTTCGACCGAATACTTGGCCACCTCGGAGCGCAGCTTGTCGACCTCTTCCTCGGTCAGACTCTGCACCTTCGCATCCCGCGGGACGCCCGCAGCGTCACAAATCTCCCCCGCACGGACTCGACCGACGCCATAGATCGCGGTCAGTGCGATGACGGCGTGTTTCTTTTCCGGAATATTGACGCCGGCTATACGGGCCATGATTTAGAACCCTCGATCCCAAATGCTCCGCGGTAAACCGCGCATTATATCAGTGCAAACCCAATGGTCAAGAAGACTGCCTAGCCCTGGCGCTGCTTGTGCCGCGGGTCCTTACAGATGACCCGCACCGTGCCGTTCCGCCGGATGATCCTGCAGTTTCGGCACATCTTCTTCACAGATGCTCGTACTTTCATGATTCTCTCCTAGCGGCGCCAGATGCAGATCAACGCAGCAGGCCGGCACCCGGCGCCTTAAGGTTGGCCTTCTTCATCAGGCCTTCATACTGATGGGACATGAGGTGCGCCTGGACCTGGGCCATGAAGTCCATGACCACGACTACCACGATCAGCAGCGAGGTGCCGCCAAAGTAGAAGGGCACGCTGTAGCTGACGATCAGAAACTCGGGCAGCAGGCAGACCACGGTGATGTAGATGGCACCCGCGGCCGTGAGCCGCGTCATGACGCCGTCAATGTAGCGCGCTGTCTGCTCGCCGGGACGAATACCCGGAATAAAGGCCCCGGATCGCTTGAGATTGTCGGCCGTATCGCGGGCGTTGAACACCAGTGCGGTATAGAAGAAGCAGAAGAAGATGATCGCCGCGGCATAGAGGATCACGTAGACGGGCTCTCCGGGGGAGAGCTTGGCGGTGATGTCCGCCAGCCAGCGCATACGTTCATCGCTACCGAACCACTGCCCCAGGGTCCCGGGAAACAGGATGATACTCGACGCGAAGATGGGGGGAATGACGCCCGCCATGTTCAGCTTCAGGGGCAAATGTGTGCTCTGGGCCTGCATCAACCGCCGCCCTTGCTGGCGGCGGGCGTAGTTGACCGTGATCCGACGCTGTCCCCGCTCCACGAATACCACGAAGGCGGTGACAGCGAGGACCAGGGCGAACAGGGCAAGCACCGCCAAGGCGTTCATCTCGCCGGTGCGCACCAACTCGAGACTCCCTCCGATCGCCTTGGGCAGGCCAGCAACGATGCCGGCAAAGATGATCATCGAAATCCCATTGCCAATGCCCCGCTCGGTGATCTGCTCTCCAAGCCACATCAGAAACATGGTACCGGTGACCAGTGACACAGTGGCGGTGAACACGAACCCCGGACCAGAGTGGCTGACCAGGGCCGATCCGCCGGCGGTCTGGCCCTGCAGCGCGATGGAGATCCCGACCGCCTGGAAGGTGGCGAGCACGACCGTGCCGTAGCGTGTGTACTGGGTGATCTTGCGACGCCCCTGCTCCCCCTCCTTCTTGAGCTGCTCGAGCTGAGGGATCACGGAGGACATCAGCTGCACGATGATGGAGGCCGAGATGTAGGGCATCACGCCGAGGGCGAAGAGGCTGGCCCGCTGCAGAGCCCCTCCCGAGAACATGTTGAACATGTCCAGAATGGACCCCTGGTTCTGCTCAAACAGGATCGCTAGGGCCTCTGGGTTCACCCCAGGAACTGGTATGAAGGTCCCGATCCTGTAGACCAACAGGGCGCCCACGAGGAATAGGATGCGCTGACGCAGCTCCGTCAGACGCCCCATGCCACCCAGGGCTTGACCCATCGATGTCGCGTTCTTAGCCATCCGCGGGAGCCTCCGTTCGTGATCGCACCCGTTACTCGACCGAGCCGCCCGCGGCCTCGATAGCGTCCCGAGCCCCCTTGGTGACGCCAACACCCCGGATGGTCAGGGCACGGGCCAACTCGCCCGAGGCGATGATCTTGGCGCTCTTGGTGGAGCGGTTGACCACCCCTGCCTCGATCAAGGCCTTGAGGTCCACGACGTCACCCTGGACACGGGTCAGCTCTCCCAGGCGCACCTCGGCCCGGGTCAACGCGCTGCGGGAGCGGAAACCCACCTTCGGAAGACGGCGCTGCAAGGGCATCTGGCCACCCTCGAAACCCACCTTGTGGAAGCCTCCAGCCCGCGCCTTCTGACCCTTGTGGCCGCGCCCGGCGGTCTTTCCAAGACCGCTGCCGATACCGCGCCCGACCCGCTTGCGCGCCTTCTTGCTGCCCACATCGGGCTTGAGCTCATTGAGTCGCATCGTCAGGACTCCTCAACCACCTTCACCATGTATGACACGGCATTGACCATGCCCCGGGTGCAAGGGGTGTCTTCCACCTCGACTACCTGGTGCATGCGCCGTAGGCCAAGGCCTCTCACACAGGCCTTGTGCCGGTCCAGGCGTCCGTAGACGCTACGCACCAGCTTTACCTTCATCGTCTTCTTGTCGCCCATGGCCTACCCCAAAATCTCCTCGACCGTCTTGCCGCGCTTGGCGGCGATGGACTCGGGATTACTCATCCGCGCTAGGCCCGCGACGGTGGCGCGCACCACGTTGATCGGGTTGTTGGTCCCAATGCACTTGGCCAGCACGTTCTGGACACCCAGAACCTCGAACACGGCGCGCATCGCCCCTCCGGCGATGATCCCGGTACCCTCGGAAGCCGGCTGCATAAACACCTTGGCCGCCCCATGGCGTCCCTGCAGGGGATATTGCAGTGTGCTGCCGTTGAGCTTGACGTCGACCATATTCTTGCGGGCACTCTCCATCGCCTTTTGGATAGCCACCGGGACCTCGCGGGCCTTCCCGCGACCATAGCCCACCCTACCCTTACCATCGCCTACGACGGTCAAGGCAGCGAACCCGAACTGGCGCCCGCCCTTGACCACCTTGGCGACGCGGTTGACCGCCACCAGCTTCTCGAGGAGGTCGTCGCCGCCCTCCGGCTTGGATTCGAATTTCGCCATCGGAATGCCTTTAGAGTTTCAGCCCATTCTCGCGCGCCGCGTCCGCCAGCGCCTTCAAGCGCCCGTGGTAACGGAACCCGGAGCGATCGAATGCCACTTGCTCGACACCAGCCGTGAGGGCGCGCTGGGCGATCGCCTTGCCAACGACGGCAGCGGCACTGATGTTTCCCCTGTGTCCGGAGATCGTTTCCCGCAGCTCCTTGTCCAGGGTCGAGGCGCTGGCCACCACCTGGTCACCCTTCGGGGCGATGATCTGTGCGTAGATGTGGCGTGGTGTGCGGTGGACACACAGCCGATAGGCGCCCAGCTCGCGGATCTTGGCCCGTGTGCGCGTCGCCCGACGAAGCCGCGCTTGTTTCTTGTCCATTGGTCGACCCCTACTTCTTCTTCGCTTCTTTGCGCAGGACCTGCTCGTCCGCGTAACGCACGCCCTTGCCCTTGTACGGCTCGGGCGGCCGAAACGCGCGGATCTCAGCCGCGACCTGACCGACGCGCTGACGGTCGGCACCAGCGACGACAATCTCCGTTTGCGTTGGCGTATCGACGGTGATGCCCTCCGGCACCGGATAGTCCACCGGGTGGGAGAACCCCAAATTGAGGCTCAGCACCTTCCCCTTGGCCTGCGCACGATAACCGACCCCTACCAGTGTCAGCTTGCGCTGAAAACCGGTACTGCAGCCCACCACCATGTTGTTCAAGAGTGCGCGCGTGGTGCCCGCCATGGCCCACGCGTTCTCCTGCCCCTCGGCGGGGGACACCCGCAGCACGCCGTCCTCTTGCGAAACGGCGACGGTTGGGTGGACGGTCCAGCCCAATGCTCCCTTTGGGCCCTTCACCTTGACGTCCCTGCCCGAGATCTCGACGGTGACACCCGTGGGCAGGGTAATGGGAGCCTTTGCGACACGTGACATCTGCTCTACCCCCTACGCGACCAAGGCGATGATCTCACCGCCGTGTCCCGCTTGGCGGGCAGCACGATCGGTCATCATCCCCTTGGAGGTGGAGACGATAGCGATGCCGAGACCACCCCACACCTTGGGCAGCTGGTCCCGGCTCCGATAGATACGCAGGCCAGGCCGAGAGACGCGCTTCAGCAGCTCGATGACTGGCTTGCCCCGGTGGTACTTCAGCTTGATGGACAGCTCGGACTTGCCAGCGTTGCTCTCCACCGTCGCCTCGGCGATATAGCCCTCATCCTTCAGCAGATTGGCCAAGGCGACCTTCTGCTTCGAGGACGGCATGACGATGGTCACCTTGCCACGTTGCTGCCCATTGCGGATGCGCGTCAGCATGTCCGCAATCGGATCCGACATACTCATGGTTCGTTCTCCGGGTCAGACCGCCTGACGGCGCGATACCCTTTGGATGGATGAGGCCCGGACGGGGCCCGGGCATGCGAGCCTGCTACCAGCTCGCCTTCACGACGCCCGGCACATCGCCGCGCATCACGGCCTCACGCAGCTTGTTACGCGATAGGCCGAACTTCCGATAGACCGCGTGGGGCCGACCGCTCACCCGGCAACGGCGCTGTTGGCGCGTAGGGCTCGCGTCCCTTGGGAGCCTCTGCAGCTTCATCAACGCCTCGTCGATCTGCTCCGGACTCGCCTTGCGGTCCTTGATGATCGCCTTCAGTGCCGCGCGCCTATCGGCATACTTTGCAGCCACCTCGGCGCGACGGCGGTCGCGCACAATCATGCTGATCTTGGCCATGCTATTTCATTACTTTCCGCTTTCAGTTCCGCCCGTTTGGCATTCCGCTGGACGCACTCAGGTGCGGAAGGGGAAGTTGAACGCCTCCAAGAGCGCCCGCCCCTCCTCGTCTGTACGCGCCGAGGTCGTGATGGTGATGTCGAGTCCCCGCAGCGCATCGATCTTGTCGTAATCGATCTCCGGGAAGATGATCTGCTCCTTCACGCCCAACGAGTAGTTGCCGCGGCCGTCGAACGACCGGGCGCTGAGTCCGCGAAAGTCACGTATACGGGGGATCGCGACATTGATCAGCCGATCCAGGAACTCGTACATCCGCTCACGACGCAGGGTCACTTTACAACCGACCGGCCATCCCTCGCGGATCTTGAAGGCAGCGACCGAGAGGCGCGCCTTGGTGACGACAGGCTGCTGGCCGGCAATCGCACGCAGATCCGCAACGGCGTTGTCCATCACCTTCTTGTCGGCGATCGCCTCGCCGACGCCCATATTGAGGGTGATCTTTTCGATGTGCGGCACCTGCATCACGCTGTGGTAACCGAACCGCTCCTTCAGCTCCCCAAGGACGCGCTCGCGGTACAGGTTCTGTAATCTGGACATTTGATTCGCTCGTTGTCAGCTGCCACTGCCACCGGGGTCCGCCCCCAAGGGTCACAAATCGACCACTTCGCCATTCGATCGAAAGACGCGCACCTTACGGCCGTCCTCCAGGACCTTGATGCCGACTCGATCCGCCCCACCCGTCTGCGGATTGTAAAGGGCGATGTTCGAACGATGTAGCGGCATCTCCTTGTCGATGATTCCACCCGGCAGGCCCTTATTGGGATTCGGCTTCTGGTGCTTCTTGACCATGTTGACGTTCTCGACCACCACATGGTCATCGTCCACCATCCGCAGCACCGTTCCGCGTTTTCCCTTGTCCTTTCCGGTGATGACGATGACATCGTCACCCTTTCTGATCTTTTTCATGGTCGCGCTCCTTACAGCACTTCCGGGGCAAGCGAGATGATCTTCATGAAGCGCTCACCACGCAGCTCGCGTGTCACGGGCCCGAAGATACGGGTTCCAATTGGCTGCAGCTGATTGTTCAGCAGAACGGCGGCATTGCCGTCGAAGCGGATCAGCGACCCGTCCGGGCGGCGGACACCCTTCCTGGTCCGAACCACCACGGCATTGAAAACGTCGCCCTTCTTTACCTTGCCCCGGGGAATGGCGTCCTTGACGGTCACCTTGATCACATCGCCAATGCCCGCATAGCGCCGATGAGAGCCACCGAGCACCTTGATGCACATTACACTCCGGGCGCCGCTATTGTCGGCGACGCTCAGGTTGGTCTGCATCTGAATCATGGTTCTTTACCTAAGTGCGAAGTGTTCGGGCCGGAGACTGTGGTTGCGCCAAGGCACCGCGTCTCACCGGGCCTTCTCGACGATCTCGATCAGACGCCAAGCCTTGGTCTTGGACAGGGGGCGGCATTGCTCCACCCGAACCAAATCCCCCTGAGCGCAGGCGTTGGCCTCATCATGAGCGTGGATCTTGGTCGAGCGACGCATGAACTTGCCGTAGAGGGGGTGCTTGACCCGCCGCTCCACGAGCACAGTGATCGTCTTATCCATGGCACTGCTAACCACGCGGCCCGTGAGGGTCCGATTGACCTTGATTTCGTCGCTCATCACCTGGAGCCCGCCTTCATCTGAGCCATCACCGTCTTGACCCGGGCGATATCGCGCCGCACCGCCTTCATCCTCGAGGGCCGCGTCAGCTGGCCGACCCCGCGCTGCATCCGCAGGTTGAACTGCTCCCGCAGGAGGTCCTCGAGCTGCTTCTGCAGGCCCGCGATGTCGCTGGACCTAAGCTCTTTCGCCTTCATCACAGAATCGTCCGCTTTTCAAAGGTGGTCTGGATGGGCAGCTTGGCCGCCGCGAGACCGAAGGCCTCACGGGCGAGCTCCTCGCTGACCCCCTCGATCTCGTAGAGGACCTTGCCCGGCTGGATCAGCGCCACCCAGTACTCCACGTTGCCCTTGCCCTTGCCCATGCGGACCTCAAGGGGCTTCTTGGATACCGGCTTGTCCGGGAACACGCGGATCCACAACTTCCCCCCACGCTTGACCCGCCGGTTGATGGCGCGCCGCGCGGCTTCGATCTGGCGCGCAGTCAACCGGCCGCGCCCGATGGCCTTGAGGCCGAACTCCCCGAAGCTCACCCGGTTGCCACTCTGGGCCAAGCCCCGATTGCGCCCGGTCTGTTGCTTACGGAATTTGGTACGTTTCGGTTGCAGCATGGCTTAGCCCTTCATCCCCGCAGCCTTCGCGGGGCCCTTCGTAGCGGCCTCCTCGGCGGCCTGATCGCCGAAGACCTCGCCCTTGAAGATCCACACCTTGACGCCCAGCACCCCGTAGGTGGTACGCGCCTCGGCGAAGCCGTAATCGATGTCCGCTCGCAGCGTATGCAGCGGCACGCGACCTTCCCGCGCCCACTCGGTGCGCGCGATCTCGGCGCCGTTCAACCGGCCCGCGACACTGACCTTGATGCCCTCGGCGCCCAGTCGCATGGTGTTCTGCAGGGCCCGCTTGACGGCGCGGCGGAACATGATGCGCCGCTCCAGCTGCTGGGCAATCCCCTCGGCCACCAACTGTGCGTCGAGCTCGGGCTTGCGAATCTCCTCGATGCTGATGTGCACCGGGATGCCTAGCATGCCCGAGACCTTGGCGCGCAGCTTGTCAATGTCCTCGCCCTTCTTGCCGATCACCACCCCCGGACGCGCCGTGTGGATGGTGATGTGCGCGTTTTTCGCGGGCCGGTCGATCTGGATGCGGCTGACGGAGGCGTTGGACAGCTCCTTCTTCAAGAAGCTGCGCACCGCCAGATCCTTATTGAGCAGATCCGCGTAGTCCCGGGTGTTGGCATACCACTTGGAGGTCCAGTCCTTGACGATGCCAAGGCGAATGCCGTTCGGATGAACTTTCTGTCCCATGCTGGTCCCCTATCCCCCTCAGCTTTCCGACACCGTCAGGGTGATGTGGCTGGTCCGCTTCATGATGCGATTGGCGCGCCCCTTGGCGCGCGGCATGATGCGCTTCATGGTCGGCCCCTCGTTGACCTGGATGGACTCGACCTTGAGCTCATCGACGTCCGCCCCCTCGTTGTGCTCGGCATTGGCGATGGCCGACTCCAGGACCTTCTTGACCAGCCCCGCCCCCTTCTTGGTGCTGAAGCTCAGTGTGTTGAGGGCCTGCTCGACCCGTTGCCCCCGGATCTGGTCAGCGACCAGACGGGCCTTCTGCGCCGAGATTCGGGCGTGTTTGAGTGTTGCTTCGGCTCGCATCGCGGGCTCCCCGATTATCTCTTCTTCGCCTTCTTGTCGGCGGCATGACCCCGGTAGGTCCGGGTCAACGCAAACTCGCCGAGCTTATGGCCGATCATGTTCTCGTTGACGAGCACCGGCACGTGCTGACGCCCGTTATGGACCGCGATCGTCAGGCCTACCATCTCGGGCAGCACCATGGATCGGCGCGACCACGTCTTGATGGGTCTCTTGCTGTTTTGTGCGACCGCCTCGTCCACCTTCTTTGCCAGGTGGTGGTCCACAAAGGGTCCCTTTCTTACTGAACGTGGCACTTGCAGAACCTCGCCTCAATGACTTGCGGGCTTACTTGCGTCCCCGACGGCGCACGATCATGCCGTCCGTCCGCTTGTTCTTACGCGTTTTGTGGCCCTTGGTGGGCACGCCCCAAGGGGTGACCGGGTGGCGCCCCCCCGAGGTCCGGCCCTCGCCACCCCCGTGGGGATGGTCGACCGGGTTCATGACCACGCCGCGAACGGTCGGTCGGACCCCGCGCCAGCGCGTAGCTCCGGCCTTCCCGAGCTTGCGCAGGTTATTCTCGGTGTTCCCGACCTCGCCGATGACGGCGCGGCAGTCGGTGTGCACCTTGCGCATCTCGCCGGAGCGCAGACGCAGCGTGGCGTAGTCACCATCTCGCGCCACCAGCTGGGCGGAGCTGCCGGCGGCCCGCGCGAGCTGGGCGCCCTTGCCCGGGCGCATCTCGATGCAATGCACCTGCGAGCCCAGTGGCATGTGCCGCAGACTCATGCAGTTGCCGACGCTGATGGACGCACCCTCCCCGGACTGGACCTGATCTCCCGCCTTCAACCCCTTCGGGGCGATGATGTACGCGCGCTCACCATCGGCGTATTTCAGGAGCGCCAGATGGGCGCTGCGGTTCGGGTCATACTCCAGGCGCTCGACGGCGGCTGGGACCCCGTCCTTCGTGCGCTTGAAGTCCACGAACCGATAGTGTTGCTTGTGGCCGCCCCCTTGATGGCGGACGGTGATACGACCCCGGTTGTTACGCCCACCGTGCTTGGACTTCTTCTCGACCAAAGGGGCATATGGCGCGCCCCGGTGGAGCTCGCGAGACACGACCTTGACGAGGAAGCGCCGCCCGGCCGAGGTCGGCTTAGATTTGACGATTGCCATCTTCGCTTATCCGTGAGTAACCGGTCGCCCCGCGCCTCAGGCGCCGGCGCCGAAGTCGATGTTGTGGCCAGGCTTCAGGCGCACATAGGCCTTGCGCCAATCCTGACGCCGCCCCACCATCCTGCCGAAGCGCTTCTGCTTACCCTTGACATTGACCACCTGGACGCCCGCCACCTCGACCTCGAAGAGCAGCTCCACCGCGCGGCCGATCTCCCGCTTGGTCGCATCCGTGACCACCCGGAAGGCATACTGGCCGACGACCTCGGCGGCCATGGTGGTCTTCTCTGAGACCACGGGCCCCAGCAGGACCTTCATCAAGCGTTCCTTATTCATGCCAGCCGCTCCTCCAGCTTCTTTACTGCCTCGGGGGTGAGCACCAGATTCTCAAAGGCGACCAGGCTGACCGGGTCCACCTCCTGCGTGGACAGGACATCTACACCGGGGAGGTTGCGGGATGCTAGGTAGAGCTGCTCGTCCCGACCGTCCGTGAGTATCAGGCAATCGACCAGGTCGAGGCCCTTGAGGAAGGCGACCAGCTCCTTCGTCTTCGGCGAGGAGATCGCGATCTGAGGCACCACCACCAGCCGCCCCTGCCGGGCCAGCTCGGAAAGAATGGACCGCACGGCCCCCCGATACATCTTGCGGTTGACCTTCTGCGCATAATCCCGCGGCCGGGCCGCAAAGGTCACGCCACCGGAGCGCCACAAGGGGCTACGGCTGGTCCCGGATCGCGCCCGCCCGGTCCCTTTCTGTCGCCAAGGCTTCTGGCCACCACCGGCGACGTCCGAACGGCCCTTCTGGGCCTTGGTTCCCGCGCGCCCGGCGGCCAGATAGGCCGTGACGACCTGGTGGATCAGCCCAGGCTTCAGGTCGGCTCCGAAGACTGCGTCCGAGACCGGAAGGCTGCCGGCATCCGTCGCGTTGCGAATGGCAAGCTCCATGATCATTCACCCTTGCTCTTCTGCTTCACCGCGGGCAGGACTACCAGACGGCCCCCGGCGGGTCCGGGCACGCCACCGCGGACCAAGAGCAGATTGCGCGCGGCATCGACACGGACCACCTCCAGGCTCTGCTGGCAGCGGTTGACCGCACCCATGTGCCCGGCCATCCGCTTGCCCTTCCAGACGCGCCCCGGCGTCTGATTCTGGCCGATGGAGCCCGGTGCCCGGTGGGACAGGGAGTTGCCGTGGGTGGCATCCTGGGTGCGGAAGTTGTGCCGACGCACCCCACCGGCGAAACCCTTACCCTTGGTGACGCCGCGCACGTCGACCTTCTGGCCCGCCTCGAAGATCTCCACCGAGATCTCTTGCCCAACGGCAAACTCCGCCCCCTCGTCACCGTCGAGCCGAAACTCGCGCAGGCACTCCCCCGCCTCGATCCCCGCCTTGGCATAGTGGCCGGCCAGCGGCTTGGTGACCCGCGAAGGCCGGCGATTGCCGAAGGCGACCTGCACGGCGCGATAGCCATCGGTCTCCACCGACTTGACCTGACTTACACGGTTGGGCGACACCTCGATCACCGTAACGGGGATGGTCTCCCCTGCCTCGGTGAAGACGCGGGTCATGCCGGCCTTGCGGCCAATCACTCCGATGGTCATGGGGGCCTACTCAGCTCAGCTTGATCTGGACGTCGACTCCGGCGGCCAGATCGAGTTTCATTAGGGCGTCGACGGTCTTATCGGTGGGGTCGACGATGTCCATGAGACGCTTGTGTGTCCGCAGCTCGTACTGGTCCCGCGCGTCCTTGTTGACATGAGGCGACACCAGGACCGTCCAGCGCTCCTTCTTGGAGGGCAGCGGGACCGGGCCGCGGACCTGGGCGCCCGTGCGCTTGGCGGTGTCCACGATCTCGCGCGCCGACTGGTCGATGAGACGATGGTCGAACGCCTTGAGACGGATTCGGATTCTCTGGCTAGTCATTGCCTTACTACTCGATAATCTTCGAGACCACGCCGGCCCCGACCGTGCGCCCGCCCTCGCGGATGGCAAAGCGCAGCCCGTCCTCCATGGCGATCGGGGCGATCAGCTTGACCTCCATCTTCACGTTGTCC
>Ga0316596_1000013_pt1 | contig 16477 bp, 28 predicted proteins | sample S_170502SBrCrA_R_FD_207793 | JGI IMG/M metagenome (GOLD analysis project Ga0316596, IMG submission 207793) | Metatranscriptome of rhizosphere microbial communities from salt marsh grasses in Alabama, United States - S_170502SBrCrA (Metagenome... | ecosystem: Host-associated > Plants > Roots >... | reverse complement strand
CGATAACCATACATTTGAGAGGATTTACATGGAATTCGCTACTTTTGCTGAAGCTCGATCAATACCATTGTGGAGCGCGTTCGCAATCGCATTCGTGATGGGCGCTGTGGTCAATAAAACCAATTTTTGCACCATGGGCGCAGTCTCCGATATCGTCAATATTGGTGATACGGGGCGCATGCGTGCCTGGTTGTTTGCTATAGCAATCGCCATCCTCGGCGTAGTTGTGCTCAGCCTGACCGGTCTGGTTAATGTCAAACAATCGTTTCCACCTTATACCGGAAGCTTGCTAGTGTGGGCAGAGAATATTCTCGGTGGCGTATTATTTGGTATCGGTATGACGCTGGCCAGCGGCTGTGGCAATAAATGCTTGATCCGCATCGGCGGTGGTAACCTAAAATCGATTATGGTGTTTGTGGTTATCGCCATCATCGCCTATTTTATGATGTATCCATTTCCTGGCACCGACCAAACATTGATGTCGGTGTTATTTTACGATTGGATCCGCCCCCTGGCGGTCAATCTGAAAACCGGCCAGGACTTGGGTTCAGTAATTGCCGGCGCGGAAAACGCGGCCACAGTCAACGCCGTAATCGGCACGGTACTGGGTTTAGCATTGCTGGCATTTGTGTTCAAATCCGCAGATTTCCGCAAATTTGACAATATCTTGGGGGGATTAATCGTCGGTGCCGCCGTTTTGGGCGGATGGTTTATTAGCTCAAACCTGGCCATTGACCTGGACGGTGAAACGTATTCAATGCCCAAGTACATGCAGGAATGGGAATTTCTCGCTGATAGCACAGTTAACAAGCCGGCTGAGGCCCGTCAGTTGAGCCCGCAGTCATATACCTTTATTAACCCCATGGGACAAACCTACAACTACGTCACCAACGGTTTTAACTATAAAATCTTGTCGTTTGGCATCATGAGTGTGTTTGGTGTGATCTTGGGTTCTTTATTCTGGGCGTTGATCAGCAAAGGGTTCCGCATCGAATGGTTTGCCAGTTTTCGTGACTTTTTAAACCATTTCATCGGCGCGTTATTAATGGGTTTTGGCGGTATCATGGCGTTGGGCTGCACCATCGGTCAGGGAGTCACCGGCGTTTCCACCTTGGCCATTGGCTCTTTCCTGGCGTTTGGCAGCATCGTTCTCGGCAGCGCCCTGACTATGAAGGTCCAGTATTATAAAATGGTGTATGAAGACGAAGCGACGTTCTTTAAGTCCCTCGTCACCGGTCTTGTGGACCTGAGACTGCTGCCATCGGGTATGCGAAAACTTGAGGCGGTATAACATCAGTCCGAGGAAAGGGAGAGTGAAATTAGCTCTTCCCTCCTTAACGTAGAACTTAGGGATCAAGAGTTTTTAATCACAAAAAAGCCGGTTTCAAACCGGCTTTTTCTGTATCTTTTTAGTGCTATCCCGCTTTAACTATCAGCACTCGCTTCGGCTTGCGCTTCTCCTTCAGATTCCAGCGGCCGGTCGACCAACTCCACAATCGCCATGGGCGCGCTGTCACCGGCACGATAACCGCATTTAAGGATACGCAAATAGCCACCGGGGCGATCCTTGTAACGCGGCCCCAACTCGTTAAACAATTTGCTGACCATGTCGCGGTCACGAATCCGATCAAACACCAAACGACGGTTTGCCACTGAATCGGTTTTCGATCTGGTAATTAGCGGTTCCGCCACGCGGCGCAGCTCTTTCGCCTTGGGTAAAGTCGTTTTAATAACTTCATTTTTAAACAAAGAAGCCGCCATATTTTTAAACATCGCTGACCGATGTGAGCTATTGCGGTTTAATTGCCGACCTGAGTTTCTGTGACGCATGACTAAATCCTTACTTCGTACTGGTTCGATTATTGTTAGCTATTGGCTAGGCATATATTGGGTTAGTTTCGCTAGCTTGCTTTAGCCCCTTTGGCTTAGCAGATTATGCCGTTTCTTTCTTTTTCTGGTCCTTCAGGCTTGCTGGGGGCCAGTTTTCCAAACGCATACCTAAAGACAAGCCTTTGGAAGCCAACGTACTCTTGATTTCAGTGAGTGATTTTTTGCCCAAATTAGGCGTTTTCAACAACTCCACTTCAGTGCATTGAATCAAATCACCGATGTAAAAAATTTGTTCCGCTTTCAAACAATTGGCGGAACGTACGGTTAACTCGAGATCGTCCACTGGCCGTAGCAAGATCGGATCGATTTCGGGCTCTTCCTTCTTGGCTTCGGTTTCTTCGTGGCTTTCCAAATCGACAAACGTAGACAGTTGATCTTGCAAAATAGTTGCTGCACTACGAATGGCGTTTTCCGGATCAATGGTACCGTTGCTTTCCAATTCGAATATCAGCTTATCTAAATTAGTCCGTTGCTCCACACGGGCACTGTCCACCACATAAGCCACCCGAGTAATGGGACTGAACGAGGCGTCTAGATGCAAACGACCGATGGTTTGATCTTCATCAGCTTTGGCACGTTGACTGGCTGGCTGATAACCACGACCGGTTTCAACTTTCAAATTCATTTTCAATTCGCCGTTTTTGGTCAAGTGCGCAATCACATGCTCGGGATTGACGATTTCAACATCGTGATCCAAAGTGATATCACCGGCAGTCACTGGACCTTCGCCTTTCTTTTGCAGAGTCAAGGTGGCTTCTTTGCGATTGTGCATTTTTATGGCGACGTCTTTCAAATTCAGAAGAATATCGATAACGTCTTCCTGAACCCCTTCGATGGTGCTGTACTCGTGCAACACACCCTCGATTTCCAATTCGGTTATGGCGGCGCCTTGCATGGAAGACAACAAGATACGGCGCAGCGCATTTCCCAAAGTATGCCCAAATCCACGTTCCAGCGGCTCTAAAGTCACTTTAGCGTGTGTCGGGCTGATATTTTGTACGTTTACAATGCTTGGTTTTAAAAATTCGGAATATGAACCTGGCATGAATTGTCCTCTTTTAGGCTCTTGCGTGCCTTACTTTCTGCTCTACCTTTTCGCTAGTTAGTGTAGACCATAGCTTCGGTTTTTACAGCTTGTTGATCAATTACTTAGAATAAAGCTCTACGATCAAGTGTTCATTAATATCGGATGGCAGTTCACTGCGTTCCGGGCGCGCTTTGAATACACCGGACATTTTTTTCACGTCCACATCGACCCATTCCACGAAACCACGCTGCGTAGCCATTTCCAAAGCGCCTTGAACGCGCAGATGCTTTTGCGCTTTGTCCGTTACCGCGACTTCATCAGATGGATTCACTCGATATGACGGAATATTTACCCGCTTGCCGTTCACCAGAATACTGTTGTGACGTACCAATTGACGTGCTTCGCTGCGCGAGGACGCAAATCCCATGCGGTAAACAACGTTATCCAAACGAGATTCCAACGCCTGCAACAAATTCTCACCCGTGGCGCCTTTGCGGCTGTCCGCATCTTGATAATACAAACGGAATTGTTTTTCCAAAATACCGTAGATACGTCGCATTTTCTGTTTTTCACGCAACTGTACGGCATAGTCCGATAAACGTCCGCGGCGTTGACCGTGTTGACCGGGAGGAAAGTCTCGGTTTTCAAAAGGGCAACGGTTGCTAAAGCATTTTTCGCCTTTTAAAAACAATTTGCTGCCTTCGCGGCGGCACATGCGGCATTTCGGGCCTGTGTATTTTGCCATTCTCCTATATCTCCGGTCTTATACTCGACGTCTTTTGGGGGGACGGCACCCATTGTGTGGAATAGGTGTTACGTCTGTGATACTAGTAATAGTGAATCCTTGTGCGTTTAATGCTCGAATGGCAGACTCACGACCCGGTCCCGGGCCTTTGACGCACACTTCCATATTCTTCATACCCATTTCCTTCACGGTATTAGCCGCGTTTTCGGCAGCCACCTGAGCGGCAAATGGAGTACTTTTACGTGAACCACGAAAACCTGATCCACCGGAGGTCGCCCATGCTAGGGTATTGCCTTGGCGATCGGTTATGGTGACGATGGTATTGTTAAAAGATGCGTGGATGTGTGCGATACCATCCACAACATTTTTTTTCACTTTTTTGCGTGTGCGGGGACTTGCCATAAATTGAAACCTGTACGTTTTATATGTAGTTAATGAAATACTGGATTATTTCTTAATGACTCGGCGGGGACCTTTACGGGTACGCGCATTGGTACGAGTTCGTTGTCCGCGCACCGGTAAACCACGACGATGGCGAATACCCCGATAACAACCCATATCCATTAAGTGTTTAATATTCATGGAAATTTCACGGCGCAAATCACCTTCCACCGAAAACTTACCGATTTCACCGCGAATGCCGTCTAACTGATCTTCAGTGAGATCTTTGACTTTGGTGGCCGGATCTAAGCTTAAGGCAGCACAAATGTCTTGTGCCCGGGTACGACCGATGCCATAAATCGAGGTTAATCCGATTACCACATGCTTATTGACTGGGATGTTTATGCCCGCAATACGCGCCATCTATTTTTTACTCCTAAAAAAGTTCACTTAAAAAGTCACGCCTACTAAGCCACTCGTCGCGGTAAACGCGCAATTGTAAATTCGTAATGAAAACAAATCAATAGGACCGTGAAATTTTATGGTTTGATGTGCTTACAGAATCCAATATTCAGTTTCACAGTTCGTTTTACCAACTAACCTTGGCGTTGCTTGTGCCGGGGGTCGGAGCAAATGATTCTGACCACACCGTTGCGGCGCACCACCTTGCACTTATTGCACATCTTTCTCACTGACGCTCTAACTTTCATGATTTAACTCCAAAACAATTCTAATGATTTAAATTCCGCTACGGCCGTACCCTTTTAGATTGGCTTTTTTCATCAAGCCCTCATACTGGTGCGACATCAAATGGGCTTGTACTTGGGCAATAAAATCCATCACCACCACCACAATGATCAGCAAAGACGTACCTCCGAAATAAAACGGCACGTTAAAGTAAATAATCATAAATTCGGGCAGCAAACATACTACGGTAATGTACATCGCGCCGACCAAGGTAAGGCGTGACATCACATTATCGATGTATTTAGCGGTTTGTTCGCCGGGACGAATACCTGGTATAAACGCACCGGAGCGTTTCAAGTTATCAGCGGTGTCTTTCGGGTTGTAGATCAACGCTGTGTAAAAGAAACAGAAAAATATGATCGCCAAAGCGTAACAAATCACATAAACCGGTTGTCCCGGTGACAAGGTTGAGGAAATGTCTTTCAACCATCCCATCCCTTCCGTACTGCCGAACCAACCACCCAAGGTGGCCGGAAATAAAATAATGCTGGATGCAAAAATCGGCGGTATGACGCCTGCCATATTCACTTTTAAGGGCAAATGGGTCTTTTGAGCCGCATACACTTTGCGACCCTGTTGACGTTTGGCGTAGTTAACGGTAATACGGCGTTGGCCTCTCTCCATGAACACGACGAAACCGGTTACTACCACAGCCAGAATCAAAATCCCGATCACGAGGAAAGCGCTTAATTCACCGATGCGAGCCAACTCCAGCGTGCCGCCAATAGCCGCCGGTAATCCCGCGACAATACCCGCAAAAATGATTATCGAAATACCATTACCAATACCGCGCTCAGTGACTTGCTCACCCAACCACATTAAAAACATAGTACCGGTGACCAAGCTGACCACAGCGGTAATCACAAAAGCCGTACCGGGATTAGGCACCACCGGCAACGCACCTACGGTCTGTGACTGCAGCGCAATTGAGACACCAACGGCTTGAAAGGTCGCCAACACCACTGTTCCGTAGCGGGTGTACTGAGTGATTTTTCTACGACCGGCTTCGCCTTCTTTTTTCAATTGTTCCAAAGAAGGCACCACCGCAGACAACAACTGCATAATAATGGACGCTGAAATATACGGCATCACGCCCAGGGCAAATAATGATAATCGTTTTAATGAGCCGCCGGAAAACATGTTGAACATGTCCAGAATCGTGCCTTTTTGCTGATCAAACAACAGCGCCAAGGCTTGCGGATCAATGCCGGGGACAGGAATGAACGATCCCACCCTGAACACCACCATTGCAAGCAGCACAAACAACAAACGCTGTTTCAGTTCTGTTAACTTGCCCGATCCCAGGGCATCAAGCATTGCCGAACGACTGCTGGACACTGAATTAATCCTCTATTTTGCCACCAGCCGCTTCAATGGCATGGCGTGCACCCTTGGTGGCACCCAAGCCTTTGATGGTTACCGCTTTGCTGATTTGGCCGGAGGCGATGACTTTAGCGTACTGAATCGCGCCACTGATAATATTGGCTTTTTTCAAGCCTTGCAGGTCTACCAGATCGCCTTCGACTTTTTCCAATTCATTCAGGCGAATTTCGGCGGTGACCCGCGCTTTTTTGGAACTGAAGCCCACTTTCGGCAATCTGCGATGCAACGGCATTTGGCCGCCTTCAAATCCCACTTTGTGGAAACCGCCGGCGCGCGACTTCTGCCCTTTGTGGCCTCGACCCCCGGTTTTACCCAATCCCGAACCGATGCCGCGACCGGGCCGTTTTTTGCCGGTTTTTGCCCCCTCTGCCGGAGACAACGTATTCAATCTCATTGTATTCTCTGACATTGTTAGGCTTCCTCAATCTTTAACAAGTAAGATACTTTATTTATCATGCCCCGATTCTCGGGAGTATCTTGCACAGTCACGGTCTGATGCATGCGACGGATTCCCAAACCAGCAACACAAGCTTTGTGGGCCGCTATTCTACCGTGAACACTTTTTATCAATGTGAGTTTGATCTGACTCATGTCTAACCTGTAATTTCTTCTATGGTTTTACCACGCTTTGCGGCAATGGCTTCCGGGGTTGCCATTGTTGTCAAAGCTTTGAACGTTGCGCGAACGACGTTAATGGGATTGTTTGTACCAATACATTTGGCCAATACATCTCTTACGCCTACGGCTTCAAATACCGCTCGCATCGCGCCACCGGCGATAATACCGGTACCTTCAGAGGCTGGCAGCATCACCACTTTAGCAGCACCGTGTATGCCCACTAAGGGATATTGCAACGTGCCTTCTTTTAATGCCACCCGCTTCATGTTTTTCCTGGCATCTTCCATCGCTTTTTGCACAGCTACCGGCACTTCGCGGGCCTTACCGCGGCCGAAACCAATTCGCCCGTTTCCGTCTCCGACCACCGTCAAAGCGGCAAATCCGAAAATACGGCCGCCTTTAACCACTTTGGCAACGCGATTGATGGTTACCAACTTTTCAATTAAGTCGTCTTGCTGTGCTGCTTCGAATTTCGCCATGGATATAAACCTTAAAATTGTAAACCGTTTTCCCGCGCTGCATCGGCAAGAGCCTTAACGCGGCCGTGATACTTAAAACCGGACCGATCAAACGATACTTTTTCCACTCCGGAGGCTTTGGCCCGCTCCGCAATAACTTGGCCGATTTTGCTGGCCGCGGCGATATTTCCCGTGTGTTTCAACTCTTTTTTAATATCCGCCTCGACGGTAGAAGCACTCGCCACGACTTTGGAACCGCTAGGGTCGATTACTTGCGCATAAGTGTGCATGGGTGTCTTAAACACACATAACCGGTATGCGCGCAATTCTTTGATTTTGGCGCGCCCGCGGCGGGCCCGGCGTAAGCGTTGTGATTTCTTGTCCATTTCTCTACCTACTATTTTTTCTTGGCTTCTTTACGAACAATTTGTTCGTCAGCGTATTTAATGCCTTTACCTTTATAGGGTTCAGGTGGCCGGTAAGCGCGAATGTTTGCCGCCACTTGTCCAACCACTTGTTTATCAGTACCCTTAACCACCACTTCGGTTTGACTTGGGGTTTCTACGGTAATGCCTTCCGGCACCTTAAACGCCACGGGATGAGAAAATCCCAAGGTCAAATTGAGCACGTTACCTTGAGCCTGGGCGCGGTAACCGACACCCACTAACTGCAGTTTTTTCTCAAATCCTTCGCTGACGCCAGTTACCATATTGTTTAACAAAGCTCTTGTGGTCCCGGCCAGCGCGTCGGAATTGTCCATCGATGTGGGGCTGAATTTCAAAACATTGTCTTCGCGGGAGATTTCCACCGCCGGGTGAATTTCGTGAGAAAGGCTGCCTTTGCCGCCTTTGACGGTGACATTCTGACCCGCAATATTGACTTCAACGCCGGATGGAATGGTAATTGGGTTGTTAGCAACTCGTGACATCTCGTCAATCCCCTATGCTACGTAACACACGATTTCACCACCTTGACCTGCCTGACGCGCACCGCGGTCAGTCATCAAGCCTGATGAGGTTGACACTATTGCCACACCTAAACCGCCCATAACCTGAGGCAGTTCACTTTTATCCTTATACACTCGTAGTCCCGGTCGGCTTACACGCTGCAGCAATTCGATAACCGGTTTGCCTTCGTAGTATTTCAACTCGATTTCCAGAACCGGTTTATTACCGTCCGTTGACTCTTTATAGTCTTTGATATATCCCTCTTCTTTCAAAACAGTCGCAATGGCGACTTTCTGTTTTGACGAGGGCATGCTGACATTGATCTTACCAACGGACAACGCGTTGCGTACCCGGGTTAACATATCAGCAATGGGATCGGACATGCTCATTGATTATTACTCCGCCTTATAAATTCCGTTATGCTTTTAAAAAATATCTAATATATCTTGCTTGCTTTACCAACTGGCTCTTTACCAACTGGCTTTAGTCAGACCAGGAACATCACCGCGCATCGCGGCTTCACGCAATTTATTGCGGCTTAAGCCGAACTTACGATAAAACCCATGAGGACGCCCTGTAACGCGGCATCGATTACGTAACCGACAAGGACTGGCGTTTCTGGGCAAGGCATGGAATTTTTTCCACAATTCCTCTTTTTCTTCCGCACCAAGATTTGGATCTTTCAATTTTTTCTTCAGCTCGGCGCGCTTGCCGGCGTACTTTTGTACCATGCGCTCTTTTTTCAGTTCTCTGTTTTTAATGGAAAGTTTTGCCATGCCTGTTCTCTATGTCGGTTCTTGAATTTCTCTGTTAGCTTTTTAAGGGGAAATTAAAAGCTGTCAATAAGGCTTTTGCTTCAGCATCTGTTTTCGCCGTCGTGGTAAAGGTAATGTCCATACCGCGAATGGCATCGATTTTGTCGTAGTCAATCTCAGGGAAAATGATTTGTTCCTGAACCCCCATGCTGTAGTTTCCGCGTCCATCGAACGATTTGGGGTTCAACCCACGAAAATCCCGAATCCGAGGAATTGCAATGGAAATCAAACGATCCAGAAATTCGTACATATGCTTTCTGCGTAAAGTGACTTTGCAACCGATTGGCCATTCTTCACGAATCTTAAATCCCGCCACGGATTTGCGAGCATTGGTGACGATGGGCTTTTGGCCCGAGATTTTGGTCATATCTTCCACGGCGTTTTGAATGACTTTCTTGTCTCCTACCGCTTCGCCGACACCCATATTTAGGGTGATTTTGGTAAGCTTAGGTACTTCCATGACGCTTTTGTACTTAAACTGTTCCATCAATTTCGGTACTACCGTGGATTGGTATTGTTCTCTTAATCTGGACATGGGTTTACTCGTTAATACCTATTATCTATAAATAAATGTTCTATATTGACTATATATCCACAACTTCACTGTTGGATTTGTAATAGCGTACCTTGCGGCCATCTTCCAGGATTTTGATCCCCACGCGGTCGGCTTTGTTGGTGGCTGGATTGAACAAGGCAACATTGGAAATATGCAATGGCATCTCTTTTTCCACAATTCCACCGGTCTCACCCGTGTTAGGATTGGGTTTGATGTGCTTTTTGGCCATGTTGCAATTTTCCACTACCACACGGTCATCTATTACTCTTAATACCGAACCGCGTTTACCTTTGTCTTTACCTGTAATGATGACGACATCATCACCTTTTTTTATCTTGCGCATACTCGCTACTCTTTAATCTGCTCTCTCGTACACTCGAATTTGTCAAGTACTTCTTATAGAACTTCCGGCGCCAATGAAATGATTTTCATAAATCGCTCACTGCGCAATTCCCGGGTGACCGGTCCGAAAATGCGTGTTCCGATGGGCTGCAATTGAGTGTTTAACAAAACCGCGGCGTTGCTGTCGAAGCGGATCAATGAACCGTCTGAGCGCCGTACCCCTTTACGGGTGCGCACAACCACGGCATTAAAAACATCGCCTTTTTTCACGCGACCGCGGGGAATCGCTTCTTTGACACTCACTTTAATAATGTCCCCAATGTTGGCGTAGCGTCGCTTCGAACCGCCCAGCACTTTGATACACATAAGCCGGCGGGCGCCGCTGTTATCAGCCACATCGAGTACAGATTGCATCTGAATCATAATTCTTCTCCATCAACGTAACCGGCACACTATCTGCCCTCCGGCTTCAAGGGGGCGCAATGATACCACTAAATTTATTGTTTCCCAACTATTTATTGCCGGACTTTTTGTTGCGTTTTACTGCAGTAAAGTCATGACTGGTAAAGGCCAGTTCAATAGCTGGATTGTTGCCAGGCCTGTGGCCTGCATGGGTGTTAAGCGACAACAGCGCGCTCAACAACCTCGACCAGACGCCAGGTCTTAGATTTGGAAATCGGCCGACATTCGGCGATTGTCACCACATCCCCTTCCTGGCACTGATTGTTCTCATCGTGCGCATGAAATTTACTGGAACGACGGATGTATTTTCCGTACAAAGGATGTTTTACTTTTCGCTCTACCATTACCGTTATGGTTTTATCCATTTTGTTACTTACAACACGCCCGGTCTCGGTACGTACTCTTTTCTCTTGGCTCATTAGTTCTTACCTATCTCGTTCATAACGGTTTTTACTCTGGCAATATCCCGGCGCACGGTTTTAACACGTGCAGACTGGCTTAACTGACCTGTGCCTTTTTGCATGCGCAAATTGAATTGTTCGCGCAACAAGCCGGTTAATTCTTCGGTTAATTCCGCTTTGCTCTTTTGACGAAGTTCGCTCGCTTTCATTTTCCTAACCTATTTATTACTGTGTGCCGCTGTTATTACTACCTGTTGTTTATGTAAGTTTGCACTTACATCACAGTACGTGCTACGAAAGTGGTTTGCACCGGCAGCTTTGCCGCCGCCAGACGAAAGGCTTCTCGCGCCACTTCTTCGGCGACGCCTTCCATCTCAAATAACATCCGGCCGGGTTGAATTTGCGCCACCCAATATTCCACACCGCCCTTACCTTTCCCCATACGAACTTCCAGGGGTTTTTTGGTGATGGGTTTGTCGGGGAAAATGCGAATCCAGATTTTTCCACCCCGCTTAATGTAACGTGTCATGGCGCGACGACCGGCTTCAATTTGACGGGCGGTTATGCGGCCACGGGTAGTGGCTTTTAAGCCATACTCACCAAAGCTCACTTTACTGCCACGAACGGCCAGCCCGCGGTTGCGGCCTTTATGTTGTTTACGAAACTTGGTTCTTTTAGGCTGTAACATTATCTAAACTCCTAGCTGCTGGCGGCCGTGCTTTCCGCGCCCGTGCTTTGCTCTGCACCTTTTTCAAACACTTCACCTTTAAATAACCACACCTTAACGCCGATGACGCCGTAAGTGGTTTGGGCTTCATAGAATCCGTAATCGATATCAGCCCGTAAAGTGTGCAACGGTACCCGGCCTTCGTGATACCACTCGGCACGTGCGATGTCGGCCCCGTTTAAACGGCCGGAAACCCGTACTTTCACTCCTTGCGCACCCAAGCGCATGGCGTTGGTAACGGCGCGTTTCATCGCCCGGCGAAACATAATCCGGCGTTCCAATTGTTGTGCGATGTTCTCGGCGACCAGATAAGCGTCAAGCTCAGGTTTGCGAATTTCTTCAATGTTGACATTGACCGGCACACCCATGATTTTGCTGATTTCTTTGCGCAAATTTTCGATATCTTCGCCTTTTTTCCCAATCACTATGCCGGGTCGAGCTGTGTGTATGGTAATGCGGGCGTTATTGGCCGGTCGTTCAATTTGGATTCTACTCACTGAGGCATGAGACAGCGTTTTTTTAATGTGCTCGCGCACTTTGATGTCCATGTTCAAATAGTCTGCGTAATGCTTCGAATCCGCATACCATTTCGAGGACCAATCTTTAACAATCCCCAGCCGAATACCAATTGGATGTACTTTCTGACCCATTAATGCCTCTCTTTCTTAGCTGTTAGCTGTCGCTTACAGTCACGGTAATGTGGCTGCTTCTTTTAAGAATACGGTTGGCACGGCCTTTGGCCCGTGCTTGAATACGTTTCATGGTACGGCCTTCGTCCACGCATACGGTTTTCACTTTTAACTCATCAATATCCGCGCCTTCGTTGTTTTCCGCGTTGGCAATGGCGGACTCCAACACTTTTTTCATAACCTGGGCGGCTTTCTTGGTGCTGAACGATAAGGTTTGTAGCGCCTGCTCCACCGATTTTCCGCGGATTTGATCTGCTACTAAACGCCCTTTTTGCGCCGATAATCGCGCATTTTTCAATTTAGCACTGACTTCCATCGTTATTTACCTTTCTTATCAGCCACGTGGCCTTTGTACATACGTGTGGGAGCAAATTCCCCCAACTTATAGCCCACCATGTCTTCGGTAACAAACACCGGTACGTGTTGGCGTCCATTGTGAACCGCTATGGTCAAACCAATCATCTCGGGAAGAATCATGGATCGTCTCGACCAAGTTTTGATTGGCTTGCGTGTATTGGCCTCCACTGCTTCGTGCACTTTTTTTGCTAAGTGCAAATCGACAAATGGGCCTTTATTGACTGATCGTGGCACTGTTATCTACCTCATCCGTTATTTTTTGTTGCGTCGGCGAACGATCATAGAATCGGTTCGCTTGTTATGGCGGGTTTTGTAACCCTTAGTCGGCACACCCCAGGGAGTCACCGGATGTCGCCCACCGGATGTCCGTCCTTCACCACCACCATGGGGGTGGTCTACGGGATTCATCACCACGCCCCGAACGGTAGGACGCACGCCGCGCCAACGAGTGGCACCCGCTTTACCTAGAGAACGTAAACTGTGTTCGCTATTACCCACCTCGCCGATAGTGGCACGGCAATCGCTGTGTACTTTGCGCATTTCACCGGAACGCAAGCGTATCGTGGCATATTCGCCTTCGCGGGCGACTAATTGCGCGGTTGCTCCCGCGGCACGCGCCAATTGGGCGCCTTTACCGGGTTTTAACTCCACGCAATGCACTTGAGTACCCACTGGGATGCGGCGCAAACTTAAACAATTACCCGGTTTGATGGGCGCTTCGGACCCGGACATAATTTCAGAACCGGCAGCTACGCCTTTAGGCGCGATGATGTAACGACGTTCGCCGTCGCTGTATAATACCAACGCAATATGGGCGCTACGGTTCGGGTCGTATTCTAAACGTTCCACACGCCCCGAAATACCGTCTTTGTTACGCTTAAAATCAATGATACGGTAATGCTGCCGATGCCCACCGCCTTGATGACGGACCGTGATCCGGCCCGAATTATTGCGACCACCATTACGGCTCTTTGTCTCCAATAACGGCTGGTAGGGAGAACCTTTGTGCAACTCCTGGTGTTTTGACGAAATAACGAACCGTCTACCGGGAGATGTGGGTTTTGCTTTTACAATTGCCATAATTACTATCCTTTAAAAACTGCGCAGCTTTCTATAGGTGCTATTCGTGCCGGTTCGCCAACTTACTCGCCGCCGATGAAATCGATATCGTGGCCGGATTTCAATCTTACGTAGGCTTTTTTCCAATTTTTGCGTTTGCCCATGCTTGAACCAAAACGTTTAGTTTTGCCTTTCACATTCGCGGTGCGCACCGTATCGACTTCCACATTAAACATGGACTCCACGGCGTGTTTGATTTCCCCTTTGTTTGCATCTTTAATCACTTTGAACACAAACTGGTTACTGGACTCACCTACCAAGGTCGCCTTTTCGGTAACATGGGGCGACAGTAATATGTTGGCCGCTCGATCGAAATTCATGCGAACATCCCCTCAACTCGTTTCACTGCATCCGCAGTCATTAATACCTTATCATTTCCCACCAAGGCGACCGGATTAATCTCACCCGCTTCGCAGACATTCACTTTGTATAAGTTTCGCGCCGCCAATGCCAAGTTGTCATCGAGTTCATTGACCACAATGAGCACATCCTCCAAACCCAGTGATTTGAGTTGAGTGGCTAATTGTTTGGTTTTTGGCGCATCCAGTTTCATTGAATCGATGACCACCAAACGATCTTGGCGCACCAATTCGGAAAGAATCGAACTCATGGCGCTGCGATACATTTTTTTGTTGACTTTCTGCGCGTGATTTTGCGGACGCAAAGGAAACGCCGTACCACCCCCACGCCATATGGGGCTGCGAATAGTACCGGCTCGCGCCCTGCCAGTGCCTTTTTGGCGCCAAGGCTTGGTGCCACCGCCGCTCACGTCGGTACGGTTTTTTGTGGAGCGGGTACCCGCTCGCCCACCGGCTAAATAAGCGGTGACCACTTGATGAATAAGTGCTTCGTTGTATTCACGCCCGAACGCAGCGTCGGCCACTTCAACGGACTTTTTCGAAGCATTACCTGATGCAGTTGTTAACTGTAGATCCATAATCATTTAACCTCAGCTGCGCGCTTTAACCGATGAGCGCACAATAACGTCGCCACCTTTGGCACCCGGCACAGCGCCTTTGATTAATAACAAATTGCGTTCGGCGTCGACCTTAACCACTTCTAAGTTTTGCGCGGTTCGTTTCACATTACCCATATGGCCGGCCATCTTTTTGCCCTTGAACACTCGCCCGGGGGTCTGGTTTTGACCGATAGAACCCGGCGCACGATGGGACAACGAATTGCCGTGTGTCATATCCTGGGTGCTGAAATGATAACGTTTAATTACACCGGCATAACCTTTACCGATACTGGTACCGGTAACATCCACTTTTTGTCCCGCGCTGAAGATCTCGACATTGATGGCGGAGCCGCTTTGCAAATCTTCGCCTTCACCGTCGTTGAGGCGAAACTCCCATAAGCCTCGCCCAGGCTCCACACCGGCTTTGGCGTATACACCGGCTATAGGCTTATTTACCCGAGAAGGCTTGCGTTCACCGGCGGTAATCTGCACGGCGCGGTAACCATCCGTTTCAACGCTCTTGAGTTGCGTTACTTTGTTGGGAGGCACTTCTATTACAGTTACCGGGACCGAAGCGCCGTCTTCTGTGAATACTCGTGTCATACCGGCCTTGCGGCCAACTACACCAATTGTCATTTTCAGTTCCTATTCTTTTTAAATAAATAGCTTTCTTAAATACTAGTAATTCGTTTATCAACTAAGACTGTTTTAGCTGAGCTTGATTTGCACGTCCACACCGGCGGCCAAATCCAACTTCATTAACGCATCCACGGTTTTATCCGTGGGATCAACTATGTCCATTAAACGCTTGTGCGTGCGAATTTCGTATTGATCGCGAGCATCTTTATTGACGTGTGGTGAAATCAACACCGTCCAGCGCTCTTTTTTGGTTGGCAACGGAATAGGACCTTTGACATGCGCACCGGTTCGTTTCGCGGTCTCTACGATCTCGCGAGCAGACTGGTCGATGAGGCGGTGATCAAACGCCTTTAAACGGATTCGAATTCTTTGTCCTGTGGTTGCCATGCTGTCATAAACCTTTAACGTAAGTTAGTCACAATTTAAATTAGTGGAAATTTTACTCCACACTTCCCCTTCATCGGTAGAGAATCCCCCCGAGAAGGAAGTGATGAAATACCGTGGTTAATCTCGGTATTTCACCTATCACACATTATTCGATGATTTTCGCCACCACGCCGGCGCCTACGGTACGGCCACCTTCGCGGATCGCAAACCGCAAACCTTCTTCCATCGCGATCGGCGCGATCAGGCTCACCACCATGTTGATGTTGTCGCCCGGCATCACCATCTCTACGTCCGCCGGCAAGTCCACCGCGCCGGTGACGTCCGTGGTCCGGAAGTAGAACTGTGGTCGGTAGCCTTTGAAAAACGGGGTGTGGCGGCCGCCTTCTTCTTTGCTCAATACGTACACTTCGGCTTCGAATTTGGTGTGCGGTTTGATCGAGCCCGGCTTGCACAATACTTGGCCGCGTTCCACGTCTTCTCGCTTGGTACCACGCAACAACACGCCGACGTTGTCTCCCGCCTGGCCTTGGTCCAGCAGTTTGCGGAACATTTCCACGCCGGTGCAAGTGGTCTTGACGGTATCTTTGATTCCGACGATCTCCACTTCATCACCCACTTTGATGATGCCGCGATCCACACGACCGGTCACTACCGTGCCTCGACCGGAGATGGAGAACACGTCTTCCACCGGCATTAAGAAGTCGCCGTCGATGGCCCGTTCCGGCTCGGGGATATAGTCGTCCATCGCCGCCACCAGTTTTTCGATGGAGGGCGCGCCAATGTCCGAGGTGTCGCCTTCCAGCGCTTTTAAGGCGGAACCCGTGATTAT
>Ga0316596_1000012_pt1 | contig 16822 bp, 32 predicted proteins | sample S_170502SBrCrA_R_FD_207793 | JGI IMG/M metagenome (GOLD analysis project Ga0316596, IMG submission 207793) | Metatranscriptome of rhizosphere microbial communities from salt marsh grasses in Alabama, United States - S_170502SBrCrA (Metagenome... | ecosystem: Host-associated > Plants > Roots >... | reverse complement strand
GTCGTCTAACGTTTGGTATAGGTCGGAGCCTTACGCGCACGTTTCAAACCTGGTTTCTTACGTTCTTTAATGCGAGCATCACGGGTCAAATGACCATGAGCACGCAGCGTACCACGCAGGTTCTCATCATATTTCACCAACGCACGAGCCAAACCCAAACGCACAGCACCAGTCTGCCCAGTGACACCGCCACCTTCAATGAGCACAGTCACATCAACCTTGCCTAGCAGTTCACTATCTTCCAAAGGCCCAATCAATGTTTCATAGTCACCAAAGCGAGGGAAAAACTCTTTGACATCTTTCTCATTAACAGTGAATTCACCATTGCTATCGCCATCCAGGTAAATACGAACCCGAGCAGATGCACGTTTCCGGCGACCAATGCCTTCGATATATTTTCTATCAGCCATATCTATCTCCTAAAGCTCCATCGGAACAGGTTGCTGTGCTGCATGTTCATGTTCTGGGCCAGCATACACTTTTAGCTTCTTGAACATCTTGCGACCCAATTTATTCTTTGGCAGCATACCTTTCACGGCCAATTCTACGGGACGTGTCGGGAAACGTTCCAACTGATCAGCCAACGAGATTTCACTCAAACCACCAGGATAGCCAGAGTGACGATAATATTTCTTTTGCTGTAATCTCTGTCCTGTGACATGGATTTTTTCAGCATTAATTACAATCACATAATCACCACAATCCACATGAGGTGTGAAAATGGGTTTATGTTTGCCGCGCAATACAGCGGCGATTTGGGAAGCCAAACGACCTAACGTCTGACCCTCCGCGTCTACTATATACCAGCTGCGTTCAACTTCTGCTGGTTTTGCGATAAATGTTTTCATCCTACTATTCTCCGTAAGTTACAGACACCAGGGTGAGACCCTGCGCCGGTGCTACTTGTCCAGACCGGCTGCGGTCACATGCCGCCAGTGCTGCCTCAAACTGTTCTACCGTCCAACGTCCATCACCCACTGCCATCAAACTGCCCACTATACTGCGCACCATTCGGAACAAAAAAGCATTAGCCGCGATAGAAAAAACGAGATACTCGTTTCGTTTCTCCCAACGTGCCTCAAAAACTTCTCGAATTGTGACTTTTCCTTGAGGCGGTTGCCCAAAGGTGGCGAAGTCATGGATACCAATCAAACAAGTTGCTGCTTGATTCATCCGTTCCCAATCGAGCGGTCTAGCTACATACCAACTTCTATGTCTGCGTAACGGGCTGCGCACAGCTGCATTGTAAACATGATATTCGTATGCCCGTCTCCGGGCATCGAACCTTGGGTGAAAGGTTGGTTCTACTGTGTCTAATTGTAAAATTGCAATGTCGGCCGGTAGATTCGCGTTGAGCGCACGTTGTAAATCGGCTACGGGGTGACGCCACTCACTGTCGAAGCTGATTACCTGGCCTGTTGCATGAACACCACTGTCTGTCCGTCCCGATCCCGAAATGGTGACCGGCTCTCGGACAATCTGGCGTATAACGCGCTCCAATTCGCTTTGTACGGTGGGTTGAGTTTCTATTTGGCGTTGAAAACCAAAGTAATCCGACCCATCATACTCCACCAGAGCGCGAAATCGTGCCAAATGTTAATCCTCGTCATCCACCAGCATAATGATAGCCATATCAGCATTGTCACCAGGACGTTTGCCAATTTTGACCATACGGGTGTACCCACCTGGGCGATCTTGATAACGGGGTGCCACTTCATCAAACAACTTCTTGACCACGTCTACGTCTTCAGTCACACCATCCTCATCGGTGAAGGTGCGTACTTTCGGTAAACGGGAAGCTGCCAAACGACGGGCATGTACCGTTGCTTCAGGATTGTTTTCGCCTTTAACCAGACCGCGTTTCGCCAGCGTAATCATTTTTTCCGCCGCTGGGCGAATGGTGCGGGCCTTAGCCTCGGTGGTAAGGATTTGCTCGTAGCAGATCAGATCCGCCACCAGATTTTTGCGCAGTGCTGTACGATGTGCAGAACTGCGATTCAGTTTACGACCATGTACTCTATGTCGCATTGCTCTTACCTCATTATTTCAACCTGAAAACAAGTAAACCTAATGAACTTGATTTTCAGATAGTTGTTTAGGGGAGAAACGGCCGTTACTAAGCCGCCTGTCCTTCTTCTTCATCCACAAGATAACCCTTGGAACGCAGTTGTTGTTTCAGCTCGTCCAAAGATTTCTCACCAAAGTTGCGGATGGCCAACATCGTCTCTTCGCCACGTTCCAACATATCCAGCATTTCACCAACCTTGGTGATGCCCGTCCGCTTCAGAGAATTGAACACGCGCACACTCAAATCCAGAGACTCAATCGGAGTATCGTAGATTTCATTTGGTATCGCGCCCTCTTCTTCCTCTTCCTCTTCCACAGGCAAGAACGTTTCTTCGCTCACACCGCCAATCGGCCGCAGATACTGCATCATAATTTGAGCAGACTGAGCCAAAGCCTCTTCTGGCTTAATAGTCCCATCCGTCCAAATTTCCATGATGAAGCGATCATAATCAGCCAACTGACCCACACGTGTCTTTTCAACTTCATAATTCACACGACGAATCGGACTAAAAATCGCATCAACTGGCAGTTCACCAATCGGCAAACGACCACGCTGCTCGGCAGGTGAATACCCGCGACCAGTTTCAGCCGTCATTTCAATTTCTAAAAACGCATCATCAGAATCCACAGTAAACAAGTATAAATCAGGGTTGAAAATCTCAACCTCCGGCGGTACTTGTAAATCAGCCGCCGTTACTACACCTGCACCATGAACCTCCAAGCGCAAACGAGCCGTATCAGTGTTATGCAATTTCAGGCGAAGCTTCTTAATGTGCAGAATCAACTGCATCATATCCTCACGTACATGAGGAATAGCAGAAAACTCATGCGGCACATCCGTTACCCGAATAGAAGTCACGGCCGCACCCGGTAAAGAAGCCAACAGTACTCGACGCATGGAATTACCCACCGTCGTGCCATACCCTCTTTCCATCGGACCAACGACAAACCGCCCATATTCTTGTGACATGGCGGTACTTTCAATTTTCGGTAAAATCAAATTACTTATAGCCAACGAAATACCTCCCTAGCTAAAAAAGAACCAGTCACACAACACTAACGGGAGTAATACTCAACAATTAACTGTTCATTCAGAGAAACATCAATATCCTCACGAACAGGCAAGTTCAATATAGAACCAGTCAAGTTACCGGTATCCAAAGACAACCAACGTGGTACCTGACGGTCATCAATATCTTGGCGCAACTCCTTAAAGTAAGTACGACTAGCACTCTCAGGACGCAAAGAAATTGAATCACCAGCAGAAACTAATGCAGACGGCACATCTGTTTTACGGCCGTTTAGCATAAAGTGACCATGAGATACCAATTGCCGTGCTTGTGCTCGAGAAGAAGCCAAACCAAGGCGATACACCACATTGTCCAACCGACTCTCTAGCAAAACAAGCAAATTAGAACCAGTTAAACCAGAACGATGAGAAGCGCGCTCAAAATAGCTGCTAAACTGACGTTCCATAATCCCATAAATGCGGCGTGCTTTCTGTTTTTCACGTAACTGCAACAAATAGTCAGATGCACGACCACGACGGAACTGCCCCTCACGCCCATGTTGTCCGGGCGGATACGAGCGGCGTTCAAAAGAACATTTCGGAGTCATACAACGTGACCCCTTCAGAAAAAGCTTTTCGCCTTCACGGCGACAAAGCTTGCATACTGGACCAGTATACCTTGCCAACTTGAACCTCCAAGTAAGATAAATTTAAGAGAGAGGTTTACAGGTGTGGCTACAACCTTTCATCCCTCTCAAATAACTAATAAATCAATAGTTTTCAGCCGAAAAGCCAAACAGTTAATTATACTAACTCTTTGGCCTTTTGACGAAAACCACTTGATATACAACTTTTAACTAATGTATCTTTAGCAATATTTTCATGACTCACTAAATCAACATGCAGAACAAACTTATACTCTACGTTTCTTAGGTGGCCGACAACCGTTGTGCGGAACCGGCGTAATATCACGAATAGAAGTGACTCTAATACCTGAACCTTGCAACGCACGAATTGCATTTTCACGACCAGGACCGGGACCTTTTACAATAATTTCCATTTCCTGCATACCGTGATCCTGCGCTACCTTTGCGGCACTTTGTCCAGCCAAACGCGCGGCAAAAGGTGTACTCTTACGCGAGCCTTTGAATCCAGAACTACCACCACTAGCCCAGGCAACTGCATTACCATTCATATCAGTGATCGTCACAATCGTGTTATTAAACGTAGCAAAAATATGTGCCTGACCCTGCGGCACCATCTTTTTAACTTTTTTACGCTGTTTAGAACTTCGTCTCTGTCCCATGCTGTCTCCTTACTAGATTGTCTCAGTATTTACCAAATACCAATAAATCCATATCCAGATAAATACATTGATAGCTATTTGCCCTTACGGCGTCCACGTCCGGCAACTGTCTTCTTTGACCCTTTACGTGTACGGGCATTTGTTTTTGTCCGTTGACCATGCACTGGCAAATGACGACGATGTCGCAATCCACGATAACAGCCTATTTCACCAAGACGCTTGATGTTCATTGCCACTTCACGGCGCAAATCACCTTCAACAATCAAGCTCTCATCAATAGCTTGTCGCAATTGGCTAACTTCACCTTCAGACAAATCTTGAACACGAGTATCAGGATTAACACCTGTCTGTGCTAAAATCTTCTGACTGGTAGTCTTACCAATGCCGAAAATGTAAGTTAAACTAATCTCAACCCGTTTGTTACGGGGAATATCTACACCAGCGATACGTGCCATAATTCCTTACCCTTGCCGCTGCTTATGATTCGGATCAACACAAATCACACGCACAATACCTTTTCGTTTAATAATTTTGCATTTCGGACACCGTTTTTTCACAGACGATGAAACTTTCATAATAACCACCCTCGGTAACTAGGGTTCATAAACCCGGCCACCTATAACTTAACACGCACAACCTCAAGTAATTCCTGAGCAACATCATCAACCGATTGTGCGCCATTGACTCTCACCAACAATCCTCTCTCCTCGTAATAATCGAGAAGCGGTTGTGTTTGCTCTTCAAAAACAGCCATTCTAGCACGAATGGTCTCTTCATTATCATCTGCACGCCCTTCAATTTCAGCTCTTTTGAGAAGGCGTTCTACTAAATCATCTTGATCAACATGTATATACAAAACCAACCCAATTTCACTATCGAACTCGTTAAGCAAATGTTCTAAAGCATCCGCTTGCACCAGATTCCGAGGAAATCCGTCCAAAATCGCACCATTCTGACAATCATCTTGAGCCAACCTATCCCGAACCATCGCAACGGTTACATCATCGGGGACAAGTTCACCTCTGTTAATAAAAGTCTGTGCTAACTTGCCTAGTTCGGTTTCATTCTTCAGGTTATATCGAAACAAATCACCTGTAGAAACATGAGATAGGAGAAGTTCTTTCTCTAGGTTCTTTGCCTGTGTACCTTTACCGGCACCCGGTGCTCCCATCAAAACCAGATACATGGCCATATTACTAACCTTATATGAATCCTTCGTAGTTACGCATAAGTAGTTGTGACTCTAACTGCCGCATCGTGTCGATAACAACACCGACTATAATAATTAAGCCAGAACCACTTACAACCAACACACTTTGCTGAATACCAGGCAAGTTCAACAAGGTACCTAACCCTTGCATAATACCAGGCATGATAGCGATAGTTCCCAAGAAAACCGCACCAGCAAAAGTAATACGTCGAACAACTGCCATAATATAGTCTGCAGTTCGCTTGCCTGGACGAATACCAGGAATAAAACCACCTTGCCGCTGTAGAGACTGTGGAATATTTTGTTGCTGTACCATCACATCTGTATAGAAGAACGTGAAACCTACAACTAACAAGAAAAACGTGAACCAATAAAATACAAAAGTCCATGGATTTGTATCTGGTGACGCTGAGCCAAAACCAGCAATCCCCCGTGCAATCGTATCTACTGTACTACCGCTATTCGTTACAAACAGACCTGCTAACAGTGGCGGCAATGTCAGAATAGACTGGGCAAAGATAATCGGAATCATACCGGCAGTATTTACTTTCAAAGGAATGTAACTACTCTGACCTTGATATACTTTGCGCCCACGAACACGACGACCATATTGTACAGGAATACGCCTCTGACCCTCTTGAATAACAACAATAACAAAAATTGTCAGCAACGTGATAATAATGAATGCTACAATCGTAAAGATTTTCGCTGCCATATCCGGCATAGCAAACATACGTGCTATATTTGGTAAAATACCAGAAACAATACCACCAAAGATTATCAAGGAAATACCTTGACCAATACCATCTTCAGTAATCATTTCACCCAACCAAATAGCAAACATCGTACCACCCAACATAGCCATTAATGTTGTTAATGTAGGCAGAATCTGACCTGCTTCAAAACCGAAGTTCGGCATGATTACTTCCAAGCCGGTCCCGGTACTCAAACCAATCAAGTTAATCTGACCAATCGCCTGCAAAAGAGCAAGCGGTACAGTCATATAGTAGGTATAACGATTCAATTTATTGCGCCCAGATTCGCCTTCAGACGCTAACTCCTGGAACTGCGGAATAATTGGCGTTAATAATTGAACAATAATAGATGCAGTGATATATGGGTAAACACCCATGGCCATCACCGAGAAGTTACGTACAGCACCACCAGACAAAAAGTCTAGGAAGTATATAACTTGGTTATCACCTCCTGCTGCATTACTGGTAAACGCTAACCATGCTTCTAGATTAAGGCCAGGTACCGGAATATTGGCAACTAAACGATAAACAACCAGCAAGAATACAGTCAAAAGGATACGCCGACGCAGATCAGGCAACGAAAAGGCGGAACGTACGGAATCAATCATGTTTTTTCTCCATCGTTAGGCTAAAGTTTCCCTTATTTAGAATAAGGAATAACTTCAGCTTTACCGCCAGCTGCCTCAATTTTTTCTACGGCCGATTTGGAGAATCGATGGGCTTTGATTGTCAATGCCGCAGATATCTCCCCTTCGCCTAAAATTACGACAGGATCTGTTTCTTTTTTCACAAATCCTAACAGAGCCATAACTTCTGGTGTAACTTCTATACCAGCTTCAAATTCGACTGTTGCCAAATCTTTCAAGTTAACAGGATTGTAATATACTTTGCGGGTGTTGGTAAAACCACGCTTATAGGGTAAACGTCGAGCTAACGGTAACTGACCACCTTCAAAATAAACGCCCTTGCCACCGCCGCTACGTGCGCCTTGGCCCTTGGTACCACGACCAGCAGTTTTACCCTGCCCGGCTGCAATACCACGACCCACTCGCTTGCGCTTTTTCTTCGATCCAGTGTTTGGGCGCAGATCGTGTAACTTCATTATTTCACCTCTTCCACAGAAACTAAATGTTCAACTTTTTTGACCATACCCCTAATGATTGGGGTATCGTCGTGTTCTCTGGTTTGATTGAGTTTACGCAAACCAAGTGCTTCAACTGTCGCTTTTTGGCTTTTGTTATACCCAATTGAACTTTTTGTATACGTAATTTTTAACTTGCTCATGAGTTATCGACTCCAGAAAGGCAATACATCAGCCACATCTTTGCCGCGCTCTGCTGCTACTTGATTAACATCTTTCAATTGACGCAAACCATCCATGGTAGCAAGCAAAACGTTTAGTGTATTCTGACTACCCAAAGATTTGGATAAAATATCTTTGTAACCAGCCGCTTCAACAACCTGACGTGCAGCACCACCAGCGATAACACCAGTACCAGGAGAAGCTGGTTTCAACAAAACCTTTGCAGAACCATGTCGTCCTATCACTTGGTGAGGAATGGTATTACCAACGATAGATACTGACTGCATATTTTTGCGAGCAGCTTCGAGTGATTTACGAATTGCATCCGGCACAGAGCGTGCTTTACCAACACCAACAGCAACGTTGCCCTTATTATCACCAACAACAACGGCTACACGGAAGGCAAAACGACGACCACCTTTCACCACTTTAGCGACACGAGTAATATCGACGATACGCTCGTCTAATTCATTTCCTTGATCATATTGACGTCTTTGACCCATTGTATTTCTCCTATCCTAAAACTTCAGGCCGCCTTCGCGGGCACCATCAGCCAATGCTTTAATACGGCCATGGTATAAGAAACCACCACGATCAAAAACGACTGTTTCAATACCAGCAGCTTTTGCGCGTTCCGCAACTGCTTTTCCGACCAATTCTGCCTGTTCTTTTTTAGTTTTATCAGACATATCTGATCTTAAATCTTTGTCAAGGGAAGAAGCAGAGGCCAGTGTACGTCCTTCAACATCATCAATAACTTGAGCGTAGATATGATCCAAGCTACGGAACACATTGAGCCGTGGACGTTCCTGTGTTCCGGACAGTTTCATCCGAATCCGACGACGCCGACGTTCACGCGCTTTACGAGATTTAATAGACATAATAATTCCTCTTACACCTTACCAGCTTTACCAGCTTTGCGCCTTACATATTCGCCTTGATAACGAACGCCTTTACCTTTATAAGGTTCTGGAGGTCGTTGTTTACGAATTTGTGCAGCTAATTCACCGATAACTTGTTTGTCGATACCAGAAATAATAATTTTCTTACCACGATCTTCAACATCGTATTTAACATCTTTCGGCGGATCGAATTCAACTGGATGGGAGTATCCTACATTCAAAACGAGGGTACTGCCTTTCATCTCAGCTCGATAACCAACGCCCTCGATGATTAGTATACGTGAAAAACCATCGCTAACACCGACAACCATATTGTTTAACAAAGCACGAGTCAAACCATGCAAGGAACGATGGTCTCGTGAATCAGACGGCCGTTTTACCGTCAACACACCATCTTCCAACTCAATCGCCATTTCAGGATGAAACGTTTGGCTCAATTTACCCTTAGGGCCTTCTACTTGAACGGTATCACCCTTGACATTGACTTTTACAGGACCAGGAACCTGGATGGGAGCTTTCCCTATACGTGACATAGTTAACCTACCCTTACCAAACCTTACACAGAACTTCGCCGCCAATACCAATGCGACGGGCGTTCTGTCCAGTCATAACGCCCTTAGATGTTGTCACAACGGCCGTTCCCATGCCACTCAACACCCAAGGAATATCTTTCTTACCAACATAAACACGGCGGCCCGGTTTACTCACTCGCTCCAGACCAGTAATCACAGAACGACGGTTACGACGATCACCAACATATTTCAACGTAATGCTTAAAACAGCTTGAGGTTTTTCCGGTAACACCTTGAAATCCTCAATGTAACCTTCTTCCTTCAAAACACGTGCCAATTCTTGCTTAACCTTCGAGCTAGGCATAGACACCGTAGAATGTTGCCGCATCTGTGCATTACGAACACGTGTCAGCATATCTGCAATCGGATCAGTCATTGACATAATGCACCTCTACCAACTTGACTTAACAACGCCAGGAATATTTCCCTTGAGCGCTTCTTCACGGAAACAAATGCGGCACAAACCAAAGCGACGTATGTACCCACGAGGGCGACCACACAATCGACAACGATTCCGCACTTGTACTCTATACTTTCGGTTCTTTTCACGAGCAACCATTGATTTTTTTGCCATTTCTTTCTCCTATTGAAGGAAACCGTATTGCGGTTCCCCTAACTCTGCCAGAACGGCATACCCAACTTATCCAACAGTTGGCGACCCTCTTCATCCGTCTGCGCAGTAGTTACAATAGTTACTTCCATGCCCCGAATCTTATCGATAGTATCATAATCGATCTCGGGGAAAATCAATTGCTCCCGCAAACCCAAAGTATAGTTCCCGCGACCATCAAACGAATCGGGAGAAATACCTTGAAAATCACGAGTACGAGGTAAAGCCACATGAATTAAACGAGTCAAGAAAGCCCACATACGCTCACCACGCAATGTCACCTTCACACCAATAGACCGTCCCTCACGCAACTTAAAGCTAGCAATCGACTTCTTTGCTTTCGTCACTACCGGACGCTGACCAGTTATCGCCGTAATATCGTTGGTTGCAAATTCAATCGCCTTCGCGTTATCCAAAGCTTCACCCAAACCAATATTCACCACAATCTTAGTCAGACGGGGCACCTGCATCACAGATTTAAATTCAAATTCTTTCATTAGAGCAGGAACAATCTCTTCCTGATACTGCTCTTTCAACGGCTTAAGCATTTTGTCCTCCGGGTTAAGTGGCAGGCAGTCAACGGTATCGGCTTTCACCTTACGCCATCAACCGGCATCTAGACCGCAAAGTCGTGCCTGGCTCACCTCGGGCTTAATTAATAATTAATCTTCAATATCCTGTCCGCTTTTTTTAGAATAGCGAACACGACGTCCATTTTCATCACGGCGAATCCCTACACGAGTTAACTCACCCGTGTGCGGACAAACCAGCATTACATTCGACACATCAAGTGGGGCTTCAAATTCAATGATACCACCTTGAGTTTGTGAACCACCGGTCTGTTGAGGTTTCTGATGTTTCTTCACCATATTAATTCCATTGACCACAACCCGGTCTTTTCCAGGAATAATACGCATCACCGTACCCCGCTCACCTTTATCATTACCAGCAATCACTTCAACTTCGTCATTGACCTTAATACGCATGTCTCACCTCTTACAATGCCTCTGGGGCCAGCGACAAAATACGACCAAATCCTTTATCACGCAATTCTCGAGCCACAGGGCCAAAAATACGTGTGCCAATCGGATTTTCCCCGTTAGCATCTAGGATCACAGCTGCATTATCATCAAAACGAATGTGGCTGCCATCATCGCGTTTGAATTCTTTCTTCGTACGCACAATCACAGCTTTCACAACCGTCCCCTTCTTCACATTAGAATTAGGGACAGCTTTCTTCACAGTGGCCGTAATCACATCACCAACACCACCATAGCGGCGTACCGAACCACCCATCACCTGAATGACAAGGAGTTCACGCGCACCAGAGTTGTCTGCCACGTTAACTCGACTCTCTTTTTGAATCATGACAACACCTCAATTATTTAGCGCGTTCCAAAATGGAAGTAACCATAAACCGCTTGTGACGGCTAATTGGTTTCGATTCAATAATCTGAACCCGATCACCTTCATTAGCTTCATTATTTTCGTCATGCGCCTTATATTTCTTGCGCACACGCATTACCTTGCCATAAACTGGATGACGTTTTGCGGTTGTCACTTCTACAATAACCGTCTTGTCCATTTTGTCGCTGGTTACGACACCAACCAGGCGCTTACGTTGATCTCTCATTTCTCACCTACCCTGCAACCTTATAGCTAGTAACCAAACGCGGCTGTGGTTTCTCTTGACGCGCACGGCGGCCTTGAATCTGCTTCTTGTTCAAATTAACAGAAGCAGAAGCCAGTTCAGCCCCGCCATCATCCACGAACGCAACTTGATAAGCGCTTTCCTCGTAACTAAAACGAGATGCCACTTCCCAAGTCTTACCATTCAAAGCATTAGCAATTTCAGGAACTGCTAACGCCGCATCAACAGCCTTTTGACGCATATTCAGCACAGTATTCAACTGAGCAATTTCACGCCGAGTCGCCTTGATTTGCGAATAATCTTCTAACTGCGCAGAAGCATCACGGAAACGCAATTTGAACAATGCTTCGCGGGCATCTTCCAACATTTCCTCAAGCTTCGCTTCGTCCAGTTCTCGTAGCTCAACAATATTAGCCATTAGAGCTTATCCTCCCGTGACACCACTTGAGAACGAATCGGTAGTTTGTACGTTGCTAAACGCAAAGCTTCACGTGCCACATCATCCGGCACACCAGAAATTTCAAACATAATCCGTCCCGGTTTAACAACCGCAACCCAATGGTCCACAGAACCTTTACCTTTACCCATGCGCGTTTCCGCCGGTTTCACCGTAACCGGTTTATCGGGGAAAATGCGAATCCAATATTTTCCGCGACGACGCATATTACGCACAATAGTTTGACGCATAGCCTCGATTTGACGGCTGGTAATCCAACCCGGCTCTAGCGCCTGCAAACCATATTCACCACTTTGCAGTTCAGTACCGCCCTTGGCTTGGCCTCTCATGCGTCCGCGAAATTGTTTGCGATATTTCACGCGTTTTGGCATTAACATAATTTCTTCCTCAAAACTTAAAAGATTACCAATCAGAGATTAACGATGCGTTAGATCACCGTCAACAATTCTCCCGGTCTAACCTTCTACTCACTGACGTAGACGTCCATGGCATCGGCTTTTTGTGGCAAAACTTCTCCACGATAAACCCAAACCTTCACACCAATCTGACCAAAAGTCGTCAACGCCTCAGCAAAGCCATATTGCATATCAGCACGAATTGTGTTGCGCGGCACACGACCGTCAAACACTTTCTCATTCCGAGCCATATCAGAACCACCCAAGCGTCCACTCACTTCAATTCGAACGCCTTCAGCACCATTGCGCATCGCTTGCATGGCAGCACGTTTCATAGCCCGACTGTGAGAAATACGTCGCTGTAACTGACCCGCAACATTCTCAGCAATCAACTGTGCATCTGTATCTGGCTGTGTGATTTCTTCAACCTCAAGCCGAACAGCTTTATCAGTTAATTGGCGCAACTTACCGCGTAGTTCTTTAACTGACGCACCTTTACGCCCAATCACAATACCAGGCTTAGCTGTATGAATCGTTACCTGCACCTGATTCGGGGCAGCCCGCTCAATCTCCAAACTAGAAACACCGGCATTGGGCAGCTCTTTTGCAATCATCTTACGAATTTGAAAATCTTCAAACAGCAAATCTTGATATGCCTGTTTCTCAGCGTACCAACGCGTATTCCAATCACGGATTGTTTTCAAACGAAATCCAACAGGATGTACTTTACGTCCCATTACATCACCACCTTAAATCTCATCGTAGTCCGCGACTTCGCGTTCCGCCAAGACCACAGTAACATGAGATGAACGAACAATAATTGGGCGAAAACGTCCACGCCCTGCAAAACGACCACCATAAGGAGCCTTACGATGCCGCGGTCCATCATCCGCAAAAATACGGCTAATATATAGTTCGTCAATCTCTAAACCAAAATTCTGTTCCGCATTCGCCACAGCTGACGCCACTAATTTATAGATAATATCAGCTGATTTCTGAGGCATGAAACGCAGTGTATCCAAGGCATCTTCAGCACCTTTACCGCGCACAGCATCACACACCAAACGAATTTTCTGAGGCGATACCGGAACATGACGTGTACTTGCTTTAACTTCAAATGCTTCAGCCATGATTACCGCCGCCCTCTCTTTTCATCTTTAGAAATATGTCCACGGAAGGTACGGGTTGGCGCAAACTCGCCTAACTTATGACCAACCATGTTTTCCGTAATATAGATTGGAATGTGACGACGACCATCGTAAACAGCAATCGTATGCCCTACCATTTGCGGAAAAATTGTACTTGAACGAGACCATGTACGAATGACTTGACGCCCTTTGGTCTCATTTAGCTTCTCTACTTTTTTCAAAAGCTTTGGACTAACAAATGGTCCTTTCTTTAATGAACGTGACATTTTTTCACCTCTTACCGACGCTTCTTAGTCCGACGACGGAAGATGAATTTATCCGTAGCCTTATTCTTGCGCGTCCGACGACCCTGAGCTGGTTTACCCCAAGGCGTTTTCGGCCCAGGCATACCAATTGGAGACCGCCCTTCACCACCACCATGCGGATGGTCATTTGGATTCATAGCAGTACCACGCACAGTTGGTCGAACACCCATATGACGTTTACGACCAGCCTTGCCCAGTTTGATATTGCCATGTTCCACGTTACCTACCTGACCAATCGTGGCTAAACAATCTTGTGGCACATAACGCTCTTCACCGGAAGGCAAGCGCAATGTCACATATAACGGGTGATCTTTCGCTAACAATTGCGCTGATGTACCTGCAGCACGAACCATTTGCGCACCTTTACCAATTTGCAGCTCAATACCATGAACCAAGGTGCCTAATGGAATGTCTTTTAATGGCATTGCATTACCAGGCCGAATTTCAGCCTTGGCACCACTCATCACAGTATCACCTACACGTAGACCCAAAGGAGCAATAATATATCGCTTCTCTCCGTCTGCATATACCAACATTGCGATACGTGCAGAACGGTTCGGATCATACTCAACAGTCGCTACCTCAGCCGGAATATCAAACTTATCACGCCGGTTAAAATCAATTTGACGATAGCGCCGTTTATGACCACCACCACGATGGCGAATAGTAATCTTGCCACGATGGTTGCGCCCAGCCCGTTTCCGAAGACCAGTGGTCAGCGAAGGTTCCGGGAAGGAACGCGTGACTTCTTCAAATGTCTGGCCGCTCATATCGCGGCGACCAGGAGAAGTCGGTTTAAAAACTTTGATCGGCATCTTACCTCCAGAGACGGATCTCAGTCCATCTAAATGATAGGAACGTAAACCCCACCATCCAATGAACCTCATCCCTGCTCAAAAATAAAGTTCTATACACCCTCGAATAGATCGATACTATCCCCAGGTGATAAAGTTACAATTGCTTTTTTCCAACCCGGCTTGCGTGTGGTAACACGGCGCCAACGACGAGCGCGTTTCGGCGGCATGTTAGCAATGCGCACCTTTTCCACTGTCACATCCGGCCATGCTAACTCAACAGCCTCTTTTACCTGCACTTTATTTGCTCTAGAATCCACAGCAAAAGTGTACTGGTTATAAAGATCAGCCTGGTAGCTGCTTTTTTCCGTCACTACTGGACGGCGAATGATGTTACGCCAATGAATTTGCATCTCTTATTCCTCCTCACTAGCGTCATCACTATCGTTATAAGCGGAAGTGTCTACGCTTAGATAACTTTCGATAGTTTCTAAGGCATCTAAAGGTAATACGATTTTATCGTACCCCAACAAATCACGAATATTAAGATAATTGGCTAGCAATGCTTTTACATCAACAGCATTGCGTGCAGACAATTCTACATTGGTGTCATGACCAGCCAGCAACAGCAATGTGCTGCTTCCTTCTGTTAGACGATTCATAGTTACTACTATTTCTTTCGTCTTAGGGGCATCCATGCTGATTTTATCCAACACAACGATGTCACCATTACTTGCTTTCACACTTAAAGCAGAACGCAAGGCGGCTCGACGCATTTTACGCGGCATCTTCTTACTATAATCACGGGGCAATGGGCCATGTGCCACACCACCACCTACGAAAATGGGAGCCCGACGGCTGCCGTGACGAGCATTGCCCGTCCCTTTTTGACGATAGATTTTGCGTGTACTTTTGTTAATCTCTGAGCGACCTTTGGCTTTATGTGTACCCAAACGCTTGTTTGCCATTTGGCGTACCAATGCCTGGTGCATCAGATCACGGTTGACTTTTGCTTCAAAAATATCGGCAGGAAGCTCAACGCTGCTAACTTCCTCGCCAGACATGTTATAAACTTGAACTTGCATGACAGCGCCTCGTTAACTAGCCTTTGGCGGAGTCCCGTATGATTACGAGACTGCCCTTGTGACCAGGAACGGAACCTTTAATCGCCAACAGGTTCTTTTCCGAGTCAATTTTGATTACCTGCAAATTTTGAGCCGTAAAACGCTCGTTTCCCATATGACCACTCATCTTCTTGCCTTTGAAGACATGGCCAGTACCAGAGGTTGCACCAATAGAACCAGGAGCCCGCCACCGATCTGATTGACCGTGTGTTTTGGGGCCACCTTTGAAGCCCCAACGCTTCACGCCACCTGCAAAACCGCGCCCTTTGGTGGTACCGGCAACATCAATACGTTCCCCGGCTTCGAATTGAGCTACAGTCAATTCTTGTCCGACTTCGTATTCGGCCGTTTTCTTGGTGCGAAATTCACGGAGATGTTGCAAAGCAGGTATTTCACTTTGCTTACGGTGCGGATGTTTCTTGTCTTTTTTTAACAGACCGAGATGACCTTGTTGACCTTGTGTTAAACGGCCGTTCTTGGTTTCCCCAAATCCTACTTGAATGGCCTCATAGCCATCCTTCTCTACAGTTTTTACTTGTGTTATGTAGCATGGTCCCGCTTGAACAATAGTCACAGGCGTTACCACACCTGCTTCATCAAAAACCTGAGACATGCCAAGTTTAATGCCTAGTAAACCTTTCACATGAACCTCCCGGGACTGTCAGCTACCAGGCGAAAGCTGCATCATCCCTATATCTCCACTTAATAAAGTAGATTTTTTACAACTTAGATTGAAATCTCAATATCAACACCTGCGGGCAAATTCAACCGCATCAGCGTATCAATCGTCTTTGAATCCGGGTCGATCACATCAATCAAACGTTTATGAGTACGAATCTCAAAATGTTCATGAGAATCTTTATCAATGAACGTACTGCGACGAACAGTAAAACGCTCGAGTTTAGTAGGCAATGGAACCGGTCCAATAACATGAGCACCAGTACGTTCAGCCGTACCAACAATACGTCTCGCGGACTGATCGAGAACACGATGATCATATGCTTTCAAGCGAATGCGGATTTTCTGCTTAGCCATAATTACCTCAGTAAGAGGGGCACTACTGAGCTTAGTAACACCCCTTAACTACTTCATTATTCAATAATCTTGGTGATGATGCCGGCACCGACAGTCAAACCACCTTCGCGAATAGCAAACTTACTACCTTGTTCCAACGCAACCGGAATAATCAATTCAACTTCCAAGTTGACGCTGTC
>Ga0316596_1000009_pt1 | contig 17253 bp, 17 predicted proteins | sample S_170502SBrCrA_R_FD_207793 | JGI IMG/M metagenome (GOLD analysis project Ga0316596, IMG submission 207793) | Metatranscriptome of rhizosphere microbial communities from salt marsh grasses in Alabama, United States - S_170502SBrCrA (Metagenome... | ecosystem: Host-associated > Plants > Roots >... | reverse complement strand
TCGACGATTCGCTGTGGGTCAACGACGACTCGCGCGTCATTATCCCGGATATTGTTGCCTCTAATGGTACCATTCACGTCGTTGACAACGTCATTTTGCCCCCCTGGCCACGCGTTGAAGAAAGCGCTACCCCGGAAACATCAACCGAAAGCGAAATGGCTGAAGAAGAGGTGATGGAAGCAACTGCTGATAATGTACCGGCTCCAGAAGCTGAAATGGTTGCGGAACAGCCATCGGCCGCTATTCCCAGCAACTCCATTGCCGGCATCGCCATTAATGACGGCCGGTTCAACACACTGGTCGCCGCCGTTGTAGCAACTGATCTTGTGGACGCCCTTTCAGGTGGCGAGTGGACTGTTTTCGCACCCACAGATGACGCGTTCGCCAAATTGGGCCTTGATGCCAGCAATATCGCCTCAGCCTTCACTAAAGAAGAATTGACTGATATTTTACTCTACCATGTCCTCACTCAAAGCGTCTCCTCAGCAGAAGCGAAAACGCTACTTGGCGACGTAACCATGGCCAATGGTAAGCTGGCCGGTTTGAAATACTTTGACGGCTCCTTATGGGTCAATGACGACTCCCGCGTAATAATTGAGAACGTCATCGCCGATAACGGCACAATCCATGTCGTCGACAATGTCATTTTAGGGCCGTGGCCACGCGACTAAGAATTCATTTTTCGTAAAGTACAGTAGAGCAGCTATCAGGTCGTTCTCTGGTAGCTGCTCTTTGCCGGATTCTTTGAGAAGCAGTTACATACAAGAGAGCTATAGGTGAGGGTTCTTTATGTCAAACCGAGAAATTGAAGTCAAAAATCTTGAAAAACGATATCCAGGTGACGTAATTGCTGTAGATGGCGTGTCATTAAAAGTGGAAGCAGGACAGATCTATGGATTTCTAGGACCTAATGGGGCCGGGAAAAGTACCACGGTGAAGATATTGACCACTCTGGCCTTGCCTTCTGCCGGATCAGCCACCGTTGGTGGTTATGATGTAGTTGAAGAAGCGGGTGAAGTTCGACGCATCGCCGGTGTTGCTTTGCAAGACGTTGGACTGGATCCACTGATGAAACCTCTGGAACTATTGACACTGCAAGGCAGGTTGTTTGGTGCTAGCCGCCGTGATGCACGTGCCAGGGCTGAGGAGCTGATGCAACTCGTACGATTAGAAGAGGCTGTGGATCGTCAGGTAGGCACTTATAGCGGCGGCATGAAGCGTCGCCTCGATCTAGCGATGGCCCTCGTCCACCAACCTGAAATCCTTTTTCTAGATGAACCGACGACGGGTCTCGACCCGGCCAGCCGGCGCGATGTTTGGCGCGAAGTACGGCGGCTGAATGAACAGTTGGGAATGACGATTTTCTTGACCACCCAATACCTGGAAGAAGCAGATGAACTGGCCGACATGATCTCGATCATTGACCGCGGCAAGATCGTGAAAAGCGGATCGCCAGCAGCGCTGAAAGCATCCCTTGGAGCAGAATCCTTGAATCTAGCATTTAGCGAGCGCGAATCGGCCGAACGTGCCAACGTACTTCTGCAATCAATCGCCGATCGAACGCAGTTGGATAGAGTCACCGTCCGCGTGTACATGAATGATGTAGCACATAAGATTCCCTCAATTATTGAGCGGCTCAGCAGCGCTGAGTTGGACCCTGTATCACTGACACTGACTCAACCAACATTGGATGATGTCTTTTTGCAGGTTACGGGGACCACGTTTGATAAAGAACGAACAGAAGCTGAGATACAAGAACTAGCGCTTAGTTAGAATGACCCAGTTCATCGCGAATGGAGATTATCATGGCATCACAAGCACTTAGTTAGAATGACCCAGTTCATCGCGAATGGAGATTATCATGGCAGCACAAGCACCAACCGTTAAAACAATTCCTTCGAAAGCCAAATTTAGAGCACCAATCTTGGAGCAAATTTTTTTGGTAACCTGGCAAAACCTGGTGACCATATTCCGTCGCCCGGCAGCGCTTATACCGCCAATCGCCATCAGCCTCTTCTTTCTGGTCATATACAACTCAACACTGGGTGGGGCCGCAGCTTTCATTCCCAATCTTGGAGCTAATAGTTACCTAGGCTTCATCCTGCCACTTTCTATTGTTAGTGCTTCACTTTCCGGGGCAGGCATTGCTGCCCAGAATCTGGTACGCAATATCGAAAGCGGGTATTTTGACAAATTACTTTTGACGCCTATAAAGCGTTCCGCATTATTAACCGGTACCATTCTTTCTGGTGCGGTCATTCTAGGCTTGCAAGCTGCATTGGTCTTGGGCGTTGCCATGCTAATGGGGTTACGAATCGAGACAGGAATATTGGGGGCAGTGGCTGTAGTCGGCATGTCGGTTCTTCTTGGGCTGGGATTCGCCGGTTTTACGATGTCCGCCGCCTTGGGCAGCGGCAGTGCAGCCGTGACGCAGAGTGCCGGTTTTATCTTTTTTCCTCTTACTTTCTTGGCACCTACTTTCGTACCCCTAGAGCTGCTTTCCGGCTGGCTGCGCGTGGCGGCGCGCCTAAACCCCATAACATATGTGCTGCAAGCGATGCGCGCAATTATCAATGAAGGTTGGGTATGGCCGGAGATCTTTGCCGGCATCCTGGCCTGTGTGATTCTCGGCGGGGCAATGTATCTGCTGACACTCTTTGCCCTGCGTCGTCGAACAGCTCGAAGTTAGTTATTGGCGGAGATAGGATGCTTCCCCTTGTAGTTGCTGCGGGTCTTTTCCTGCTAACAGCCATGACCCTGCTCTGGCTTCTGAGCCTGAAGCTGCGCGACAGCAGCATCGTCGACGTATTCTGGGGCTTCGGTTTCGTTGCTGTCTATTGGGTAGGCTTCATACTTGTTCACTCGGGCATCATCGCGAGCCAGCCCATTTCGACCCGCCAACTTCTGGTTGGCCTCCTGCTGACGATCTGGGGTTTGCGCCTCACCTTACACATATTGCTTCGTAACTGGGGACATGGTGAGGATTTTCGCTACGCTCTCTGGCGAGGCAAGGCTGGGCGAACCTGGTGGTGGCGCAGCTACTTCAAGGTCTTCTTGCTGCAGGGATTTATATTGTGGTTGGTTTCCTGGCCGCTCTTGGCCGTCCTTGCTGGCCGTATTTCGCCATCTCTCGGGCTGCTTGATCTCCTTGCCGTTTTAGTTTTGGGTACCGGCTTTTTCTTCGAGGCTGTTGGCGACTACCAGCTGCGCCGTTTCAAGAAAGATCCCTCAAAAAAAGGGCAATTATTAACCAGTGGGTTGTGGCGCTACACGCGCCATCCCAATTACTTTGGTGATGCACTGGTCTGGTGGGGATTTTATCTATTTGGCGCAGCCTCAGGCGCTTGGTGGACGGTATTTAGTCCGCTCATTATGACTCTCTTGCTCCGTCACGTATCGGGCGTTGCTATGTTGGAACGCACGCTACGCGAGACAAAACCAGGATTTGCAAATTATATTGCACGCACAAATGCCTTTTTCCCTGGATGGCCGAAAGATATTAAAGATACGGAGATAGAGAATGAGGTACCAGCATAGTTTCACCGTAAAAGCGTCATTGTCGGCCGTGGCCCAGTTTCACAAGGATACGCGTGCTTTACGCGATTTAACACCACCGCCGATGACTTTAATATTCAACAATGTAGAACCCCTTGGCGAAGGATCCGTGGCTGATTTCACGATGCAGTTTGGACCTATTTCAGTGCGCTGGGTAGCAATACACAGTGAGGTAACAGAACAGAATGGCTTTATAGACACGCAGACGAAAGGTCCGTTTCAGTTTTGGCAGCACCATCATAAGTTCCGTGCTATAGATGGTCAGACAACAAAAGTAATAGACGAGATAGAGGCCGAATATGGCAGCACGATAAGCCGCTTCTTGTGGCTGAATCTACCGGTACTGTTCGCCTATCGTGCACGTCAGACCAAGAAAGCACTGGAAACGAATAATTAGAAAACAAAATAAAGAGCATACAGGATTGCGGGATATCTAGGTACAGCGGACGCGTTACGAGATGCATCATGCTGCATGCCCTTGATTCTGTTCTGAGAGGTTTAGATGAATAGCGAAGTCGTACAAAGAAGTGATTTAGCCCAGTTTGAAAACCAGGCTTATATGAATCTGGAAACTTACCGCAGGAATGGCGAGAGAGTGAGGACGCCAGTCTGGTTTGTGCAATTTGGCAATACATTCTACGTGCGCACGGGTGAGGATTCATGGAAAGTTAAGCGGCTGCGAAGCAATCCGCAGGCGAGTATTGTGCCCTCTACCAGCACGGGAAACCCTCTTGGGGAATGGGTCACCGTGACGGCCGAACTAGTCGAGGATGAAACAATGACGCAGGAAGTGAACCAGATGTTCAACCGCAAATACGGATTTCAGAAACGATTCTTCGATTTTATGGGCCGCATTCGCGGCTACAACCTGGCCACCCTTGCGATTTCAGCAAACCAATGATGGAGTTCAATAGAGCCAAATGAAACTAAATGTTAATGGCGAAGAGAAAACGGTAAAAGATAATCCATCTATGCCTTTGCTATGGACATTGCGGGACGAGTTGGGGCTGACGGGCACTAAATTTGGCTGCGGTGTGGGCATTTGTGGTGCGTGCACGGTCCATGTGGATGGTCAAGCTGTCCGTTCTTGTATCACACCACTTGCTACTGTTGAAGGCAAAGAGATTCACACAATCGAAGGTTTGGCGAGAATCGACGCGACCGGTTCGATCGCCTTGCATGTTGTTCAACAAGCCTTCATAGATGAACAAGTTCCGCAATGTGGTTGGTGTATGAGTGGTCAGATCATGACTGCAGCAGCTTTCCTGGAAGAGAATCCAACTCCCAACAGCGATGAAATTGTAGAAGCACTGGGCCAAAACTACTGCCGTTGTGGCTGTTATACGCGCATATTTACTGCCGTTGAAAAAGCGGCCAGAGAATCAGCCGTACAGCAGCCTATGGAGAGCGCGACATGACGGAGAAAAACACGGCTGAATCAGCCAACTCGGAAGAGAAGCAACGATGGCATCTTTCAAGGCGCCGGTTCCTGATTGGCGCCGGGTTGGCTGGCGGTGGATTGGCGCTGGGTTATTTATTTGGCGTACCGGCTGCACGACTGCGTATTGCCGAAAGCACCGATGAAGGGGGCGGTGGCTTCTTTAGCCAGAGTAATGAGCCCCTGGCCTGGTTTGAAGTGAAACCTGACAGCAGCATTACGCTCTATGTACCTAAGGTCGAGATGGGGCAAGGGGTGCACACGGCATTGAAACAGATCGCCGTTGAAGAACTCGGCGCTCCCTGGGATACCGTCACGGTGATGCAGGGTACGACCTCGCTAGGTCCACAGGATAGCAGTGGCACCCAGGGCAGCACCTCCGTTTCTTCTTCATTTACACCTTTACGGGAGGCAGCGGCAACGCTACGTGAAATGCTTCGATTGGAAGCAGTTGTGCAATTGAAAACACCTTCAGGATCGCTGCTATCCCAGGGTGCAGGCTTCACCACTACCGGTGGGAAATCAATCACATTTGGCGAAATCGTATCCAACAAAGTTGATGCCTGGGAAGTTCCCGAGGGACCGGCTACGTTGAAATCGGTTAGTGAATATGAGACAGTGGGCCAGTCAATCACCCGTGGGGACATTCCTGGAAAAGTGACCGGTGAGGCTGTCTATGGCTACGACGTGAAACTGCCGGGAATGAAATTTGGCGCGGTGCTGCGACCGCCGACGATTGAAGGGCAACTCAAAAGCGTGGATGCCACGACAGCCGAGCAGATGCCGGGCGTGGTGAAGGTGGTAGTAGCAGATGATTTCGCAGGCCTTGTCGCCAATTCGCGCATTGAGGCATGGGCAGCCCTTAATGAATTGCAAGCCGAATGGGATGAGGGTAAGCTCTGGCAACAAGAGGAACTGGAAGAATTAGTCACCGCCGGTGGTCCGGGCGGGGTGACAATCCAAAAAAAGGGTAACGCAAATCGAGCCTTAAATGGCGGAAATGTTGTCGCGGCCGAGTACCGCACACCATTGATGGTACAGACCCCACTCGAAGCACAGGCAGCGCTGGCTGATGTGCGTGAAGATGGCGCACGAATCTGGGCCTCAACACAGGCGCAATCAAGGGTACAAGAACTGGTAAGCAAGGCCACGGGTCTGGACCAGGAAACGATTGAGGTAGTGCCTACCTTATTAGGCGGGGGCTTCGGCCGCAAGTTAGGCGATGTGGCAGTTGAAGCAGCACGTCTCTCAAAGGGATCGGGTGTGCCCGTGCATTTGGGCTGGAACCGTCCTGAAGAGCTAAGACATGGTTTTTTCGCGCCGCTGTCGCACCATCGATTACAGGCAACTTTAGACCCAAACGGCCGTATCCAGGCTATAAAACATGAGTTAGGGAGCGGCGATATTCTCTTTGCCTTCTTTTCACCGCTGCTGACAGCTGTCTTTGGCGCCGATATCGGCGTGTCCCGCGGCGCGCGCATCGAGTACGACGTACCTGATGTTGAAACAGTAATCTGGCGGCGAAAGCTGCCTGTAAAAACGGGGTCCTGGCGTGGGTTGGGGTTCTTGCCCAATGTCTTTGCAGTTGAAAGCTTTATGGACGAACTGGCCAACGAAGCGGATATTGACCCGTTGCAATTCCGTCTTATGAATCTTCCAGGTACGGAACGTGGGCGCAAGATGGGTATGGTACTCGAGGCAGCAACCAACGGTGCAAACTGGGGCGGATCGCTGCCAGATGGGCGCGCCCAAGGGTTGGCCTGCGCCCATGATTTCGGCACTTCTGTGGCTGCCGTAGCTGAGGTGTCCGTCGATGAAGCAACGGGGAAAATTCGCGTACACCACATTACCTCGGCAATGGATTGCGGGCTTGTAATTAATCCAGATGGCGCAAAAGCCCAGATGGAAGGGAACGCGATGTGGGGTGTAAGTGCGACCTTAACGGAAGAGGTGCGTATTGAAAACGGCCGTGTAGCCCTTAACAATTTTGAAACCTACCCGCTTTTGACTTTGAAGGAAGCGCCGACGGTAGAAGCTATCCTGGTGAATACAGGCGGGCAGGAACCAACAGGTGTAGGCGAACCACCTATTGGTCCGGTTGGGGCAGCGATCGCTAATGCCGTTTTTTCTCTGACCGGTCAACGGCTGAGAAATATGCCTTTGAGCCTGGCGTAAATGTTTGGATGGTAAAGAAAGATCCGAAAGTAGTTGTCATTGGTGCGGGCGTCGGAGGATTGACGGCCGCTTCATTATTGTTGAAGGCAGGTTTCCCCGTTACTGTTTTGGAGGCGCATGTCTATGCAGGGGGCAGCGCGGGCACATTTTTTCACAAAGGGTATCGTTTCGATGCTGGGGCGACCCTAGCCGGCGGTTTCTCGCCGGGTGGGCCTCATGCGCAGGTAGCCGAAATTCTCGATTTGTCTTGGCCGGTGAAACCCGTGGACCCGGCATGGGTCGTACATCTACCGGACAAGGATATCACGCAGTGGGCAAATCAGGCGCGTTGGGAGGAAGAACGCCGGGAGAAACTACCGGGCACCGAGGATTTCTGGCGTCTACAGGAAAAGCTTGCGACCGTCTCATGGGATATCTCGGCACGGCCGTTTCCCTGGCCACCTCAAACAATGGGCGATTTATGGACATTGGGACGCGCGATAAAACCCTCAACGATGGCGGCGGCGCCGTACTTGGCGCGAACGATAGATAGCCTGGCGCGCTCGCGCTTTTCAGCAAATGGTAGTTCCTTTGACGACTTCCGCAATTTTCTGGATGCGCAGCTGTTGATATCGGCACAAACGACGGCCGCGCGTGCCAATGCATTATATGGAAGTGCGGCTTTAGACCTACCAAGGCGCGGCGTGAATCACGTGCACGGAGGTATCGGTAATCTGGCGACGACGTTGGCGGAATGGTTTAGCCACCATGGAGGTGAACTCCAATTTCGTCAGCAGGTAAACGAACTGGTGATTCGCGGCGACGGCAAGAAGCTAGTGCGCACAAATAAAGGCATGGAAGTCGAGGCAGACATTGTGTTGGCTAATCTGACGCCATGGGGATTAGCCAAGTTGGTGACTGACAAGGCGCCCCCTTTTTTGGAGCAAACCGTGCGTCAAACACCGCCAACCTGGGGTGCATTTACATTGTATCTTGGGCTCAACGCCGGAAAGTTACCTGGAGGAATAGCTGACCATCATCAGGTTTTGGTCGATCCAGGAAAGCCATTGGGAGAGGGAAATTCCGTTTTTATATCGCTTTCAGAGGCAACTGATGAATCGCGCGCGCCGGCAGGCCATAGGGCGGCGACGCTGTCGACACACACCTCGATCGCGCCCTGGTGGCAGCTCAAGGAGAAAGATTTCGTGGCTTATGAAGAACGCAAGGCAGAATATGTGAATCGAATGCTTACAGCGGCCGAGCGGGCTATTCCCGGTCTTCAGAAGGCTGTTCGCCTTTGTTTGCCAGGCACGCCAGTGACTTTTGAGCGATTTACCAGACGGCCGAAGGGTATGGTAGGCGGCTTCGCTCAAGAGTCGCTCTTCTCGGCGCGTGGTCCGGCAACCGGATTACCGAATGTTTGGTTGGTTGGCGACTCTATTTTCCCCGGCCAATCAACAGCCGGTGTGACCCTAGGGGCAATGCGGGTTGTAACCTCAATAACCCAGAACGCTTACTCTTAAACATCGCTTTATTCAACCTGACCCATATAGATTCAGAAAACAAAATAGACATGACAAATCTCACTACCAAATAGGCCTTGAATTGGCTAAAATACTATTGCGTAGTGAGCAAGCATGTTTGGACGAAATTAAAAACAAAGCATTAAGACGAGCCCCAAAATAGCCAGCTCTTCAGCTCACTTACCGTTGTTATTTCATCCAGGATTTTTTCGTCTAAGACGAGTAAAGGTTGACACGCCAATAATCAACGAAGCTGATAATGAAGATGCAGTTGGAAGCCTGGGAGAATCACCTGATAACACTCGCTTATGCTCCTCTTGAGGATTGGACGGCTGAGCATACCCATTCTCCAGAGGAAAGCCCCACACTCGATCTTGCATATTGTACCTGCGAGGAGATCACCAGGGAACACAGCGCTACCTTTTATCTCGCATCCTCCTTGCTGGCCGGCGAGCAAAAACGCGCCATGCGCGCGCTCTACGCCTTTTGCCGCGTAAGTGACGACCTGATTGACAAGTCACAAGGACGTTTTGATCCTAACATAGCAGACGTAACCCGCTTCGAGTTATGGCGGCGGCTCGCTCTGAGCGACAACCCATCGCGGGATAATCTGGTAGCCACTGCCTGGACCGACACGCGTCTGCGCTTCAACATCCCGCGCCAATACGCGGAGCAGTTGCTGGATGGTGTAGCCCGCGACCTGAAGGTCAGCCGCTATGACACCTTTTCCGACCTGGCCAGTTACTGCTACAGCGTAGCTTCGACAGTTGGTTTGATGTCGATGCACATCGTCGGTTATAAAGATGAAAGCGCAATACCCTATGCTGTGAAGCTGGGTGTTGCTCTACAGCTGACAAATATCCTGCGCGACGTGGCTGAGGATTGGCAAAACGGCCGTTTATACTTACCTCAGGAAGAATTGGACGCCTTCAACATCACGGAAGCAGACATCGCCGCGGGACATAACGATCATCGTTGGCAAGCATTCATGTCCTTCCAGATCACCCGCGCGCGCCAGCTCTATAACCAGGCCATGCCCGGCCTGTCCCTGCTCGAAAGGCGCGGGCGTGTGGCCGTTGCTGCAGCGGCCGAGCTGTACCGTGCCATCCTCGACGATATCGAAGCTCACAACTACGATGTTTTCAGACGCCGGGCGTACATCAGCAACCGGCGCAAGGTTTTGCGCATTCCTAGCATTTGGTGGCGTTCTGCGACGATGAATTTCTGACTAATAAACTGGAGTGAAGAATATTGAAGGCAGAAAACGTAATGGTCATAGGTAGCGGCTTTGGCGGTCTGGGTGCCGCGATTCGCTTGGCGGCGCGAGGCTATGACGTACAGGTATTTGAGAAACTGGATAAGCCGGGTGGCCGCGGCTACACCTTCAAGAAGGACGGCTTTTCCTTTGACGCTGGTCCAACAGTTATCACGGCGCCATTCATGTTCGACGATCTATTCGAGCTGGCCGGACGCCGGCGCAAAGACTACGTCGAATTCGTGCAGCTCGACCCCTTCTACCGCATCTTCGACCATACGGGGAAGGCTTTCGACTATAACGACGACGCGGACTTCATCGCCGGACAGATCGAGCGCTGGAATCCGACCGACGTAGCGGGTTACCAGGCCTTCATGGATACCACACAGGACATTTTCGAAAAGGGTTTTGTGGAACTGGCTGACAAGCCGTTTTTACATGTGAGCGACATGCTGCGCGTGGCTCCTAATCTTGTTAGACTCGGTTCCTACCGGAGTGTTTACGGGTACGTATCAAAATTCATCCAGGATCCCTTCCTGCGTAGCGTGTTTTCGTTCCATCCTTTACTCATCGGCGGCAATCCTTTCAACGCTCCTTCGATCTACGCCTTGATCCATTACTTGGAACGGGAGTGGGGTGTGCACTTCGCTATGGGTGGAACAGGAGCCCTGATAGACGCCCTGGCCCAACTCTTTGTGGAGATTGGCGGCCGAATCCACTTCAATACAGAGGTGGCGGAGATTCTGGTGGAGGGGAAACGAGCAACGGGTGTGCAGCTTGCGGATGGATCTGTGCATCGCGCGGACCACGTCATCTCCAACGCCGACGTGGCCTGGACTTACATGAACATGATCCCCTCCAAAGCGCGTGGTTTACGTAACAGCGATACACGCTACAAGCGCTTCACTCGCCACAGCATGTCCCTCTTCGTCATTTACTTCGGCACAAAGCAACGCTATTCGGACAGCGCGCTGGCCCACCACAACATCATCCTTGGAGAACGCTACAAGGGCTTACTGACCGACATTTTCAGGAAAAAAATTCTGGCCGAAGACTTTTCGCTCTACCTCCATATGCCCACCATGACTGATCCCTCTCTCGCTCCCGATGGCTGTGAGACATTTTACGTCTTGTCGCCTGTACCGCATTTGGGAGCGGACATTGACTGGCGGCAGGCAGCAAAATCCTACCGCAATGCCATTATGCAGTTCTTGGAAGACAACTATCTGCCCAACCTACAGGAGAATATTGTCGTCGAGCGCATGATTGATCCGCTCTATTTCGAAAGCAAGCTGAACACCTACTTGGGTACAGGCTTTTCCGTAGAGCCGATCCTGTTGCAATCGGCATGGTTCCGTCCCCATAACCGTTCGGAGGATATCGAGAATCTATACTTTGTAGGTGCAGGTACACACCCTGGAGCCGGTCTTCCAGGCGTCCTGTCTTCCTCCATCATCGCCGAATCACTGATTGCAGGTGAAAGAGTCAGAGATGGATCTTTAGACAAAGCATTTAAGGTATAACAGGCCACAGTGTCGGGCTATGATGAAAATTCAAGATAATTCTTCGCCTGAAAGGAATCCGGTACCAACGGCCGATGGAGAGGCAGGTCTTTCGATTCTAAAAGGTCTGGCGCGCGATAGATCTTTGCTGACGGCGATGAAAGCAATGCAAGATGAATTGGGCAATATATTCCAGATCACGATGCCCCGCTTTCAGCCCATCGTGGTAGCCGGTCCCGATTTCAATCGACCGGTGCTGGTAAAAGATCGCGAGAAGTTCAACTGGCGTGGCAAAAATGATCCGGTAGTAAAACTGCTTCGCCATGGTGTTCTGGTTGAGGACGGTGAAGAGCACGACCGCTTGCGCGCCTGTATGGAACCATCGCTGACCCACACGCCATCGCTGAAACACATCCCGCAAATGCTCCACTATACAGACCAGGTGCTGGATAGTTGGCCAGATGGTGGAGAAGTGGACATGCTGGTCGAGATGCGCAAGGTCGCACTGCTCATTTTCCTCGGCACGCTATGCGGCACTGATTTCACGGAGGACATGATGGCATTATGGGATCCGATCTTGAAAACAATAAAATATATATCTCCCGGCCCTTGGATTCTATGGCCGGACATGCCACGACCGGGTTACAAAAAGGATCTGCAAAAGCTGGATGATTTCTTATATGACCTGATTCTCCAACGGCGTAAAGATGGCGGCTCAAATGACGATCTATTGGGTCGACTAGTGGCTGATCCAAGGCTGGACGACGAAATAATTCGCGACCAGCTGTTGACAATGCTCATCGCAGGTCACGATACCAGCACGGCTATGCTGTCATGGGCACTCTATCTGATGGGTAAACACCCACAGGTGATGATGGAGGCGGAGCGTGAAGTGTTGGAGGTATGGAAAAATGACGAGTCAAGCACTAGTTCCGCTTGGGGGGAACAAACACTTCACCGAATGATTTATCTTGATCAAGTCATTAAAGAGACATTGCGACTATATCCACCAATCCATGTGGGAAATCGCTTTGCAAAGGAAGAAGTAAATCTTAACGGCTATACTGTTCCTGAAAATTCGCGGCTGATGGTTTCCATTTTTCTAACGCACCGAGATAAGACGGTATGGGATGCGCCGGAAAGCTTTTGCCCTCATCGTTTCGACAGGTCACAGCAGTCAGGACCAACGGAGAGAAAGCCATCATTGGCATATATTCCATTTGGAGGCGGGCCACGAAATTGCATTGGAGCCACCTTTGCCCAAATTGAGGGGAAGGTCGTTCTATCCCAAATTTTGCAGCAGTTTGAGGTTAAGTTGTCTCCTGATCAAGAAATTCGCCCATACATGGGGGCAACATTGGAACCTAGACCCGGCGTCAGAATGAATGTAAAACGTAGAAACTAGAATTGAGAACGCTTCGCGTGAATGTGAAACAAGAAATTAAAAACCAGAAGAATGGAGATAATGAATCTTTATACTCTTCGAGTCCTAGTCCGCAAGCAGTATGGACGCTGGGTTTTTCCTTAGCAGCACTGCCATTATTGGCGCAAGCAGAACGCATCTACGGTGATCTGCCGCAATTGACAAAGCAACATTGTCCGCCTGATTTACCATCTTTGTCCATCATTGTTCCTGCGCGCAACGAAGAACACAATTTACGTCGTTTACTGCCGTCACTTGAATCCCAGAATTACCCTGGTGAAATGGAGATTATCGTCGTTGATGATCATTCAAATGATGGAACGGCGGGAATGGTCAAATGCGGATTGCGCGATTCAGGGTATGTGGTGAAACTTATCTGTGCGGGTGAGCTACCTGCGGGATGGTTGGGTAAACCGCATGCCAGCCACATTGGGGCCAAGGAGGCCCGTGGAAATTGGTTGCTTTTTACCGACGCTGATACAGAACATGAACCATTTAGCGCCGCTAGCGCGGTGGCTTTCGCCGAAAAATATGGACTAGATGGCTTAAGCGTTTTCCCACGCCAGGAGATGCGTGGTTTCCTCGATGGCGCAGTCTTAACCGTGGCTTTTACTGGGTTGTTTGCCGGTCTGAGACGTTCAACAACAATGCTTAATGGACAATATGTATTGGTGCGGCGTGATGCATATGAAGCCAGTGGCGGATTTGCGGCTGTACGATCAGAAATGATGGAGGATCTGGCTTACGGGAGATTATTGGCTGACCAAGGTTACCATGCACCGATCATGCGTGCAGAGTCGTTAGTTAGCGTGCATATGTACGACAATTGGCATCAGATGTGGAATGGTCTAACAAGGTTGGGTTCCGGATCATTACGCTATAACGGTCCAATGGCATTAATACCGGCAATATTTGTCACGGCCGTTTTGATGCCCCTTTGGACTCTCCTCTTCAATCGCTATCAGTTACGCGAGATCCCCAGCTTGAAGTTTATCTGGTTCATGACCATCATGGGGCTTGTTCCTTGGGAGAAAAGATTTTACAGAAAAGATAAGAGTGAAAGCGGGCTCTTGAACGCAATGCTTGGGGCGATTTTGGCGCCGGCGGCAGCTATTTTCATACAGGGCGCCGCGCTATGGGGAATGCTATCTCGACTCGTGGGTCGCGGCGTCTCTTGGAAAAATCGTAGGGTATAAGGTCTTCCCCGAATAGCGGCAGCCAATTCGGACGTATATCCAACTATGACGTATTTTAGTTTTTTGGGAATTTTCTTGCTGATTCCTATCGGCCTACTGATAATCTTGATATTTTGGGATCGAAATCAGGGTCGCGAAATACCAGCTGCATTACACGCCTGGCCGCTTGCAGCAGCCATATTCCTACATGTCGTAATCGCCGTCTTGTATACAACGATTTGGGATAACTATCTGATTGCTACCCGAGTCTGGTGGTACGACCCCGCTTTGGTGACAGGGGTAACTATCGACTATGTACCCATTGAAGAATACACCTTCTTTATATTTCAACCGATCCTGGCTGGACTATGGCTACTCTTCTTAATGCAGCGGATTCGCTTGCCAGTTGCGCAAACCCAAGAACCAGAATTGAACGGGGTATCCACCTCAAGAGGTGTTTGGTTGCGAGTTGGATCCGTAGTAGTCACGACGGCTATTTGGCTTGGATCTATTATTCTGTTAGCTAGCGGCTGGCAGCATGGTATCTACATGGGACTAGAGCTAGTCTGGGCTATTCCACCGATTGCATTGCAGCTTGCCTTTGGAGCTGACATACTCTGGTGTTACCGTCGATTGGTAGCGGTGGTGATAATTCCACTGACCCTCTATCTGAGCGCGGCCGATGCTATTGCTATAAACTCCGGTATCTGGACAATTAACCCAGAGAAATCAATAGATTTATTGTTGGGCAGTACCTTACCTTTCGAGGAATTTCTCTTCTTCTTGCTGACAAACACCCTGGTGATGTTTGGCATCGTACTTGTTCTGGCACAGGCCAGCCACGAACGAATCCGCACACTGAAGAATAGGCTGCATAGTACGAAGCAAGTAACAAACAAACAATCTTTCGACAGAACGGGCAACTAATGGATTCGACCTTATTTCTTATTACTTTTACGGGTACTTCTTTTCTGCTCGGTTCTTTACCCTTTGCTGTGTGGATTGGCCGGCTGACGACCGGAGAGGATATCCGCAAATACGGCGACCATAATCCCGGTGCGACAAATGTTCTGCACACCGGAAGCCGCGGCAGCTTTCTTTTAGCGATGATCCTGGACATTAGCAAAGCCGCGCTACCAGTGGGGCTGGCGTATCAACAGTGGGAGATTCAAGATTGGCGCATTGTGCCCATAGCGCTAGCTCCAGTCGCCGGACATGCCTTTTCACCTTTTTTAGGAGGCAAAGGCGGTAAAGCATTAGCCACCGCATTTGGCGTGTGGATTGGCCTCACGATCTGGACCCTTTCTTCGATATCCCTGGCGCTGCTCGTAGGATGGCTTCAGATCATTCGACCTTCCGGTTGGGCGCTTTTGCTCGCTTTCTCCTGCCTGGCGCTGATCATCCTAATCTGGTTTCCAGATCCGGTATTTATGGCCGTACTGGCCGGCCAGGCATTGATATTGCTCTACAAACACCGCACTGATTTGCAGCAACGGCCGTGTCTTCGTTGGCGTGAGTCACAAGCATGAAGAGATATGTGCGACATTGACGAAAAAGCATTAAACCGGGATATATGGAGTAATCGATGGACTTAAGCAAGACGGTTGATACAGATGTAAAACGCTTGGACGTGGTTGTTCTGGTGGGTGGCATTCTGTTCAGTTTCGCTTTTCTGGCCATGATCTGGTGGACCGGGCCACGGCTTGATGCCATAGAATTGCTGCCCGACGAGGGCGCCTCCTGGTATTACTGGAAACTTCCAAAGCCAACTTTCTGGAGCCGGGCAACGGCCTGGGGCTTTTACCTGGCACACCAGATCATTTTCTGGTGGCTGATCTATTATTCCCAGAAGCACATCAAGCGCTACAGCACCAGTCTGTACATGGTCAATATTGCTACCCTGGCAATGAATACCTTCTTCATTGGACTGCACTTTTTACAAACGCATGTATGGTAAGACGGGCTGGCGCAGGATGTTTCCATTTGGAGTTCGCAGGTGTCCGTGATCATTATGCTGGTATGGATTCTGCTTATGGAGAATTCGCGGCGGGGCCTGTTCTTTGGCAAGAAAGCGCCGATTTCAAAGGAGATTACTCGCTTTGCCCGCAAGTATCATGGTTACTATTTCGCCTGGGCAACGGTCTATACCTTCTGGTATCATTCCATGATCAGCACAAGTGGGCATTTGTTTGGCTTCACATATATATGTTCTTCCTGTTCCTGCAGGGCAGCCTCTTTTTACCCGCGTGCATGTGAATCGCTGGTGGACATTTGCGCTGGAGTTCACTGTGCTCTTGCACGGCACCTTTGTTGCCGTCCAACAGGGAAATGACCTGTGGCCAATGTTCGCCTTTGGCTTCGGCGGCATTTTTATCATTACGCAGATGTACGGGTTGGGCCTGTCGCGAAACGGGCGCATCTTTTTCTTACTGGTTTACACTGGGTTGGCCTTGTATGTATACAGCGGCAGCGGACTGCAGAACATTCACCAGGTGACGTGGATACTGTTTATTGAATTTCTAGCCGTCCTGGTTATGGCCTTACTCTTTGGCAGTGGATTGTGGCTGGCGAGCCGGATCAAAGGGCAATCAGTAATGACTGGGAACTGAGATAGTTATGCATAAACCTTCTGTCTGGATACCTGGCGACCAGCTACTAGCAGACCATCCTGCCCTTTCGGCCGTTGAAGACAAGGACAATGTTCAGGTTGTAATCGTTGAATCCCAGCGGCGAATACAAAAACAACCATACCAGCGCAAAAAGCTAGTCCTGTTGCTCAGCGCCATGCGCCATTTTGCTGAGGATCTACGCCATCAGGGGTATGTCGTGGACTACGTTAAGGCAGATACCTTCAGGACCGGTCTGAAGAAGCATATTAATCAGAATAATTCAACTGGACTCATTACGATGGCGGCAGCCACTTATGAAGGGCGCCGTTTCCAGAAGGGATTGGAGAAGGAACTGGAAGTTCCAATATCCATCTTGCCAAACACCCAATTCCTTGTGGGTAGTTACAATCCTATTCCCGATCCCGAACCCGAAAAACGCTATGTGATGGAATCGTTCTACCGCGAAATGCGCCGCCATTTTGGCTTATTGATGGACGGAAAAGAACCGGCCGGTGGAAAGTGGAATTTCGACGCTGAGAACCGTAAAAAGCTGCCTGAGAATCAGCAGCCGCCATTGCCGGTATCATTTTCACCAGATGCCATCACGAAGCAAGTTATG
>Ga0316596_1000007_pt1 | contig 19350 bp, 20 predicted proteins | sample S_170502SBrCrA_R_FD_207793 | JGI IMG/M metagenome (GOLD analysis project Ga0316596, IMG submission 207793) | Metatranscriptome of rhizosphere microbial communities from salt marsh grasses in Alabama, United States - S_170502SBrCrA (Metagenome... | ecosystem: Host-associated > Plants > Roots >... | reverse complement strand
TCCGTTTCCCTACCCCACGATCTTCTGATCAGCCGTCCATGGCGCGACATCGGAGCTATTGCTTACCCCCAGTCTCGACATCCTGTCGAGTCGTTCGCCAGCTGCGAAGGTCCACTGGACTTTCGGTCTGGCTCACCCTTTTAGTGCATCCATATCCTCTACGTTGATACTGTGCTTGCTGCGGAACAGCACCACCAGGATGGCCAGGCCGATGGCCGCCTCCGCTGCCGCCACGGTGAGGATGAAGAACACGAACACCTGGCCCACGCTGTTACCCAGAAAATGGGAGAAGGCGACGAAGTTCATGTTGACCGCCAGCAGCATCAGTTCCACACACATCAGCAGGATGATGACGTTCTTTCGATTCAGGAAGATACCGGCCACACTGATGGCAAACAGGATGGCGCCGAGCATGAGATAGTCGGAAAGTTCGATCATGTTGTTACCCCTTCTCCGCATCCATGCTGACCATACGGACCCGATCCTTGCGTTTCACCGCCACCTGCTTGGATGGGTCCACATATTTGCTGTCCGGTCGTTTGCGCATGGTCAGGCCGATGGCGGCGATGATCGCCACCAGCAGGATCACCGCCGCGATCTCGAATGGATACATGTAGACGGTATAGAGCACGCTACCGAGCTCCTCGGTATTGCTGTAGTCGGCGGCATGGCGTACCGAAGAGGAGAACTTCTCCACATCCATGCCAAAATTCTTCGGACCGACCACATAGATCAGCTCCGCCGCCATGGCCACCGCCATCAGGATGCCGATCGGCAGCATCTTGATGAAGCCGGCCCGCAGGGTCGCCACGTCGATATCCAACATCATCAGCACGAACAGGAACAGCACCATGACCGCACCCACGTAGACCAGCACCAGCACGATGGCGAGGAATTCCGCCTCCGCCAGCATCCAGATACCGCTGCTGGCGGCAAAGGCCAGGATCAAGGAGAGTGCCGCGTGCACCGGATTGCGTCGGGTGATCACCATGGTCGCGGAGATGATCAACAATACCGCCAGAATGTAGAAGAGTAGCTTTTCAAATGTCATCGCGTTATCCCACCGGCCGGAGGCCTGTTTGCCTCCGCTCAGCGATATTTGGCCTGGGCTTCAAGATCGGCGGCGATCTGCGCCTCGTACTTGTCGCCAATGGCCAGCAGTTTTTCCTTGGTCATGATGTTTTCACCCCGATTCTCGAAGTGATACTCATAGACCCGTGTCTCGACGATCGCATCCACCGGACAGGACTCCTGACAGTAACCGCAGTAGATGCATTTGAACAGGTCGATGTCGTAACGAGTGGTACGCCGCGAACCATCCTCCCGGGGCTCGGCCTCGATGGTGATGGCCAGGGCCGGACAGACTGCCTCGCACAATTTGCAGGCAATGCAGCGTTCTTCCCCGTTGGGATAGCGGCGCTGGGCATGCAAGCCGCGGAAGCGGGGCGACACCGGGGCCTTTTCCTCCGGGTACATGACCGTGAACTTCTTTTTGAACAGGTAACGTCCGGTCAGACTCAGCCCGCGAAACAACTCCAGCAGGAACAGGCTCTTGAAATAGTTGGTCAGTGCTTTCATGGATTAGGCACCTTTGTCGAACCACCAGGGGAGTTCATAGACCACTGCCAGACCGACCACCGCAATCCAGACGATGGTGATCGGAATGAATACCTTCCAGCCCAGGCGCATGATCTGATCATAGCGATAGCGCGGGAAGGTGGCACGCAGCCACAGGAACAGGAAGGCGAAGATCCCGGTCTTCAACACCAGCCAGACGAAGCCGGGCACCCAGTCGAACAGTGGACCCAGGATCGGCCAGCCCTCGAAGGGGGACAGCCAGCCGCCCATGAACAGCAGCGCGCTAAGGGCGGCGATCAGGATCATATTGGCGTATTCCGCCAGGAAGAAGGCGGCGAACGCCATACCGGAATAGTCGATATGGAAGCCGGCCACGATCTCGGACTCGCCCTCCGCCACGTCGAACGGGGCGCGGTTGGTCTCGGCCACACCGGAGATCACGTAGACCCCGAACAGGGGCAGCAGGGGCAGCCAGAACCAGGAGAAGAAGCCGCCCTGCTGGGCCTTGACGATATCACCCAGGTTCAGGCTGCCGGCGGCCACCAGCACCCCGACCAGGGCAAAGCCCATGGCAATCTCGTAGGCCACGATCTGCGCCGCGGAACGCATGGCGCCAAGGAAGGCGTATTTGGAGTTTGAGGCCCAACCGGCGATGATCACACCGTAGACCCCTACCGAGGTCAGGGCCAGGATATACAGCAGACCGGCATTGATGTCCGCCAGCACCAGTTCCTCGTTGAATGGAAACACCGCCCAGGCCGCCAGCGCCGGCCCCAGGGTGATGGCCGGGGCCACCAGGAACAGGGCCTTGTTGGCATTGCTCGGGATGATGATCTCCTTGAACATCAGCTTGACCGCATCCGCAATCGGCTGCAGCCAGCCCTTGGGGCCGACCCGGTTGGGCCCGACCCGGACCTGCATGTAGCCGATCACCTTGCGTTCCGCATAGGTGTAGTAGGCCACAGAGATCATCAAGGGGACCAGGATCACGATGATCTTGATCAGGATCCAGATCACCGTCTGCAGGGTTTCCGGTAGGGTTTCCCAAAGACCGATAAAAAATTCCATCGCTTATGCCTTCTCTAGGGTCACTTCGCCAAACTGTCCGCCAAGCATCTCGGTACCCGGCAGGGCGGCCGAGACCCAGACACAGCCGTCCGGCACCCGATCATCGATTTCGAGGGGCAGATTGACCTGATTGCCTTCCTGTTTCACCACTGCGGACTCCGCGGTCTCCAACCCAAGCCGCTTCGCCTCTGCCGGATTGATGCGGATCTGCGCCGGATCTGCCTCATGGGTACGCTGGAGTGGGCTTGCCCGCCGCACCAGGGCATCCTGGGCATAGATCGGTATATCGCCGATGCGCATCAGGCCCTCACAACGGCTGCGCAGCTCCAGCGTACCGGATGCCTTCACACTGTTGTCCGGGTTGACATCGCCACAGACCCCCGCGAGTTCGTCCCGGATCTGTTCGGACGAGACATAATCGAAACCGTCCAGATCCAGCAGATTACCCAGCACCCGCAACACCTTCCAGGCCGGACGTGCCTCACCGGGAGGATTGACCGCGCCGAGGAAGCTCTGCCAGGTGCCGGCGGCATTCACATAGGTACCCGAGGTCTCGGCAAACCCGGCGATCGGCAACAACAGGTCCGCACAGGCCTCCAGAGACGCACTGCGATAGCCGGTCAGGGCAATCACCTTGTCGGCGCTCTGCAGGGCCTGCTGGGCCAGACCGGGATTCCAGCAGTCGCTGTCCGGCTCGATCCCCAACAGCAGATAACCGCTGCGGGGCTGTTGCAGCATCTGCAGGGCATCCAGTCCCGCCGACTCGGCGGCCTTGGCCCCCGGCAATAACTGTGGCAGGGCCCCGGCCAACCGGGCCCCGACCGAATTGGCGGCCTCCGGCAGGAAACCCAGCTTGGCGCCACCTGCCTCAGCGACCAGTGCGGCCAGTCCACAGAGCACCGCATAATCGGGATGGGCCGTTGCCAGATTGCCCAACAGTACCACCCCCGACTCGGCCTCTTTGAGGGCCTTGGCAATGGCCTTGCAGAATGCATCGGCTTTCGCCTGTTTGATCAGTGCGGCGAGATCGCCCTCACCCTTGACCCCCAGGGCCTTGGCCACGCCGGCCAGGCTCTGCACCATCGCCAGCGGCGAACCCACCTGTTGCTCCGCCGGATAGTTGAGTTCCAGTTCGAAGGGTGTGATGTAACTGATTGCCGCACCGGCCACGGCGGCCTTACGCAGGCGATGCCCCAGGATCGGCTGTTCCTTACGTGGATTGGCGCCGACCAGCAGGGCTGCCTGCAGGCTGTCGAGCTGCTCGATCGGCAGACCCAGCCAGGGCAGTTTCGGCTCAGCCCCATCCAGACGAAAATCCCCCTGACGCAGGCGGATGTCGATGTTGTTGCCGCCGAGACCGCGGATCAACCGCTGGGCCAGATAGAGCTCTTCCAGGGTCGAGCCGGGTGAACAGAGCATCCCGAGCTGCTGCGGATCACCGATCTCCTTGAGACTCGCCGCGGCCATCTCCAAGGCCATCTCCCAGGAGATCTCCTGCCACTCTCCGGACTTCTTCAGCATCGGCGCGGTCAGGCGATCATGACAGTAGAGCCCTGCATAGCTGAAACGGTCCCGATCGGATATCCAGCACTCGTTGATCGACTCGTTGTCCCGAGGATGCACCCGCATCACCTGGTTGCCGCGCACATGCAGATAGAGATTGGAGCCCACCGAATCGTGGGGGGCCACGCCCTCGAGCTGGATCAGTTCCCAGGCCCGGGCATGAAAGCGAAACGGCTTGGAGGTGAGCGCACCCACCGGACACAGGTCGATGACATTGCCGGACAATTCGGAATCGACACTGCGTTCCACATAGGTTCCGATCACCATGTGTTCACCGCGACCGGTGGCACCCAGTTCGCGGATGCCGGCGATCTCCTCGCCGAAACGCACACAGCGGGTGCAGTGGATGCAGCGGGTCATGTCGGTGGCGATCAACGGGCCAATGTCCTTGTCCGCCACCACCCGCTTACCCTCCACATAGCGGGAGACGTCACGGCCATAACCCATGGCCACGTCCTGCAGTTCACACTCGCCGCCCTGATCGCAGATCGGGCAGTCCAGCGGATGGTTGATGAGCAGAAACTCCATGGTGCCCTTCTGGGCCGCCAGCGCCCTCGGCGAGCGGGTGTGCACCTTCATGCCGTTGGTGATCGGAGTGGCGCAGGCCGGCAGGGGTTTGGGCGCATTCTCCACCTCCACCAGACACATCCGGCAGTTGGCGGCGATGGAGAGTTTTTTGTGGTAACAGAAGCGTGGGATGTTGATACCCGCCGCATCGGTGACTTCGATGAGCATGGAACCGGCCTCGGCCTGCAGCTCCCGCCCGTCCACCTCAATGGTTACCATGGAATCCTGTGTCATCGTCGTGTTCGTTCTCTACTGACCGTTCGTCGCTACCAGGCAACGCTGGTGGTCGATATGGTATTGAAACTCGTCGCGGAAGTGGCGCAGCATCCCGGCCACCGGGCCGGCCGCCGCATCGCCCAGGGCGCAGATGGTCTTGCCGCTGATCTTGTCTGCTACGTCATCCAACAGATCAAGATCCTCTTGCCGTCCCTTGCCCGCTTCGATGCGCTTGACCACCCGATAGAGCCAGCCGGTACCTTCCCGGCAGGGGGTGCACTGGCCGCAGGACTCTTCGTGATAGAAGTAGGACATCCGCTCCAGCACCTTGACCATGCAGTTGGTGTCGTCCAACACGATGACAGCGCCCGAACCCAGCATGGATCCGGCGGCGGCGATCGCGTCGTAGTCCATGGTCAGTTCCATCATCTGGTCACCGGGGATGATCGGCGCAGAGGAACCGCCTGGGATGACCCCTTTCAAGCGGCGTCCGTCCTTCATGCCGCCGGCCATCTCCAACAGTTTGGAAAACGGCGTGCCCATGGGGATCTCGAACACCCCCGGATTGTTGATGTTGCCGGAGATGGAAAACAGCTTGGAACCACCGCTGTTCTTGACCCCGATATCGGCGAACCACTGCCCGCCCTTCTCCAGGATCATCGGGATTGAGGCCAGAGACTCGGTGTTGTTGATGATGGTGGGCCGACCGTAGAGGCCATACTGGGCCGGGAACGGCGGCTTGAAACGGGGCTGGCCCTTCTTGCCTTCGATGGACTCCAACAGGGCGGTCTCCTCGCCACAGATGTAGGCGCCGGCCCCGAGGTGGGAATAGAGTTCGAACTCGAAACCGGAACCGAGGATATCCTTACCTAGAAATCCCGCCTTACGCGCCTCTTCCAGAGCCCCCTCGAAGCGTTCGTAGGGCTCCCAGAATTCACCGCGGATATAGTTGAAACCCGCAGTCGCGTTGATCGTGTAGCCCGCGATGATCATCCCCTCGATCAGCTGATGGGGGTTGTAACGCAGGATATCCCGATCCTTGAAGGTCCCCGGTTCGCCCTCGTCCGAATTGCATACGATATACTTCTGACCGGGAGTTTCGCGGGCGATGAAGCTCCACTTCAGCCCGGTGGGGAAACCCGCACCGCCGCGACCGCGCAGCCCCGAGCGTTTGATCTCTTCAACGATCTCTCCCGGAGGGGTCTTCTCCTTGAGAATCCTGGCCAATACTTCATAGCCGCCGCGGCTGCGGTATTGTTCCAGCAACCAGGGACGGTCCAGATCCAGGGTACGTAAACAGACCTCGTTAACCATGCGTCACTCCAGCCCGTCCAGGATCGAATCCACGATCTCCGGGGTCAAGTTTTCATAATACTGCTTACCGATCTGCAGCATCGGCGCCCCACCACAGGCCCCCAGACACTCCACCTCTTTGAGGGTGAAGCGACCATCTTCGGTGGTCTGGCCCAAACGGATGCCGAGCTTACGTTCCAGGTGTTCGACGATGCGATCCGAGTCGTTGATCATGCAGGAGACGTTGGTACAGACACAGATCTTGTGTTTGCCCACCGGCTTGAGCTCGTACATCGAATAGAAGGTCGCAACCTCGTAGACCGCAATCGGCGGCATGTCCAGATAGGCGGCCACGTTGTTCATCAGTTCGGTGGTCAACCAACCACCGTTGGCGTCCTGCACGATGCGCAGGGCCGCCATCACCGCCGACTGTTTCCTGTCCGCCGGATACTTGGCTATCCATTGATCGATCTCCTTCCGCACCTCGGCAGAGAAGAGTTCCGCTTTGTTTGTCGAACTTGTCTTGGTCATGGGATTACTGCTCTAGCGATCGATCTCACCAAACACCACATCCATGGTGCCAATCACGGCCACCACATCGGCCAGCATGTGGCCCTTGACCATCTCGTCCATGGCGGCGAGATGGGCGAACCCGGGGGCGCGGATCTTCAAGCGATAGGGTTTGTTGGTACCATCCGAGATGATGTAACAACCAAATTCGCCCTTGGGCGCCTCCACCGCGGCATAGACCTCTCCCGGTGGTGGACAATAGCCCTCGGTGAAGAGTTTGAAGTGGTGGATCAGTGCCTCCATATCGCCCTTCATGTCGGCGCGGGAAGGTGCCGCCACCTTGTGGTCGTCCACCATCACCGGGCCGGGGTTTTTACGCAGCCAGTCGATACACTGCTGAATGATCCGGTTGGACTGGCGCAGCTCTTCGATACGCACCAGGTAACGGTCGTAGCAATCGCCGTTGACCCCCACCGGGATATCGAACTCGACCCGATCATAGGCCGCATAGCTCTGTTTCTTACGCAGGTCCCAGGCGATGCCCGAACCGCGGATCATGGGTCCGGTGAAACCCAGCTGCAGGGCCCGTTCCGGTGATACCACGCCGATGCCTACGGTACGCTGTTTCCAGATCCGGTTGTCGGTCAGCAGGGTCTCGTACTCGTCCACCAGGGCCGGGAAGCGGTCGGTGAAATCCTCGATGAAATCGAGTAGGGAACCCTGACGTGCCTCGTTGCGCAGGGTCACATCGCGTCCAGTCACCCACTGACTGGCCTGGTATTGAGGCATTTGATCCGGCAGGTCCCGATAGACCCCGCCAGGTCGGTAGTAGGCGGCGTGCAGACGCGCCCCGGATACCGCCTCATAACAATCCATCAGGTCTTCACGTTCCCGGAAGGCGTAGAGAAACACCGTCATGGCCCCGATATCCAGGGCATGGGCTCCCAGCCACATCAGGTGGTTGAGGATGCGGGTGATCTCGTCGTATAGGGTCCGTATGTACTGGGCCCGCAGCGGCGCCTCGATCCCCAACAGCTTTTCGATCGCCCGTACATAGCCGTGCTCGTTGCACATCATCGACACATAGTCGAGTCGATCCATGTAGGGGATGGACTGGTTGTAGGGCTTGCTCTCCGCCAGTTTCTCGGTGGCCCGATGCAGCAGGCCGATGTGCGGATCGGCCCGTTCGATGACCTCGCCGTCCATCTCCAGAACCAACCGCAACACCCCGTGGGCAGCCGGGTGCTGGGGACCGAAATTGAGGGTGTAGTTACGAATTTCAGGCATCGCTCACATCCTGCTGTACATCGTTGTCCCGCAGGTAGCGGTTGTCGTCGCGGGCCACCCGGGGCACCAGGGTGCGCGGCTCCACACTGCTGACCGGCTCGTAAATGACCCGACCCTGCTCCGGATCGTAGCGCATCTCCACCTGGCCGATGAGGGGATAATCCTTACGGAACGGATGGCCGATAAAACCATAATCGGTGAGGATACGGCGCAGATCGGGATGCCCATCGAACAATATGCCGTAGAGGTCGAAGGCCTCCCGTTCGAACCAGTCGGCACTGCGCCAGATCGAGATCACCGAAGGCACGATCGGGTGTTCGGTATCGAGGAAGACCCGCAACCTTAGACGTTGATTGTTGCGCACCGACAGCAGGTGATAGACCGCGGCAAAACGCTGCTGCTCATTGAGCTCGGGCTTAGGCGGGCGCACCACCCCACGGCCGAAGCCGGTGTTGGGGGCGTCTCGTGTCTGCCACTCGGTCCTGCCGTAGGTGGAATAGTCCACGCCACAGACATCGATCAGCTCCTCGAAGGCGAAACACTCCTCCTCCTGCAAGCGGGTCGCCACCTGGATCAGGGACCCCGCGGGCACATCCAGGGTAAGCTCTTCATAGGCCTGTCCCAGGTCGCAACCGACAGAGGTGAAGTGCTCACGAAGATTTTCGGCCAGCCGCGTCAAACGGGACCGCTTGGAATTGGTCGCAGGTTCATTCATGAAGCTTACCTAACGCGCAATGGTACTGGTGCGACGTATCTTGTCCTGCAGTTGCAGGATCCCATAAAGCAGGGCCTCGGCAGTAGGAGGACACCCCGGCACATAGATATCGACCGGCACGATACGGTCACAGCCACGCACCACAGAGTAGGAGTAGTGGTAATAACCGCCCCCGTTGGCACAGGATCCCATAGAGATCACCCAACGCGGCTCTGCCATCTGGTCGTATACCTTGCGCAGGGCCGGAGCCATCTTGTTCACCAGGGTACCGGCCACGATCATCACATCGGATTGGCGTGGACTGGGACGGAACACGATGCCGAAGCGGTCAAGGTCGTAACGGGATGCGCCGGCCTGCATCATCTCCACCGCACAACAGGCCAGCCCGAAGGTCATCGGCCACAGGGAGCCGGTACGGGCCCAGTTGATCAGTTTGTCGGCTGAGGTGGTTATGACACCTTTTTCGAGAATGCCCTCAATGCCCATGGTACGCCCCTTTGTTGGACTCTGACCGAGTCTGAGCCCCGATACGGATGCTTGCGATGATTGTCGAGCCGGCTACTCCCACTCCAAGGCTCCCTTCTTCCATTCGTAGAGGAAACCAATGACCAGGATGCCGAGAAATACCATCATGGCGATGAAACCCACCATGCCGATTTCATCGAGCACCACGGCCCAGGGGAACAGAAAGGCAATTTCGAGATCGAAGATGATGAAAAGAATGGCCACGAGGTAGTAGCGTACGTCGAACTTCATACGCGCATCCTCGAAGGCTTCGAAGCCACACTCATAGGGAGAGAGTTTTTCGCTGTCGGGTTTGCGGGTACCCAGCAGAAACCCCATACCGATCACGACGCCCCCCATAACAAAGGCAATCGCCAGAAAGATCAGGATGGGCAGATAATTGTCAAGCATGATGATGCTCCCCCCCTTTACGATCATTCATTCTGTGTTAGCGAATAATCTGAAGCAGCGGGAAGTCTATTCCAGTACCCCTACACTGTCAAGTCTTATATAAACCAACAATATCTTTAATATCAGGATGTTATATATCTTTTGGAGGCATAAAAAAACGGTATTGCACAGATATTGTGCAATACCGTTAGTCAGATGGTGCCGATGGCCGGATTTGAACCGGCACGGCTTACGCCACTACCCCCTCAAGATAGCGTGTCTACCAATTCCACCACATCGGCTAGCAAACTTATGTCGGCTTAGGGTTTGTTTTCTACCTCGTCGCTCGGTACATCCTGACCCTCTGGTTCGCTCTGCGAACTCGGATCGACCTCCCCTGGTGAGTCCGCGGCCGGTTCCCCTGCCGTACCCTGGTCTGGAGCCGTTGCAGCGCTCTCGCCCACAACGGCTTCCTCCGGGGTCGCAGGCGCTGCTGCTTCCGGTACGCTCGCCGAGGGCACATCCGATTCGGCGGGTGGCACCGGCATGGCCGGCGGAACAGGAACTTCACTCTGTTGTTCGATCTGCACCTCATCACCAGATTGTAGGCTATCCAGGATACTGGTCTCTTCGCGGTCCTGGCCGGCATAGTAGGCCAGCGCCATACTGGTAAGGAAAAACAGGGTAGCCAAGGCGGCCGTGGCACGGGTCAGAAACGAAGCCGACCCCCTGGCACCAAATACCGTCGACGAAGCCCCACTGCCGAAGGCGGCACCCATGTCGGCGCCCTTGCCGTGCTGAATCAGGATCAGCCCGACCAAACCGAGCGCCAGAAAGAGGTGTATAACAACCAGAACAATTTGCATATCAAGCGCCTGTCTCGATTAGTTCGCCGCGGTGCAGATACCCAGGAAATCCGCCGGCTTGAGTGAGGCCCCACCGATCAGACCACCATCGATGTCGGGCTTACCGATCAACTCCTTGGCATTGTCCGGCTTCATCGAACCTCCATACAGGATGCGCAGCCCCTCGGCAACCGTCGCACTCTTGGCGGCTACCCGGCCGCGAATGAAGGCGTGGACATCCTGAGCCTGTTCGGGGGTCGCGGTCTTGCCGGTTCCAATGGCCCACACCGGTTCGTAGGCGATGACACCGTCCGCCAAGGCATCCACACCTTCCAGATCGATCACCGCATCGAGCTGACGCGCAACCACCTGTTCGGTGATGCCCGCTTCCCGCTCTTCCAGGGTTTCGCCGATACACAGGATCGGCACCAGACCGGCGGCCCGGGCTACCGCAAATTTCTTCGCCACCAGTTCGTCGCTCTCTTTATGGTAGGTACGGCGCTCGGAGTGGCCTACGATCGCATAAGTGCAGGAAAAATCCTTCAGCATGGAAGCAGCGATTTCACCGGTGTATGCCCCAGCCTGTTCGGTGGAGAGGTCCTGAGCACCCCAGGCAATCGCGCTGCCGGTGAGCTGTTGCTGCACAGCCGGAATGTAAACGTAAGGCGGGCAGACGGCCACATCGGCGTTTTTCACCTCGCCAAGGCCGGCCAGGATGCCGCTGAGTAGTTCCTGAACCCCCTCCAGGGAGCCGTTCATCTTCCAGTTACCGGCTACAAGCGGTTTACGCATGTTCCTCACTCCTGCACATGAAAAGAAAGCGCGCTAGCTTAACGGCGGACGCGAACGAAATCAATCTTCATCTCACATCAAGACGGCAATGCTGGGAGTTTATGCTGTTGTCAGGTACTCCTCCACTATCTGGGCCAGTCGTTCGGTCAACTGTTCCACTTTAACGGCATCACTGCCTTCGAGCATGATCCGGATCAACGGCTCGGTACCGGACGGACGCAGCAACACACGTCCCGTCTGTCCCATCTCCCGCTCCACCTCGCGCACTGCCTTGATGATCGTTTCGTCCGCCATCACCTCTTTCGGGTCTTTGCTGCCGAGATTGACATTGACCAGCTTCTGCGGATATTTGGACATACCGGCGGCCAGTTCACCCAGAGATCGCCCCTGTGCCTGAATCTCGGCCAACACCTGCAGGGCGGAGACGATACCGTCACCTGTCGTGGTACGATCAAGACAGATGATGTGCCCGGACTGCTCACCCCCCAGCACCCAACCCTTCTGATGCAAGCGTTCCAGGATGTAGCGATCGCCAACCTGGGTCCGTTCCAACACCACACCCTGTTCCCGCAGAGCATGTTCCAGACCCAGATTACTCATCAGGGTCCCGACCACCGCCCCTTTCAGATCACCCAGGCGCATCCTGGAGCGGGCGATGATATAGAGGATCTGATCTCCGTCCACCAGATTGCCCCGGTCATCCACCATGATCAGTCGGTCCCCGTCGCCATCCAGGGCGATGCCCAGATCTGCCCCGTGCTCCAGCACGGAAGCGATCAGGTGTTCTGGATAGGTCGATCCCACCCCATCGTTGATATTGAAACCATCGGGCTTGTTACCGATGGCGATGACCTTGGCTCCCAGTTCGTCGAACACATAGGGCGCCACGTTGTAGGTGGCCCCATGGGCACAATCCACCACGATCTTCATGCCGCTGAGGCTGGTCTTGAGCGGGATGGTGCTCTTGCAGAACTCGATATAACGTCCTTCCGCATTCATCCGCACCGCCTTGCCGAGCGCGGAGGAGGCCACCGTCACCAGCGGCTTCTCCATCTCGGCCTCGATTGCGCTCTCCACCTCGTCGGGCAGTTTGCAGCCCTCTGCAGAGAAGAACTTGATACCGTTATCCTGGTAGGGATTATGTGAGGCGCTGATCACAATCCCGGCCTGAGCATGCAAAGTCCGAGTCAGATAGGCCACCGCGGGGGTCGGCATGGGGCCCAGGAGACTGATGTTCACACCCGCCGCCGACAGTCCCGCCTCCAGGGTGGATTCCAGCAGATAGCCCGAGATCCTGGTATCCTTGCCGATCAGTACCAGATTCTTGGTCCCGTTACCCAAGACCCGACCGGCTGCCCAGCCCAGTTTGAGCACGAACTCCGGGGTGATGGCCCCCTCTCCCAGATGTCCACGGATACCATCCGTGCCAAAATATTTCCGACTCACGCGTTCACCTAACTTCTGAATCCAAGGGAAGAGTCCTCCCCGAACCTATACGACCTTACAGAGAAATCCTGCAAAACCATCCATTGCCTCAATCTGCCATTACCTGCCAGGGTGGCAAGCGCACTAATGACCATTGTAAATTTCGTTTTTGTCCATGACCGCGGCCACTACCCGCAGGGCATCCACGGTGGCTCGGACATCGTGGACGCGCACGATCGCAGCACCCTTTAGCACCGCCAGGACGGCGGCGGCCACACTGCCATACACCCGATCCGACACCGAAGCGCCTCCCAACAGGGCGCCAATCATGGACTTTCTCGAGATACCCACCAGCAGGGGCACCGCCAGCACCTGCAACGCTTCCAGCCGCTGCAGCAGCAGCAGATTGTGCTGCAGGGTCTTGCCAAAGCCAAAACCCGGATCGATCAGCAACCTCGCCCGCGGAATGCCTGCTGCCAGACAGGCCTCAATACGCCCTGCCAGGAATCCCCCGACATCTCGCACCACATCAGCATATTCCGGTGACGCCTGCATGGTCCGTGGCTCACCCTGCATGTGCATCAGACAGACCGGCACCTGCAAGCGAGCGGCGGTCTCCAGGGCTGCGGGTGCCCGCAGCGCCAGCACATCGTTGATCATACCAGCACCGGCAGCAACCGCCTCGCGCATCACACCAGGCTTACTGGTGTCGATGGACAAGGGAATCTCCAGCTCCCGGGAGAGTGTCTCCACCAGCGGAATCACCCGATCCAGTTCCTGCTGCTCCGAAACCGATTGGGCACCGGGTCGGGTCGACTCCCCGCCGATGTCGATACAGCCGGCCCCCTCCTCCACCATCTGACGGGCATGGGCCAGGGCCAACTCCTTGCGGTTGTACCTGCCACCATCGGAAAAGGAATCAGGAGTGAGATTGAGTATGCCCATGACCTGGGGTCTCCCCAGGTCGATGGGCCTGCCGTCACAATCCAGGATCAAGTCGGGCGGTTGAGCGAGTTAGTGCTGATTGGCCGGTCCGCCGATGGTGCCTGAGGCATCACCCTTGGCGGAGGGGTCCGTTGAAGGCTGTTTACTGCTGCCGTCTCCGGGGGAGCCCGCTTCCGGCTCCTCCCAATCCTTTGGTGGCCGGGGTTTCTTGCCCGACATGATATCGTCGATTTGATCCGTGTCGATGGTCTCGTACTTCATCAAGGCCTCGGCCATCAGATGCAGTATCTCGAAATTGTCCTTCAACAGCTGGATCGCGCGCTCATAGTTACGGTCGATGATGCTGCGGATCTCCTCATCGATGGTATGAGCGGTATCGTCAGAGACATTCTTGTGCTGGGTCACGGAGCGGCCGAGAAACACCTCTTCCTCCTCCTCGCTGTACATCAGCGGACCCAATCGTTCCGACAACCCCCATTTGGTCACCATGTTGCGCGCCAGTTCGGTGGCACGTTTGATGTCGTTGGAGGCGCCGGTGGTGACCTTGTCGATACCGAAGATCAACTCCTCGGCGATACGCCCACCGAACAGGCTGGAGATCTGACTCTCCAAGGCCTCCTTGCTGATGCTGTAACGATCCTGTTCCGGCAGGAACATGGTCACCCCCAGAGCCCGGCCCCGCGGAATGATGCTGACCTTGTAGACCGGATCGTGGGATGGCACCAGACGGCCTACGATGGCGTGACCGGATTCGTGATAGGCGGTGAGCTTCTTCTCCTCCTCGCTCATCACCATGGTACGGCGCTCCGTACCCATCATGATCTTGTCCTTGGCCTTCTCCATCTCCTCCATGCCGACCTGAGTCTTGTTGGCGCGGGCGGCGAACAGGGCCGCCTCGTTTACCAGATTGGCCAGATCGGCGCCGGAAAAACCCGGGGTGCCGCGGGCGATGATTGAGGGTTTGACGTCGTCCGCTGCCGCCACCTTACGCAGATGGACCTTGAGGATCTGCTCACGACCTCTCACGTCAGGCAAGGGAACCACCACCTGGCGGTCGAACCGACCGGGGCGTAACAGGGCCGGGTCCAACACATCGGGCCGGTTGGTGGCGGCAATCACGATCACCCCCTCGTTACCCTCGAAACCGTCCATCTCAACCAACAGCTGGTTGAGGGTCTGTTCCCGCTCGTCATGCCCGCCGCCGAGACCCGCACCACGGTGACGACCTACCGCATCGATCTCATCGATGAAGATGATACAGGGGGCATGCTTCTTGGCCTGATCGAACATGTCGCGTACCCGGGAGGCACCGACACCAACGAACATTTCAACAAAGTCTGAACCCGAGATGGTGAAAAAAGGCACCTTGGCCTCACCGGCTATCGCCTTGGCAAGCAGGGTCTTGCCGGTACCGGGGGAACCGACCATCAACACACCCTTGGGGATCTTGCCACCGAGTTTCTGGAACTTGGAGGGATCACGCAGAAAATCCACCATCTCACTCACCTCCTCCTTGGCCTCTTCGACCCCAGCCACATCACTGAAGGTGACCTTCACCTGATCCTCGGTGAGCATCCTCGCCTTGCTCTTGCCGAACGACATGGCACCACGGCCGGCACCACCGCCCTGCATCTGACGCATAAAGAAAATCCACAGACCGATCAGCACGAACAGGGGGAACCAATTGATCAGGATGTTCATCAACAGGGAGGGTTTTTCCGGTGGAGTCGCCTCGATCACCACGTTGTTGTTGAGCAGGTCGCTCACCAGACCATCGTCACCCGGACTATAGGTGGAAAAACGTTCACCGGAGGTCATTTCACCCTCGATGTCGCGGCCGTTGGTAATGGTCACCTCCTTCACATTGCCCGAGTTCACCTCTTCGATGAAATCAGAGTAACTGATGGAGCGAGCCTTCTGTGTAGGGGTGGAGAAGTTGTTGAACACCGTCATCAGCACGATGGCTATCACCACCCACAAAATCAGGTTTTTCGCCATATCGTTCAAATCGTTGATCCTCTTGATTAGGCCTAATCAACGGCCTGGTTAACTCAAGCTCTTTGGTAAGGTACTATATCTTAAAGTTCCCCGCTACCAGGTAGATCTCACGGCTTTTCGGCCGCGAGGCCTTTGGCTTGCGGCTCACCACCCGAGCAAAGGTGCCACGCAACTCCTGCAGGTATTGATCAAACCCCTCGCCCTGAAAAACCTTCACCAGCAAACTACCCCCCGGTCGCAGGACCTCGCGGGCGAAATCCAGGGCCAGTTCGCACAGGTACATGGCCCGAGGCTGATCCACGCTGGCCATACCCGTCACATTGGGGGCCATGTCGGAAATTACAAGGTCAACTCTCTCTCCGGCGAGGGCTTCACGTAGTGCCACGAGCGGCTCGGGTTCCCGAAAATCCCCCTGGATAAAATCAACGCCAGGGATAGGATCCATCGCCAGGACATCCAGTGCATAGACCTGTCCGCGAGCACCCACCAGACGCCTGGCCAACTGCGACCACCCCCCCGGAGCGGCCCCCAGATCCACCACCCGCATGCCGGGTCGGATCAAGTGGTCCTTGTCCTGGATCTCCATCAGTTTGAAGACCGCACGCGAACGATAGCCGTCGCGTTGGGCCCGTTTTACGTAATTGTCGCTGAAATGCCGGTCCAACCATTCGCGACTGCTCTTGCTGCGTTTCATAATTGCCAGTAATTAGACGCTATTTGAGCTGAATTATACGAAATTTGTCAGGAACGACCTAATCGCATGCAAGATCACAACATTGCTCAGGCATTCGATTATTGCCTTGGCATGCTAAAACAGCCCGTGAGTGATTAACCAGACGGACCGAACAGCTGACTCGATTGTCGCTGCTGAGCTAGAATAGAGGATTTACATACCTTACATTACACGTCCATGAACCTGACCCCTCAGCAGATCCGCGAACTCAAGAAACTGGCCCATCACCTCAAACCAGTGGTCATGCTGGGGCAGCAAGGTGTGAGTGAAAGCGTCATCAATGAGATCGATCTCAGTCTCGTTGCCCATGAGCTCATCAAGGTCAAGCTCAGTGGTTCGGAACGGACGGAACGCTTAGCGATCGCCCAACAGATCGGACGCCAGGTAGAGGCCGAACCGATCCAGATCATCGGTCAGATGGCAGTCTTCTATCGACCGAACCCGGACAAAAAGAAAAACCGGATCATCGTTTGAAACGGTGATTCCATCTGCCTCCAGCAGATCATTCGTAACGCACATCAAGTATCTCGAACTCCCGTGGACCGTTGGGTGTCTGCAGAAAGATATCCTCGCCTTCCGACTTGCCTATCAAGGCCCGGGCGATGGGTGAACTGATAGAGATCAGCCCGTGTTTGATGTCGGCCTCATCATCCCCCACGATCTGATAGGTGAACTCTGCATCGTTGTCCAGTTCGAGCAGGTCGACCGTGGCCCCAAACACCACCTTACCCCCCGCATCGATGCTGGTGACATCGATGATCTGAGCATGGGAGAGCTTGGCTTCCAGGTCCTTTATGCGTCCCTCAATGAAACCCTGCTGTTCCCGGGCGGCATGGTATTCCGCATTCTCCTTGAGGTCGCCGTGTTCGCGGGCCTCTGCGATGGCCTTGATCACCTTGGGACGGGCTACCCGTTTGAGCTTTTCGAGTTCGGCACGCAGTTTCTCTGCGCCTCTGGCGGTCAGAGGTACTTTGCTCATAGATTCTTCCTCACTAATTACTAGCCGGAGACGCCCCGTGTCGGGGCGTCTCTTGAACGAAATCAACTCAGGATGAAAATATCCGATCTATCAATTCCGGCATTGTTCAACAGTCTATATTTTGGATCTCAGGCATGCAGATCCTGAAGGCGGTTTACGCTCACCAGATCCAGCTTCTTCAGGGCCAGACAGGTGGCCTCGGCCCCGGAGATGGTTGTCGTGTAGGTCACCTTATGCTGTAAAGCGGTGCGCCGGATCTCCGCTGAATCCGCAATCGCCTGAGCCCCTTCGGTGGTGTTCACAATAAAACTGATCTCCCGGTTTTTTATCATATCGACGATGTGTGGGCGACCTTCATAGACCTTGTTGACCCGGGTGCAGGGGATACCGGCCTGCTGGATCGCCTTGGCGGTACCGCCGGTGGCACAGAGTTCGAAACCGAACCCAGCCAGCTCGCGAGCCACCTCGACCGCCCGGATCTTGTCCGCATCGCGCACACTCAACAGGGCCTTGCCACCCTGCGGTAGACGGGAACCCGTACCCAGGGTCGATTTGTTGTAGGCCTCGCCAAAACACTCGCCGACCCCCATCACCTCCCCGGTGGACTTCATCTCCGGACCCAGTACCGTGTCGACGCCGGGGAATTTGACAAACGGGAACACTGCCTCTTTGACAAAATAGAAATCGGGTATCACTTCTTTGGTGTAACCCTGCTCCGCCAGGCTCACCCCCACCATACAACGGGCCGCCACCTTGGCCAGCTGTACCCCGGTCGCCTTGGATACGAAGGGTACGGTGCGGGAGGCCCGGGGATTCACTTCCAACAGATAGACCTGATCGTCCTTGATGGCGAACTGGGTGTTCATCAGACCAACCACCTTGAGTTCCAGGGCCAGTTTACGCATCTGCTCGCGCATCCGATCCTGCACCGCAGGTGACAGGGTATAGGGCGGCAGGGAGCAGGCCGAATCGCCGGAATGGACCCCGGCCTGCTCGATATGTTCCATGATGCCGCCGATCAGTACGTCCTTACCGTCACAGATGGCGTCCACGTCCACCTCGATGGCATCATCCAGAAACCGGTCCAACAACACCGGAGAGTCATTGGAGACACTCACCGCTTCACGCATGTAGCGACGCAGGTCTTCTTCACCGTAGACGATCTCCATGGCGCGTCCACCCAGCACATAGGAGGGACGGACCACCAGCGGGTAGCCGATCTCCTCCGCCAGCCTGACCGCCTGCTCCGGTTCGGTAGCGGTGCGGTTGGGTGGCTGTTTCAGCTTCAGATTCTCGACCAGTTGCTGAAAGCGCTCCCGATCCTCCGCCAGATCGATGGAATCGGGACTGGTGCCGATGATAGGCGTACCGGCTGCCTCCAGATCCATGGCCAGTTTGAGGGGTGTCTGTCCTCCGTATTGTACGATCACACCGGTGGGCTGCTCCTTATCGACAATCTCGAGCACGTCTTCGAGGGTCAGGGGTTCGAAATAGAGTCGATCCGAGGTGTCGTAGTCGGTGGAGACGGTCTCCGGATTGCAGTTGACCATGATGGTCTCATAGCCGTCTTCACGCATGGCAAAGGCGGCATGCACACAGCAGTAGTCGAATTCGATACCCTGACCGATGCGATTGGGCCCCCCGCCCAATACCATCTATCTTCTTGCGCCCAGAGGGTTGGGCCTCGCACTCCTCCTCGTAGGTGGAGTACATGTAGGCGGTGCTGGTGGCGAACTCGGCAGCACAGGTATCGACCCGTTTGAATACAGGCCGTACCCCGGCCTCCTGTCGCAGTTGGCGGATCTCCGCCTCCTTGACACCGACCAGATTGGCGATGCGGCGATCGGCGAAGCCCTTACGTTTGAGGTCGCGTAAACGCACCCCATCCAGCGCCTCGATCCCCTGACCGGCGATCTCCCGCTCGATATTGACCAGTTCCTCG
>Ga0316596_1000006_pt1 | contig 19978 bp, 34 predicted proteins | sample S_170502SBrCrA_R_FD_207793 | JGI IMG/M metagenome (GOLD analysis project Ga0316596, IMG submission 207793) | Metatranscriptome of rhizosphere microbial communities from salt marsh grasses in Alabama, United States - S_170502SBrCrA (Metagenome... | ecosystem: Host-associated > Plants > Roots >... | reverse complement strand
CTTTGTTCATGCATGCTGCTGCGATCATCGCGACCGCCCGGCAGATCTCGTCACGGGCTCCGTAACTGAGCGCCAGGTTGAGTACCAGTCGATCGTTGCCGGCGGTCCGCTGCATCGACTTGAAAAGGGTTTCGCGAACCGCGTTCGGCAGTCTGGATGCGTCGCCCACGCAGTTCAGGCGGATCCCGTTGTTCTCCATCCTGCCCAGTTCCGAAACCAGATACGATTTGAGGATGTTCATCAGACCGGATACCTCCTGCTTGGGACGGCTCCAGTTTTCCGAGGAGAAGGCGTACAGGGTAAGGAATCGGATGCCGATTTCGCGGGACATCTCGACGACCTCACGTACCGAATCGGCACCGATTTTGTGCCCGTAAAGACGTGGTTTTTTGCGTTGTCTGGCCCAGCGTCCATTGCCGTCCATGACAATGGCCACATGGGCCGGGATCCGGTCGGGATCGAGTGGTGAGGGGACAGTCATACACCGGTTTCAGGACCGATGCGGCCCGCTGGCCGCATCAGACGTCCATCACCTCTTTTTCCTTTGAAGCGCTGATCTCATCGATTTGAGAGATATAATTGTCGGTCTCGGACTGCGCATCATCCTGCAGCTTGAACAGGTCGTCCTCGGAAATTTCCTTGTCCTTTTTCTGCTTCTTCAGCTGATCGATGGCTTCCCTGCGTGAATTTCTCACCGCCACGCGGAATTCCTCGGCGATCTTCTTGACCAGCTTGACCAGCTCCCTCCTGCGTTCCTCGGTGAGCTGGGGGATGTTGAGGCGGATGATCCTGCCGTCGTTGGCCGGCGTCAGGCCGATGTCCGATTTGAGAATAGCCTTCTCGATGGCTCCCAGCACCTGGGGATCCCACGGCTGAATGGCAATGGTGCGGCTTTCGGGAATAGTCAGGGTGGCAACCTGGTTGATCGGCATGGAACTGCCGTAGGCGTCGACATGGATATCATCCAACAGCGCCAGCGATGCCCGTCCGGTGCGGATTTTGGCGAGATCATTCTTGAACGCCTCCACGCTTTTTTCCATCTTCTCAGCCATGTCCAGAATCACGTCGCTCATGCTCTCACCCTACCGTTGAATTATACTATTATTCCGCACTGATCAGCGTCCCGACATCCTCTCCCAGCACCGCTCTGGTGACATTTCCGGGAACCGTCATGTTCATCACCAGGATCGGTTTGGAGTCCTCCTTGGCGAGCGCGATACCGGCCGCATCCATGACCCGGAGTCCCTGCTTCAGCACCATGTCGTAGGTGAGGCGGTCATATTTCAGCGCATCGGAAAACTTCACCGGATCCTTGTCGTAGACACCGTCGACCTTGGTCGCCTTGATGATCAGGTCGGCGTCGATCTCCAAGGCCCGCAGCACACCGGCCGAATCTGTGGTGAAATACGGGTTTCCGGTGCCCGCTGCAAAAATCACCGTTCTTCCCTTCTCGAGATGCCTCGTTGCCCTCCTCCTGATATAGGGTTCGCAGACGGACTGCATCGGTATCGCAGACTGCACCCGGGTATCGACCCCGCATCGTTCCAACGCATCCTGCATGGCCAGACTGTTCATAACGGTGGCCAGCATACCCATGTTGTCGGCGGTGGCGCGGTCCATTCCTTTGCTCGCCCCGGCAACCCCGCGAAATATATTGCCGGCCCCGATCACCAGCCCGGTTTGAACACCGAGATCGACGACCGCTTTTATTTCCGATGCAACAAAGTCGAGAACCGTGGTGTTGATCCCGAAGGAGTCATCACCCATCAACGCTTCACCGCTCAGTTTGAGAAGAATCCGCCGATATTTGACCTGCATCGGTTCGCTCCCGCGTTTGATGTTCAGATGGGACCGGGGCAGGCCCCGGCCGGCCTTATTCCACGCCAATCTGGAACCGGGCGAAGCGCTTGATGGAGATATTCTCGCCCATTTTGCCGACGCAGTCGGTCAGCAGGTCCTGAACGCTCAAATCAGGGTCCTTGACGTATTTTTGCTCCAACAGACAGATTTCGGCAAGAAATTTGTCGATTTTTCCGGCAACAATTTTCTCGACGATATTTTTCGGTTTGCCCGATTCGAGGGCCTGCTCGACATAAATCGCCTTCTCGCGCGCCATGACGTCCTCGGGTACGCTCTCGCGGTCGATGGCAACCGGATTGGAAGCGGCAACATGCATGGCCAGGTCGCGTGCCAGCTCACGAAACTGATCCGTCTTGGCAACGAAATCGGTCTCGCAGTTCAGTTCGATCATGACGCCCAGCTTGCCTCCGGCGTGAATATAGGTTTCGACGACGCCCTCAGACGTTGCCCGACCGGCCCGTTTTGCGGCTACCGCAAGCCCCTTTTTACGCAGCAGGTCGACCGCTTTTTCCATGTCTCCATCGGTTTCGCTCAAGGCCTTCTTACAGTCCATCATGCCGGCACTGGTCTTGTCGCGCAGTTCTTTTACCATCTGGGTGGTAATTTTCATGTTATCCTCCATTGACGGCTGCCCTGCATCACGGTTGCAACATAGGCAGCTGCTGAAATCTGTGATATGACGCTGTTGATTACCCGGTACCGCCGCTCAGTTCCCATACCGGGAACGTCTTTATCGGCTCGTATAACGAAAAGGGGCGGTCTACAGACGCCCCCTTTCCATGACTGCACCATCCAGTGTTGTGGATGCGGGAGATGATTCCTACTCTGCGGTTTCCTGATCCGGTTCTTCCACCACCTCCTCGGAATCGCCCGTAATCTCCTCTGCGGTCTCCGCCATCGCCGCTTCGAGCTCTTCGTCAGAAGCCTCGTCGCCTTTGCGCATCGCCCGTCCCTTCAATACCGCCTCGGCTACAAAATGGCTGATCAGCTTGATCGCTTTGATTGCATCGTCGTTGCCGGGAATGAGATAGTCGATACCATCCGGATCACAATTCGTATCGGTGATCGCAACGATCGGAATCCCCAGTTTCTGGGCCTCGCTGACCGCAATCGCCTCGGCTTTGGGATCGACCACGAATATAACGCTCGGCAGCGAACGCATGTCCTTGATTCCGCCGACGTTGCGCTCGAGTTTGACTCGCTCCTTCTCCATCATCAGAATTTCCTTCTTGGGAAACTTGTTGATAGAGCCGTCCGCCTGCATCGATTCGATAGACTTGAGACGCTCGACACTGGTCTTGATGGTCTGGAAATTGGTCATCATGCCGCCCAGCCAGCGATGATCGACGTAGTACATGCTGCAGCGCTGGGCTTCTTCCCTGATGATCGCCCGGGCCTGCCGTTTGGTGCCCACGAACAGGATCGTACCACCGTCTCCGACCTCCTTGGTGACAAAATCGCAGGCCCTGTCGAACATGCGCTTGGTGATGTCCAGATTGATGATGTAGATCCCGTTGCGCGGACCGTAAATATACGGTTTCATCTTGGGGTTCCAGCGTCTGGTCTGGTGACCGAAATGCAGGCCTGCCTGCAGCATCTCCTTTACACTTGCATTTGCCATGAAAAACCTCCTTCTGGTTGTTCCTCCATTCCCCGATCATCGGCATGGCGCCGACACCAGATTCCGTAGGGAATGTGTGTTTTACGCTGGTTGCGTGAGGTGCCGGTAAAAACTCCGGCGCAGAACTTCGTTAATTACCATAATACCAATCAGTTTGCAAGCATTGCTTGCCACCGACCTGCCATATCCAGGTGGCCCCCGTCGCTTCAACGCTTTACCAGAGACGAGCGTGAACCAAGGATTTCCTTGAGCCACTCGAAACCGAATTTGAGAAGTTCAGCATCGTCCTTCCCGATCCGGTTTTTCCATTCCCGGTTGACCAGGTAATGATCGAGCAACCGCTGCTGCACTGCAAATTTTCTGAACCCGTCGATATTGTAGCAAACCATGAAGGCCAGCTGCTGCTTCGGGCCGCCACTGCCTTCGCCACGCCACGGGTTGGCTGCAAACAGGGTATCGATTTCGGTCCACAGATCGTTCATCAGGTTGAATTGGTCGAGCTGCTGATTCCTGATCCACTGTTTGACATCGATCCTGGCATCTTCGTCGTGGCCCCTGCAGTAATCGTGTTTGACCAGAAAATAGTAGTCCTTTGCCCGTCCCCGTTCAACCTCGCGGTCCACCGCCCGCTCAAGCGGGTAGGTGCGGCAGGAGGTCGGGCGATCCCGGTAAACCGTGCAGCCGGTTTCGGACAAAAACGGGCACTGCGGGCCGGTTTCAGACTCAACCTGGGCGAGCATCACTGCGGGGAAATAGGGGTTGGTACCCTGCTTGAGCTCTGTGTGCCTGCGCATGAACGTTTCAGAATCGATGCCGATGCAGTTTTTCAACCTGATGATGTCGTAAGGATAGAGGTCGAGTTCAACCGTTCTGCAGCAGACGGTAAAACACGAGACACCGGGATGACAGCGAAAGGTGAACGGATCACCCCCCAGGGGCAACATCCCTTCCGGAAACGATTTTGAGTCAGTCATGGTTTTTGCGTCAGTCAAATACCGCTCTCCCGGCGCCGCGCCACGGAGGGGGCAGGCTCAAGCCTGATCCCATCCTGGTCAGATACCGGCAGGCGGCGCGCACCCGCCAATAAAAAAGCTGACGTTGAACCAGGTTCAGTGTCAGCCTTTTGTGATACACCGGGATGAAACGACTCAGCTTTCGTCGGCTTCGGCGCTCCCCAGATCTTCCTCATACCCGACCAGTTCGATGATCGCCATCGGCGCGGCATCTCCCCGCCTGGTGCCGGTCTTGATGATTCTCGTGTACCCCCCCTGCCGGTCAGTGAACTGTGCCTGTATCTGATCGAACAGCTTGGATACGACATCCTCGCTGCGGATATAGCTCAGCGCCTGGCGCCGGGCATGCAGATCACCGCGCTTGGCAAGCGTAATCATTTTTTCGGCGATCGGTCGCAATTCCTTTGCCTTCATCTCGGTAGTGACGATACGCTCATGCTCGAACAGCGATGTCACCATATTTCTGAACATTGCCTTCCTGTGCGAGCTCGTTTTGCCGAGTTTTCTGCCGGATTTTCCGTGTCTCATGGTTCTTTCCTCAACTGATGATCGATCAACATCCGGCTACCTACTGCCGGCGTGGCGCCTGGGGCGCTCGATCTACCGTTATTCTTTTTTCTTTTCCGGAATTTCAGGTCGTTGCCAGTTGTCAAATTTCATGCCCAGGGTGAGTCCCATATCGGCAAGCAGGGTTTTGATCTCATTCAGCGATTTGCGACCAAAATTCTTGGTTTTCAGCATTTCCTGATCGGTCTTCTTGGCCAGATCGCCGATAAAGTAGATTTCGGCGTTCTTCAGGCAGTTTGCCGATCGTACGGATAGCTCGAGGTCTTCAACCGGTTTGTCGAGATAGGGGTTGAGCGGCGTGGCGTCGTCCTCGTCCTCGTCCTCTTTCTCCGGTTCTGCCCTATCCTCGTTGAAATTGATAAAAATCGACAGCTGATCTTTCATGATCTTGGCTGCATAGGCAAGCGCATCCTCGGGAGTGACGCTGCCGTCCGTTTCGATTTCCATGGTCAGCTTGTCGTAGTCGGTCATCTGGCCGACGCGGGCCTGGGACACGACATACTGAATCCGCTTGATCGGTGAGAAGATTGCATCGATCGGAATCTGGCCGATGGACAGATTCTCCTTTTCCTGCTGTTCCGCAGGCAGGTATCCCTTTCCCCACGCTACCGTCAACTCCGCTGAAAACTCGGTATCGCCGGTGAGCGTACAGATCATCTGATCGGGATTCATCACCTCCACATAGGCGGACGGGGTGATATCCCCGGCCGTCACCTCGCCGGGACCTTTTTTCTCGACCACAATTTTCTGAGGCTGCTCGCAATTGAGTTTGAGACGGATCTGCTTGATGTTCAGGATAATCTCGCTGACATCCTCCATCACATCCTTGAGCGTGGTGAATTCGTGCAGCGCGCCTTCGATCTTGACGGATGTGATTGCCGCCCCCTGGATCGAGGAGAGCAGAATACGCCTCAGGGAATTGCCGATGGTCGTAGCAAATCCGCGCTCGAGCGGCTGACAGACTATCTTTGCATAGGACTTGGTATGACGATCCTTGTCCGTCTCAAGCTTTTCAGGCTTAATAAGCTCGTGCCAGTTCCGGTAAAACGGTATTTTTTCGTCGGCAGCGTGAGTCATATCATCCCTTTGTCATGGTTTATGCCGTCTCCGAACGCACTGGGCAGGCGCTTGCTGTCTGCGGATATCGCCCGGTCTTATCGAGACGTCCAATTGATAACGACGGAGCACCCGGATCCGCTGATCCGGGAGTCCGTCGAGATACCAGTTTCGTTAATTATTTCGAGTACAATTCGACGATCAGCTGTTCCTGGATCGGCATCGTCAGTTCATCCCGGTTCGGCAGGGCCTTGATGGTCGATGCGTAGCCCTTTTTGTCAAGCTCGATCCAGCTCGGAACGCCTCGTCTTTCGACAGCCTCCAAACTCTCGTTGATCAAGCCGTTGGCACGACTCTTTTCCTTGATGGAAACCACGTCGCCGACTGAAACCAGGTACGAAGGAATGTTCACCTTGCGCCCGTTGACCATCACATGCTTGTGGCGGACCAGCTGGCGTGCCTGGTTCCTCGAGGAGGCGAATCCCATCCTGAAAACGGCATTGTCGAGCCTCCGCTCCAGCATCACGAGCAGATTTTCACCGGTGACCCCTCTCTGCTGGTCAGCCTTCTTGAAATATTGCCTGAACTGGCCTTCGAGCATGCCGTACATGCTCTTGACTTTCTGCTTCTCTCTGAGCTGAATCGCAAAATCAGATTGCTTTTTGAACCGTGCCTGACCGTGCTGTCCCGGTGCATACGCCCGGCGTTCGAACGAGCATTTGTCCGAATAACAGCGATCTCCTTTCAGGAATAATTTCAGTCCTTCACGTCTGCAGCGCCGACACGCTGCCCCTGTATCTCTAGCCAACTTAACCTCCGTTGATTAAATGCTGAAAAGCCTCTCAGAAACCGACCGACCTCGAGCACATCGACTACACGCGACGACGCTTGGGCGGCTTGCAGCCGTTGTGGGGAATCGGGGTTACGTCATAAATACGGGTAACTTCGAGGCCGGCGTTAATCAATGCACGCAGCGCAGCCTCACGTCCCGGACCAGGCCCCTTCACCTTGACTTCGACTTTTTTCATCCCCTGATCAGTTGCCTTTCTGGTAGCATCGGCAACCGCATTCTGAGCGGCAAACGGTGTGGATTTGCGGGATCCTTTAAAGCCCAGCACACCGGAACTGCACCATGACACGACGTTCCCCTGTTTGTCGGAAATCGTCACGATGGTATTGTTGAAGGTGGAGTAGATATGCACCACACCTTCGGGAATATTTCGTTTAACCTTACGCTTGGAACGGGTCTCCGTCTTTTTTGCAGCAGCCATTCTCTTGTACCTGTGTGGTTATCGTTTGTTACTTCCGGCGTGCGGCACCGCGGCGCGGCCCTTTCCTCGTCCGGGCGTTGGTCTTGGTCTTCTGACCCCTCACCGGCAATCCCATGCGATGCCGTCGGCCCCGGTAACAGCCAAGGTCCATGAGACGCTTGATGTCCATGGAAATTTCCCGGCGCCGGTCACCCTCGACAACGTAGCTGTCTTCAATGACCTTCCGGATCCGGTTCACATCGTCGCCGCTGAGGTCATCGCTGTTCATCGTGTATGGAAGATCAACCGCATCGAGAATCTTCCGCGCCGAGGTCAAACCAATACCATAGATATAGGTCAGGGCCCGATCCATGTGCTTGTTTTTAGGGAGGTCAACTCCTGCTATACGTGCCAAGATGCATCTCCTTTAGATAGATGTCGGGATCCTTATCCCTGCTTTTGCTTATGTTTCTTGATCTTGCAGGACACACGGACGATGCCGTTGCGCTTGTACACCTTGCAGTCGCTGCAGATCTTTTTCACCGAAGACCGAACTTTCATGCTACATCCTCAATTATTTATTTTTCCTGGCGTTTTTTGCCCTGAACGTGACTCTTCCACGGGTCAGGTCGTAAGGAGAAAGCTCGATGGTCACCCGATCTCCGGGCAGGATCTTGATGAAATGCATTCTCATCTTGCCGGAAATATGAGCCAATACCTTGTGGCCATTATCCAGTTCCACCCTGAACATGGCGTTGGGCAACGGTTCAATGATCGTTCCTTCGACTTCTATCGCTTCTTCCTTGGCCATAGTCTTTCCTGATTTAATCTAAAAGCGTCAAAACAGACTACTATAATACACAACACAAAAAAAGAGAAGTAATTATTCTCTCAACTGAAGGCCTCTCGGGAACTCAATACCAGCGGGCCTTCTCCGGTAACCGCCACCGAATGTTCGAAATGGGCCGACGGCTTGTTATCGCAGGTAACGACCGTCCAGCCGTCCCGCAACACCCTCACTTTATGGGTGCCGACGTTCACCATCGGCTCGATCGCAACCACCATACCTTCCTGCAGCCTCGGGGAGCCGCTCCCCTGCACGAAATTGGGAATTTCCGGCGCCTCGTGCAGAGACGACCCGATCCCATGCCCGACGAATTGTCTGACGATCGCCAGCCCGTTTTTCTCGACATGGTCCTGAACGGCCGCTGAGATGTCGGACACCCGGTTACCGGCCACCACCCGCTCGATCGCCTTCATCAGCGACTCCTCGGTGACTTTGAGCAGCTTGTGCTTGACGCTGTCGATCCTGCCAACCGGTATGGTTACCGCGGAGTCGCCGTAATATCCTTTGTAAAGGGTACCGAAATCGACGGAAATGATGTCGCCCTTTTTCAGTTTCCGCTTCCGCGACGGAATTCCGTGCACGACCTCCTCATTGATCGACACGCACAAACTCCCCGGGAAGCCGCGATATCCCTTAAAGGCCGGGACCGCACCCCGTTTCCTGCAGAGCTCTTCGGCCAGTTGATCAAGTTCCAGCGTGGTGATCCCCGGCGCCACCGTCTTCTCCAGCAATGTCAGGACCTCGGCGACGATCCGGTTGGCTTCCTCCATGATGCGGATCTCGTCACGACTCTTGATCGTGATGGCCTTCCCGCCGGACCCTTCAGCCGATCCGTTCACCGTTTATCTCCGGCCTCGAATTCTCCCCTGCTTCAAGAAACCTTCGTAATTTCTCATCACCAGGTGAGACTCGATCTGTGAGATCGTATCGATACTGACACCGACGACAATCAGCAGTGCCGTTCCGCCGAAATAAAACGGCAGGCTCAGCTGGGAGATCAAGATGGTCGGCAGGACGCAGATCGTACTCAGGTAAATAGCACCGATAACCGTCAGCCTGGTCAGCGCCTTGTCGATGAACTCGGCGGTACGCTTGCCAGGCCTGATCCCGGGTATGAACCCGCCGTTTTTACGCAAATTTTCGGCAACATCCTCGGGCTTGAACTGGACCGCCGCATAGAAAAAGCAGAAAAACACGATCAGCCCGATGTAGCAGATATAGTAATAAACCGTTCCCGGCGACATGGCGGCCGAAACCCGCTGCACCCAGTCGATCTGGATGAAGCTGCCGATGGTGGCCGGGAACATCATGATCGATGATGCGAAAATCGGCGGAATGACGCCGGACACGTTGATCTTGAGAGGCAGGTGTGAACTCTGCCCGCCATACACCCTGCGGCCCACCACCCGTTTTGCATACTGGATCGGAATGCGCCGCTGGGCCGTTTCGAAGTAGACGATCACCGCGACCACACCGAACATCAGCAGAATGATGAACGGCACGAAGAACAGCTGCACTTCCCCCGCCTTTACCAGTTCGACGAGGTTTACGATCGCCGACGGACCGCGGGCGACGATGCCGGCGAAGATGATCAGGGAGATACCGTTGCCGACGCCGCGTTCGGTCATCTGTTCTCCGAGCCACATCAAAAATGCGGTACCCGAGGTGAGCGTGATCATGGTCATCAGCTTGAACTGAACGCCCGGGTCAATGACGATCATCTCGCCGCCTGGTCCCGTCATGCCTTCGAGTCCGACCGCGATGAACGAGCCCTGGATAATGCTGAGGACGACCGTGCCGTACCTGGTGTATTGAGTAATTTTACGGCGTCCCGATTCGCCTTCCTTCTTCAGCGCTTCGAGCTGCGGTATCACCACGGTAAGCAGCTGAATGATGATCGACGCACTGATGTAAGGCATGATGCCGAGCGCGAAGATGGAAAAATTCTGCAGCGCACCGCCCGAGAACATGTTGAACATGCCGAACAGCGTCCCGGCATTCTGCTGAAAGAAGGCGGCGAGCGCCTCACTGTTGATACCGGGAGTCGGCACCTGCACACCGACCCGGTAAACCGCCAGCATGATCAGGGTGAACAGCAGCCGTTTCCGTAGCTCGGGAATTTGTGCCGCGCTTTGCAATCCGCTCATAATAGTCCTTAGACGCTAAAAAGCGGTTTCCCCGTGAAGGGAACCACTTGCTCAATGCTTCTTCCAGCTATTCCGCTGCCGCAGGCTCTTGGGTCACCGTGCCGCCGGCCTTTTCGATCAGTTCCCGGGCCTGTTTGCTGACGCGGTCGACCTTTATCGTCAGCGCCTTGGTAATTTCGCCGTTGGCCAGCACCTTGACCAGCCGTCCCGGTTTGACCATGCCGGCTTCGACCAAGGCCTGCTGGGAAACCTCCTGACCCGCCTCGAACGAGTCGAGCTGGGTGAGGCTGACGATGTCGAATTCCCTGCGGAACTTGTTGTTGAACCCGCGTTTGGGCAAACGCCGCTGCAGCGGCATCTGGCCGCCCTCGAAGCCTGGCTTCGATTTGAACCCGGACCGGGCCCTGGCGCCTTTGTGACCGCGACCGGCAGTTTTGCCGAGTCCGCTTCCCGGTCCGCGCCCCACCCGCTTCTTATCTTTTTTCGCACCCTTCTGGGGCGAGAGATTTGCCAGCGTTATCATTTATTTCTCCTCCACTCGAACAAGGTGTGCAACCTTGGCAAGCATACCCCTGATTTCAGGCGTATCTTTGCGGGTGACCGTCTTGTGCATCCTGGTAAGGCCAAGCCCGGTCAGGGTCGCCCGAATCTTCCGGGTACTGCCGATCTCGCTCTTGACCTGGGTAAAGGTAATTGTATCAGCCATCTCACTACACCATAAATTTTGTATATGAACGTTCCCCGCACGACCGCCGGCGGGCGACCAGCAGCCTGGATCAGGCGGTGATCTCCTCCACCGTCTTGCCGCGCAACTCGGCGATCCTGCGAGCACTTCTCAGCCGTCTCAATCCGTCCAGCGTGGCTTTGACCATATTGTGCGGATTGTGAGACCCGAGACATTTGGTCAAGATATTGGAGACGCCGGCAGCCTCGAGAACGGCGCGAACCGGCCCGCCCGCGATCACCCCGGTACCTTCCGAGGCCGGCTTGAGCAGAACCTTGCCGGCGCCGTACTTGCCGGTAATTTCGTGCGGAATCGACACGTCGGTAAGAGAGACCGAGCGCATATCCTTGCGCGCCCGTTCGATGCCCTTGCGGATCGCCTCAGGAACCTGATTCGCCTTTCCCAGCCCGTACCCGACTTTGCCGTTGCCGTCGCCGACAACCACGATGGCGCTGAAGCTGAACCGGCGGCCGCCTTTGACAACCTTGGCTACGCGGTTGATGTAAACAATCTTTTCAATGAGTTCCTCGGCCGTTTCGCCTTTAGAACGTTTAAATTCAGACAAGGGACACCCCCATTAATAGCTTGTTAAAAATCCAATCCGCCTTCACGGGCTCCTTCGGACAGCGCTTTGACCCGGCCATGGTAGAGGCAGCCGCCGCGGTCGAACACGACCTTCGTGATACCGGCGGCCTTTGCCTTTTCAGCGATCAAAATCCCGACTCTCTTGGCGGCAGCGGTTTTGCCTTTTTCGTCTTCCTCGGGAAAGCCTTTATCGATGGTAGACATCGATACCAGCGTCGTACCGGCTGAATCATCGATTACCTGCGCATAGATATGCCGGGCGCTCTTGAACACACGCAGACGCGGCCGCTCGCTTGTGCCCACAATCTTTTTTCGAATCCGTTTGACCCGCTTTTGCCGGGCAACGTTACTGGGATTTGTTTTTGCCATTGTCTTTATCTCAACCAGTTAAAATCTTCTCTGTTAATCGAAGCTTATGACGATGCACCGGTCTTACCGGCCTTGCGCTGAATATACTCGCCTTCGTAGCGGATACCTTTGCCCTTGTAAGGTTCTGGCTTGCGGATGGCACGGATCTGGGCTGCGGTGAGACCGAGCGCTTCCTTGTCGATGGATTCGAGAACAATTGTCGTATTGTTTTCGACATTGCCTGAAATCATTTCGGGAAGCTTGAAATCAACCGGGTTCGAATATCCCACATTGAGGGTCAGGTTCTTGCCGGAGGCACTGGCACGATAACCGACCCCTTCAATGACCAGTACCTTTTTGAACCCCTGGTCGACGCCGATGACCATGTTGTTGATCAGCGAACGGGTCAACCCCTTGAAGGCGTTGATCCGTCTGTCGGTGACATCGCTTTCAACCACGATCTGATTGCCGTCGATCTTGAGTTCTATTTCAGGGCGAATGGTGCGCACCAGGCTGCCTTTTTTCCCGGTCACCGAAACCTCCTGGCCGTTGACCTCTACCTTGACGCCCGCGGGAATCTCTATGGGCATTTTTCCAATTCTGGACATGTTTTCCTCCGATTTCGGTATGTGCTACCAGACCTGGCAAAGCACCTCGCCGCCGGTATTGGCCCTGCGTGCGGCGCGATCGCTCATCAGACCCTGAGATGTGGATACGATCGACACACCGAGTCCGTTCAGAACGGTGGGAATGGCATCTGCCCCGGCATACTGCCTCAATCCTGGCTTGCTGACCCGTTTCAAACCGGTGATAACCGATTCGCCGTTGGGACCGTACTTGAGATTGATGATCAATGTACCCTGGGGACCTTCATCGGTAACCTCCCAGCCTGCAATGTAGCCTTCTTCCTGCAGGACCTTCGCAACGTTCACCTTGATTTTCGATTTCGGCATTTTCACCGACTCGTATTTCACCATTACTGCATTTCTGATCCTGGTCAGCATGTCTGCCAGGGGATCGCTCATCGACATAGCGAACACTCCTTATCTCTCATTTTACGGTATCTGCACCGTCAGTCCCTACCAGCTGGACTTGGTTACGCCGGTAATCTCACCTTTTGAGGCCAGGGTCCGAAAACAGATACGACACACACCGAATTTCCGAATATAGGCCCGAGATCGTCCACAGAGCGGGCAACGATTATATTTGCGAACCTTGAACTTGGGTTCCCGCTGCGCCCGAGCAATCATTGATTTCTTAGCCAAACCAACCTCCAAATAAGTCCTGAATATGCGCTTTAGATTCGTTTACTTTCTGAACGGCATCCCCATCAGCCTCAGCAGTTCCAACCCTTCCTCGTTGGTTGGAGCCGAGGTGACGATAGAAATGTTCAACCCTTTGATCTTGTCGATCTTGTCGTAATCGATTTCCGGAAAGATAATCTGCTCCTTGATTCCCAGGGAGTAGTTGCCGCGGCCGTCGAATCCTTTCGGCGACACGCCGCGGAAGTCGCGAACCCGGGGCAGAGCGATGTTGACCAGCTTGGAAAAGAAGTCATACATCTTGTCGCCGCGCAGCGTCACCCGGCAGCCGATCGGCATGCCGGCCCTCAGCTTGAAGCCGGCGATAGATTTCTTGGCGTTGGTGACCACCGCCTTCTGGCCGGCGATGAGGGTCAGTTCCTGCGCCGCCCCTTCTACAATTTTCGGGTTCTGCACGGCCTCGCCAAGCCCCATGTTGAGCACAATCTTCTCCAGTTTGGGGACCTGCATGACATTGGTGTAACCGAACTCCTCCGTGAGCTTCGGCACACAATCGTTAACATAAAATTCCTTAAGCGCACCCATGTATAACTCCTGACGTCACTCGCGGTGACCTGTTATTTTCTTTCGATCGATTCGCCGCACTTCTTGCAGAAGCGGACCTTGCTCCCATCCTCGAGCACCTTCCTGCCGATCCTGCCGGTCTGCGTGCATTCCGGACAGATAAGCTGAAGATTCGAAACATGGATCGGAGCCTCGCGCTCGACGATCGCCCCCTGCTGGCTCGCGTCTCGCGGCTTGGTGTGCCGCTTGATCATATTGATCCGTTCCACCGTCACCTTGTCCCCGGAGGGGTAAACTTTCAGAACCTTCCCAACCCGACCTTTGTCCTTGCCGGCGATCACTTCAACCTGGTCGTCAGCTTTCAGGTAATTTTTGCCTTTTGCCATGGTTATACCTATTTTCCCTGTATCTTCGATATCCGCTTTACAGCACCTCGGGCGCCAGCGAGATGATCTTCATGAACCCCTGATTCCTCAGCTCGCGGGCGACCGGTCCGAATATACGGGTACCGACCGGCTCGCCTGCAGAGGAAAGCATAACAGCAGCATTCTCGTCAAATTTGACCCAGGTATCGTCCAGTCGCTTCATTTCTTTCTTGGTGCGGACGATAACCGCCGTCATGACGTCCCCTTTCTTGACTTTGGCGTGGGGAATAGCTTCTTTTACAGCCACCACGATGACGTCGCCGATCCCTGCATATCTCTTTTTCGTGCCGCCGAGAACCCTGATGCACATCACCTTGCGTGCGCCGGAGTTGTCGGCCACATTCAGTATTGTTTCTTCCTGTATCATAATCTCACCTGACTCGCTTTCCGCCTGGGCGGGATGTCAATCAACCCGATGAAAACCTGTTATACCGCCTGTTCGAGCACGGACTTGACCCGCCAGCGTTTGCGCTTGCTGAGCGGCCGGCACTCTTCGATCAGCACGACATCTCCGACGTTGCAGCTGTTTTGAGGATCATCGGCAAGATATTTGACGCTGGTCTTTACAAATTTACCATAGAATTTATGGCGAAATTTCCTCTCGACTCGGACGACTACCGTTTTGTCCATTGCATTGCTGACAACGGACCCCGTCCTGGTTTTCCGTATTTTCTTCTGTTCGCTCATATCTGATTTCACTAAATTGTGATTACGTCACCGTAGGTGACCGGCATTAGCCAACCGTCCGCTCGTTTACAATGGTTCTGATTCGCGCGATATCTTTCTTAATTTTCTTGATCCGCGAGGTATCTTCCAGCGGCCGCAGCCGATGCTGAAACGACAGGTTGCCCAGTTCCTCGCGCAGTTCCGCCTCTTTTTTGACGAGGTTAGGCTCGTCCATTTTTCTCAAATCTTCGGCTTTCATAGCGTGCTCTTCTTAGAAATAACCTTGGTGCCAAAGGGCAGTTTGTTGCCGGCCAGCGTCAAGGCGCGTACCGCCATTTCCTCATCGACCCCGGATAGCTCGTAGAGGATCTTGCCCGGCCTGATCGGGGCCACCCAGTACTCTGGGTTTCCCTTCCCTTTACCCATCCTGGTTTCCGCCGGTTTTTTGGTAATCGGCTTGTCGGGGAAGACGCGGATCCAGACCTTTCCGCCGCGCTTGATTTTCCTGTTGATCGCAATACGGGCGGCCTCGATCTGCTGGGCGGTCATCTTGCCGCTGCTGGTGGCTTTCAGCGCGTATTCTCCAAATGAGATGGATGAACCCCGCTGCGCGGTGCCCCGTATCTTTCCTTTGAATACTTTTCTATGTCGTACCTTTCTGGGACTTAACATGTCTTACTCCGAACCTGTCTGAGCTGAGATCACTCGTTGAGGTCTCTCAATTTTCGTTTTCAATGCCCTCAAGAACTTCGCCATGGAAGATCCAGACTTTCACGCCGATGATCCCGTATGTCGTATTTGCCTCGGCCAGCGCATAATCCACATCGGCACGCAGCGTGTGCAGCGGTACACGACCTTCGCGGACCCACTCGCTGCGGGACATTTCAGCACCGCCGAGACGGCCTGCACAGGAAATTTTGATACCCTGAACACCGAAGCGCAGCGCCGAATTGACCGCTTTTTTCATGGCGCGCCTGAAGGCAACCCGCCGCTCAAGCTGGGACGCGATCGATTCGGCTACCAGCTGGGCGTCGGCTTCAGGTCTCCTGACTTCCTGGATATCCAGGGACACAGGGCGGTCGACGAACCGCTCGAGATCTTTCTTCAGGGTTTCGATTTCCGCTCCCTTCTTGCCGATCACAATCCCCGGCCGGGCGGTGAACAGCTTTACTCTGATCTTGTCGCCGGTGCGTTCGATCTTGGTTTTTGAAAGTCCGGCATGATAAAGACGTTTTTTCAGAAACTTACGGATCTTCTGATCTTCGATGAGATAGGAAGCGTAGTCTTTATCGGCATACCAGATCGAATCCCACGTTCGGGTGATATTCAACCTGAGTCCTATTGGATTAACCTTCTGGCCCAAAATAATCCTCCAACTGAGTAGCTTTCTCTAATAGGTACACGTACCAGTTATCGTCTCGATGAGGTCTACGCCTCATCCAGAATTACGGTTATGTGGCTGGTCCTCTTGATGACCTTGGTCGCCCTGCCCATTGCCCGGGGCCGGATCCGCTTCAGACTCGGTCCGCCATCGACGGCAATTTTCTTGATGTATAAACTGTCGACATCGACCTGATCATCCTGGGTTGCGTTGGCAACTGCGGACTCGATCACCTGACGCAGAATTCCCGCTCCTTTCTTGGGCATGAACTTCAGCGTGGTGATGGCCTTGTCAACGTTCATTCCCCGCACCACATCCGCTACCAGCCTGGCTTTCTGCGGTGAAATGCGGATATATTTCCCTACGGCTCTGGTTTCCATGTTATCTGCTCCAATTACCTCCAACCTGATGTCAGAGTCCTATTTCTTGCGATCGGCTGCATGACCGAAGAAGGTTCTGGTGGGTGAAAACTCGCCGAGCTTGTGTCCGACCATGTTCTCGGTAACGAAAACCGGTACGAATTTCTTGCCATTGTGAACAGCGAAGGTCAAACCGACCATCTCCGGGGTGATGTCAGAGCGCCGGGACCAGGTCTTGATCACTTTGCGCGACCCGGACTCAACAGCCTGCTCCACCTTTTTTGCCAGATGGTCATCCACAAACGGGCCTTTTTTTACTGAACGAGACATTATCTACTCCTTATTTTGATCTTCGCTTGACAATCATTTTGTCAGACGCCTGCTTCTTTCTCGTCTTGTAACCTTTGGTCGGCTTACCCCACGGAGTGCATGGATGACGGCCACCGGAGCTCTTGCCCTCACCGCCGCCCATCGGATGATCAACCGGGTTCATTGCCACGCCGCGAACGGAGGGCCGCTTGCCGAGCCAGCGGGAGCGACCTGCCTTGCCGAGCTTACGGCTTTCATGTTCACGATTTCCGACCTGACCGATACAGGCCCGGCAGAGGTGATGAAACTTGCGGACCTCACCGGACGGCAGCCTCACCAGAACATAGCTGCCTTCCTTGGCCATCAGCTGAGCCGATGCACCGGCACTGCGCACCAGCTGGGCGCCTTTGCCGATTTTCATCTCGATGTTATGAATGACCGTACCCAGCGGGATGTTTGCCATCGGCAGGCAGTTGCCCGGCTGAATATCGACGTTGTCTCCGGCCACGACTTGATCGCCCACAGTGATGCCGTCGGGTGCCAGGATATATTGTTTTTCACCGTCAAGATAGCTGAGCAGCGCAATATTGGCGGACCGGTTGGGATCGTACTCTATTGACACAACCTTGGCGGCGATATCTGTCTTGTTGCGTTTGAAATCTATAATCCGGTATTTCCGCTTATGCCCCCCACCTCTGTGCCGGGCCGTGATCCGGCCCAGGTTGTTGCGGCCTGCGCTCTTGGATAGCGTTGTCAACAGGCTCCGTTCGGGACTGCTGTCGGTCAAATCCGGATTCCTGGTGGACGCATGATGTCTTTTACCGGGTGATGTCGGTTTATATGTTTTTATGGCCATGATTTCCCAATCGCTCCATCCGTTTCGTTGGACAACTGATTTTACGGTTGCTTCGCTGTTAAAAGTCCTCTGTTACAGTTCGTCGACGAAACTGATCTCGCCTTCGGCAACCGTAACATAAGCCTTTTTCCAATCCTTGGTGTAACCGATATGACGTCCAACTCTTTTCTGCTTGCCGCGCATGGAAACGGTACGAACCTCGCCGACCTTGACGTTGAACATCTTTTCTACCGCTTCCTTTATCTCGATCTTGTTTGCCTCAGGATGAACCTTGAAGACCACCTGGTTCTTGAGTTCCTGCTGCAGATTCGCCTTTTCGGTAAGGCAGGGCCCCTGTAGTACGTTGTGAATATTGTTCATGCCGTAAACCTCTCTTCCAGGCTCTCGATGGCCGGTTGCAGGACCACAAGCTTCTCGTGCAGGAGGATATCGTATACATTCAATCCTTCCGACTTCATAACCTTGTATCCCGGTACGTTGCGGGACGACTTGCTGAGTTCGTCGTTGTCCGCGGCGATTACGATCAGCGCGTTGTTCAGCTCGAGGACCTTCATGATCGAAACGAAGTCCTTGGTCTTGATCGCCTCCATCGTGAAATCGTCAAGCACAACCAGATTACCCTCCTGGAAACGCGCCGACATCGCCATTGAGACCGCCTGCTGACGAACCTTCCGGTTCAGTTTGAAGCTGTAGTCACGGGGTTTGGGACCAAATGTGGTACCGCCGCCGCGCCACAGAGGCGACTTCCGGCTTCCCGCGCGGGCCCGGCCGGTGCCTTTCTGACGATAGGGCTTGGAGCTTGACCCTGTGACCTCCTTGCGGGTCTTGGTGGAGGCGGTCCCCGCCCGGCGGGCAGCACGCTGCTGGCGAACCACGTCATGAAGCAGGTGCGTTTTGACCTCGCGGTTGAAGACCTGGTCGTTCAACTCGATCTCGCCGACCTTCTCGTTCTTTATATTCTTTACTTCTACCGTTGACATGTGTTTCTCCTTGGAGCGGCCTTACCTGACTATTTTGAGAAGATTTTCAGTAAACCGTTCTTGGCTCCGGGAACGGAACCTTTTAAGAGCACGACGTTCTCGTCCGGCCGGATATCGACGACGGAGACGTTCTTCTTGAGAACCGTTTCGTTGCCCATGCGGCCCGGCAGCTTCTTGCCTTTGATGACCCGGCTCGGCCACGCGCTCTGCCCGATCGAACCCGGCGCCCGGTGGAACATGGAGCCGTGGGTGGCCCGACCACCCTTGAAGCCATGGCGTCTGACGACACCCTGGAAGCCGCGTCCCTTGCTCAAGCCCTGAACGTCGACCGTTGCTCCGATCTGGAAAACGGTGTCCAGCGGCAGCTCCTGTCCGACCTCGAATTCTTCCGGATTCTCCACCCGAAATTCGCTGATATGATAGAATCCTTCTTTTCCGGCTTTCTTGACATGACCGGCATGGGGCTTGGTCACCCGGCTGGCCCGCTTTTCATCAAAACCAAGCTGGATGGCGTTGTATCCTTCAGCCTTGACGGTTTTAATCTGAAGAACCGTACAGGGACCGGCCTCAACGACGGTCACGGGAATCGCAAACCCCATTTCGTCGTATACGCGAGTCATTCCCAATTTCTTACCCAATATACCTAGTGTCTTTGGCATGATCGTACCCGATGCTACAATTAATCTGTCTTATCTGCTGCCCCTCACCGATTACGGCAGCTTGATCTCAACGTCCACACCGGCGGACAGTTCAAGCTTCATCAACAGATCGATGGTCTGCTGGGTCGGCTCGAGAATGTCCAGAAGCCTGCGGTGGGTCCGCATTTCGAATTGCTCTCTCGATTTCTTGTCCACATGAGGAGAACGCAGGATACAGAACTTCTTAACCGAAGTCGGCAGCGGAATCGGTCCGGCAACAGACGAACCGGTACGGCGTGCCGTATCCACGATTTCATGGGTTGACTGGTCCAGCAACTTATGATCGTACGCCTTCAGGCGTATGCGAATTTTTTCTGTCGGTATCATCTCTGCACCCTAGGCCAAAATTTCACTGATAACGCCGGCGCCTACCGTGCGGCCGCCTTCACGGATCGCAAATCGCAGACCGACATCCATCGCGATCGGCGTGATCAGCTCCGCCTCGATCGACACGTTGTCG
>Ga0316596_1000005_pt1 | contig 20255 bp, 17 predicted proteins | sample S_170502SBrCrA_R_FD_207793 | JGI IMG/M metagenome (GOLD analysis project Ga0316596, IMG submission 207793) | Metatranscriptome of rhizosphere microbial communities from salt marsh grasses in Alabama, United States - S_170502SBrCrA (Metagenome... | ecosystem: Host-associated > Plants > Roots >... | reverse complement strand
CTCCCTGGCGCAGATAAGCGAGGGTGCGATCGTAGAACCCGCCCCCCATTCCGAGTCGGTTGCAATCCCCGTCGAACCCCACCAGGGGGACCAGGAGGAGGTCCAGGTGCCATGCCAGCCGGATGTGCTCGCGACGGCGGCGGGGCTCGGGGATACCGTAGCGGTTGGGGCGCAGGGGCTCGCCTGGCCGGTAGGGCAGGAACCAGAGCCGACCCTGAGCGGGTCCACGCAGCACCGGGAGGTAGGTTCGGCGCCCGCGCTGGCGCGCCAGTGCAAGCAAGGGTCGCGGGTCGAGCTCGCCGTCCGCGGGCCAATAGGCGGCCAGTCGCCGAGCCGCCAGGAAGGTCGGCTCCCGGCCCAACAGTCGCCTCAGTGCCTTCGCGTGGAGGCGTTGATCCCGTGTCGACAGGGCTCGCCGTGCCTGGCGCAGGCCGCGGCGGATCGACGACAGGCTAGACGCTTCACCGGAAGCGGTGGAGGGCTCTGACACGGGCCTCGCGGTGATGGGATTGGGGGAGCGACACCCCCCGTTTGTGTCGTCGCCGCCTTCGTTCTTGAACCGCTTGGTTCAAGTGGGGACAGTCGAATCGGCTTCAGGCTTCCCGCTCAAGGGCGGACATGCTCAACGGCCTCAGGTTCCTGTCCCCCGGGTACGTGATAGGCTCAAGAAAATACCCAGGCGGCAGTCGAACACTACAGGGGGTGTCTTATCAGGAGGCTATACCCTTTCCGGTGACGCGTCCAGGGGTGCCTCCGCAGAAAGGGTCGCGGCGATGCGCTCCTGAAGTTGGCTCAGGCGGCGCGAGGTTTCGTTGTTCTGCCCGCCCTTGGCCCGTTGGAGCTGAATCAGCTCATGGGCGATGTTGAGGGCTGCCACCACGGCGATGCGGTCCGATCCAACGACCCGGCCGGTCTGGCGGATCTCCCGCATGCGATCGTCGAGCAGCCTGGCCGAGGCCATGAGCTCCTCCTGCTCGTGGGGCGGACAGGCGATGCGGTAGTCCTTGTCCAGGACCTTGATGGTGACGCCGATCGGCTCTTCGCTCACAGGCTCTCCTCCATCGCACGAAGGCGGGACAGCATGGCCTCGACACGACTGCGAGCCTGCTCGTTCTTCTCGATCAGCTCGCCCCGCTCGGCCATCAGGGCCTCCTGGCGGGCCCGCAGGGAGGCATTCTCCTCCCTCATGCGTCGGCAGAGGTGGATCAGCTCGTCCACCTGACGCTCCAACAGGTCGATGTCGAATTTGGCCAAGGTTGCGACTCCACAGACATCCAACGGCATGACCGGGCCGGGGGGCTCCGCGCCGGGCCGTCCACACGGGAAGGACGGTCGCCGAACTATAGAAGGGGCCCGGTTAAGGGTCAATTGGCCCGCGGGGTGCGCCAAATGTCCAATGGCTCCCGAACTGCAGGAAGATACCGCCGTTGCTCGGACGCCAAACCGCCCGGGAGTCGCGCCGCCCGAAGCGCGGGCGGAGCGATGTCAGGGAGGCGATTTACGGCCTCTTCCCGGGTGAGTGCTATGATCCCCGTCGATCCGAGACCATCCGTCCTCGCATTCAGGAGGCTGACACGGACATCGACTACGAGGAGGTCAGGCAGCTGCTGGCGCCAAGCGCCCTATCTCCCAGTCCCAGTGAGGCCCAGGGTATCCTATGCGGACTCGTCTGCGGCGGCGACCCCCGGCCTGCGCAGACGTGGCTCCAACAACTGCTGCCCGCCTCGGATGACGCCCGGGTCGACCTCCTGGTTGCCGAGGCCCGGGAAGGGCTTGCCCGGCTGGCGCACCAGACCCTGGGGGAGATCCAGGGTCCAGCCATGGGGTTCGAGATCCTGCTCCCCGAGGACACGGTCACCCTGGAGGAGCGGGCCACCGCCCTCTACGACTGGGTGCGGGGCTTCCTGTTCGCCCTCGGGCTGCTTGGGCTCAGGGAGGCTGATCTGAGCAGGCAGGCCCGGGAGGTGCTGAACGATTTCACCCAGCTCACCCATCTGGACCTTGATGCCTTGGATGATTGCGAGGAGAACGAGGCGGCCTTGACCGAGATCACCGAATTCGTCCGCGTGGCCGCGATGCTGCTGTATCAGGAGCGGGTGTTGGATCGCGCTCGCCCCGCGGGAGAGGCCGGGTGAAGGCGGCCGAGTACCGGCGCCGTCGCCGCGCCCTGCTCCGAGCCCTGGGTCGGGAAGGGCTCGCCATCCTGCCTGCGGCCAGGGAGGTGATCCGCAATCGGGACGTCCACTATCCCTTCCGTCAGTCCAGTGACTTCAGCTATCTCACCGGCTTCCCGGAGCCCGACGGGGTCGCGGTCCTCGCCCCCGGGCGAAAGGAGGGGGAGCTGGTTCTCTTCTGCCGGCCGCGGGATCCCGAGCGGGAGCAGTGGGACGGGCCCCGGGCGGGGGTCGAGGGTGCGGTTGCCCTCTACGGCGCGGACCAGGCCTTCCCGCTCGGTGACCTGGATGCACAGATGCCGGGGCTGATGGACGGGCGGGAACGGCTCTACTTCCCGGTGGGGGCGGATCCCGACTTCGATGCCCGCGTCCTGGCCTGGGTGAGCCAGCTTCGGGCCCAGGTGCGCAAGGGCGCCAGCCCCCCGGAGGTCTTCATCACCATCGAGTCCCTGCTCCACGAGCAGCGGCTGCGCAAGAGTGCGGCGGAGCTCAAGGTGATGCGCCGAGCCGCCCGCATCTCCGCGCAGGCCCATCGGCACCTGATGCGGTTCTGTCGTCCGGGGCGCCGGGAATCGGATCTGGAGTCCGAGTTCCTACACCAGTGCGCGATCCAGGGCGCCCGCTGGCAGGCCTACCAGCCCATCGTTGCCGGTGGGGCCAACGCCTGCGTCCTCCACTATGTCGCGAATGACGCGGAGCTCAAGGACGGGGACCTGGCGCTTATCGATGCCGGCTGCGAGCTGGACGGCTACGCCTCCGACATCACCCGCACCTTCCCGGTGAACGGTCGCTTCAGCCCCCCCCAACGCGCGATCTACGAGGTGGTCCTGGAGGCGCAGGCGGCGGCCATCGCCAAGGCCCGCCCAGGGAACGCTTGGAACGAGCCCCACGAGGCGGTCCTCCAGGTGCTGACCAAGGGACTGATCCGTCTGGGTATCCTTTCCGGACGGCCGGGCAGGCTCATCAAAGAGGAGGCCTACAAACCCTACTACATGCACCGCACCGGTCATTGGCTCGGCATGGACGTTCACGACGTCGGGCGCTACAAGCACAACGACAAGTGGCGTACCCTGGAGCCCGGCATGGTGCTGACCGTGGAGCCTGGGCTCTATATGCCCGCGACCGACGCCGTTCCCGCGCCCTTTCGCTCGATCGGCGTCCGCATCGAGGACGACATCGTGATCACCGAGGATGGCAGCGAGGTCCTCTCGGCCACGGCCCCCAAGGACCCGGATGCCATCGAGGCGCTGATGGCCGCGGGATAGCGCCCAGGACCGGTTGGCGAGGGGCACCACTGCATTCACTCCTTTCGTCCTGAATCGATGGGGGCTGAGTCGATGTCAAAGAACAGGTTACCGGAGTCGATGCCCTCGGGCCCCGGCGCCACTGGGCGCTGCGATTACGACCTGGTCGTCGTCGGTGGTGGCTTGATCGGCGGCAGCCTGGCATGCGCTGCCTCGGCCACGGGATTCCGCGTCGCCCTGGCAGAGGCGGTGACCGCGGGGGCCCCGCGGCAGCCGAGCTACGACGAGCGGGTCATCGCCCTCTCCTGGGGCAGCCGACAGATCCTCGACGCCATGGGTCTCTGGGGGGGCATGGAGGCCGATGCCGCTCCCATCCACCAGGTCCACATCTCGGACCGGGGTCACTTCGGGTTCTCCCATCTGGACCGGGCGGAGCTGGGGGTCGAGGCCCTCGGCTACGTGGTCCCGGCCCGCACCCTGGGGGCTGTCATCCGCGCGACCCTGGCGGAGTCGGCGGGTGTCGAGCTGCTGTGTCCCGCACGTCTCACCGGTCAGCGAGTGCACGCGAGCGGGGTCGATCTTGAGGTCGAGACGCAGACCGGGCCCCGCACCATCGGCACCAGCCTGCTGGTGGCGGCGGACGGTGGCGATTCGGCGATCCGCAAGGGTCTGGGGATTCAGGCGACCGAGCGCCCCTACGGCCACGACGCGATCATCACCACCATCACCCCCGATCGGCCCCGGCCGGGAGTCGCCTTCGAGCGTTTCACCGAGACTGGACCCCTGGCCCTCCTGCCCATGACGCAAGGGCGCTATTCCGTCGTCTGGACCTGCCGTGAAGACGAGACCGCCGGGATCCTGGACCTGCCGGATCCCGACTTTCTTTCCCGGCTGCAGGGACGGTTTGGCCATCGACTCGGTCGTCTGGCGAATCCCGCGCCGCGCCGGGCCTACCCGCTCAAGCTGCTCTTGACTCGGGAGACCGCGCAGCCGCGGGTGGTCCTGATCGGCAACGCGGCACACACCCTCCACCCCGTGGCGGGCCAGGGCTTCAATCTGGGTCTGCGGGACGTGGCGGCCCTGGCGGAGGTGCTGGCGGAGGCCGCCGTGAACGGGGATGATCCGGGCTCGGCCGCGGTGCTGGAGGCCTACCGACGTTGGCGTGCGGGGGACCAGCGCGATGTCGCCCTGTTGACCGACGGCCTGGCCCGGCTGTTCGTCAACCCCTGGCTACCCTTGCGTCTGGCGCGGGGTGCCGGACTGATCGGGCTCGACCTGGCCGGACCGGCTCGCCGGGCCCTCGCCCAACGGCTCATGGGGGTCGGCGGCCGCATGCCGCGCCTGGCGCGGGGGCTGCCTCTCACACCGCCTCCCAATACCCCGTCGGATCGCTCGGGGGCTTGATTCATGGCGAGACCCAAAACCTCCCCGCGTGGTGAGCGGTCGACACCGCAGAAGGAGCTCCCTGGCAACTTCGACCTCCTGGTGGTGGGTGGCGGCATGGTGGGGGCGGCCTTCGCCCTGGCGTGTTCCGGCAAGGGGCTTGCCATCGGTCTGGTGGAGGCCCGCCCTCCCCAGCGCGACTGGCCCAGGGGCGAGGTGGACCTGCGGGTTTCGGCGCTCAGCCGGGCGAGTCAGCGCATGTTGGAGCGCCTCGGCGCCTGGGGACGCATCGCCGACCTGGGGGCCAGTCCCTATCGGCGGATGCATGTGTGGGACGGCATCGGCGGGGCGGCCATCAGCTTCGACAGCGCCGACCTGGGCCAGCCGGACCTGGGGCACATCGTGGAGAACCGGGCCATCCAGCTGGCCCTGTGGGAGCGCCTGGAGCAGGCGCCGGACCTCAGCCTGGTCGCGCCCGCGTCCATCGCCGAGCTGGTGCGGGGCCAGGAGACCTCCAGGGTGGTGCTGGGGGAGGGGCGCATTCTCGAGACCCGGCTCCTGGTGGCGGCGGACGGACGCGATTCCCTGATCCGCAAGCTGGCCGGAATTCCCACCCAGGGCTGGGACTACGACCAGCGGGCGATCGTGGCCAATGTGCGTCCGGAGCGGTGGCACGAGGAGACCGCGTGGCAGCGTTTCCTTCCGACCGGTCCCCTGGCCCTGCTACCCCTGGGCGATGGGCGCTGCTCCATCGTTTGGTCGGTCACCGAGGGGCGTGCCCAGGAGCTGGTGGCGATGGACGAGACCCGTTTCTCCGAGGCCCTCACGGACGCCAGCGAGAGGCGGTTGGGGCACATTCGGGTCGACAGCCCCAGGGCCGCGGTCCCCCTGCGGCTGCAGCACGCGGAGCGCTATGTGGAGCCTGGCCTGGCCCTGATCGGCGATGCGGCGCACGCGATCCACCCCTTGGCCGGTCAGGGGGTCAACCTGGGCTTCCTGGATGCCGCCGAGCTGGCGGCAGCCCTGGATCTGGCCTTGGGGCACCGTCGCGATATCGCCTCGACCTGGACCCTGAGGCGCTACGAGCGGGCCCGCCGTGGGGATAACATGGCGATGCTCCTCGCCATGGATGCCTTCAAACGGACATTCGGGAGTCGTCTCCCGCCCGTCGTCGCGGCGCGCAGTCTGGGCCTCGCCTTGACCGATCGGCTGAGGCCCCTGAAGGGGCTCTTCATGGAGCGCGCCCTGGGGCTCGGAGAGGGTCTGCCACCCTTGGCCAGGCCCTAGGGCGCTGATTGTTTGGGCTTTCGGGGTGGGACAGGCGTGAGCTGCGCGTCCGACGGGCCACCGACTGGCTGGGTGTGACGGCACCTGATGCGCGTCGGCGGAGGGCCCCGGGCCATGGCTCGATCTTGATGAGCAAGCGCTAAATTAATTCAATGGATCTATGCACCCATTTTTTCGATTTGGAGCCGTCCCCTGTTTTCGGTAGCCTTGCCCCGTTCCAGGGCCGGTCCCGCGAAGGCGCGCAGTCGAGTCGCCAGATCCGCCGTGACGACGCCGAACGCCTCTGAGCCACCGATGTCGGCCGTCTAGCGCCAGAGGACTGTCTCTGATCTGGCTCGGATGGGGCGCCATCCTCCCCAGGATCCGATTCCCCTTGCCCAGACCCCCATGACGTCACTCCCGGATATCACCGACACCGAGCAATGGGTCATCGAGACGATCCCGCGTGAGCGCCACGGTCGCGACCCGGCATGCCAATTCGCCGATGCGGATCGCCGCCGGCACCCGTCCGACCGGGAGCGCAACAGGTGCCCCGTCATCCTCTGGCGGTCCGACGACGGTTGCACCTTGCATCTTCTTCGAGAGCGGCGAGCGCAGGTATCGTTGCCAGTTTTCTTATAAGCCCTGCGAGCAGATGGGCACGGGGATGGACGAGTACGACGACCTGGCCGAGTGCGCCTCAGCGGTACTTCAGGCCCAGGCAGACCATGTGGCCGAGCAGCGTGGCGATCTGCCGGGGAGAGGCGCCTAGCCCCATCCCCCTGCGACCGAATCCGCCGCAGTCAGTGCATGTATCGCCTGCTCTCGCGCGCGAGCCTAAATCGACCATGAGCGAATCAACGAGGGGAGAATTATGAGCGCTAAGAATGCCTTCTACGCCCAGTCCGGTGGCGTCACCGCCGTGATCAACGCCTCCGGCTGTGGGGTCATCGAGACCGCCCGGGCGCACACCGACAAGATCGCCAATGTCTTCGCTGGACGCAACGGCATCATCGGGGCCCTGACCGAGGACCTGATCGACACCAGCCAGGAGTCGGCCGAGAGCATCGCCGCGTTGCGCTACACGCCCTCGGGCGGCTTTGGCTCCTGCCGCTACAAGCTGAAGAGCCTGGAGGCCAACAAGCGGGAGTACGAGCGTCTGATCGAGGTCTTCAAGGCCCACGACATCGGTTACTTCTTCTACAACGGCGGCGGCGACTCCGCGGACACCTGCTTCAAGGTCTCCCAGCTCTCCGAAAAGATGGGTTACCCGGTCCAGGCCATCCATGTGCCGAAGACCGTCGATAACGACTTGCCTATCACGGACAACTGCCCCGGCTTCGGGTCCGTGGCCAAGTACATCGCCACCTCCACGTTGGAGGCCTCCTTCGACGTGCGCTCCATGTGCGCCACGTCAACCAAGATCTTCGTCATCGAGGTCATGGGCCGGCATGCGGGCTGGATCGCGGCGGCCGGCGCCCTGGTGGCCGATCAGGGGATTCCTGTCATCACCCTCTTCCCGGAGGTGGAGTTCAACCAGGAGACCTTCCTCGCCGCGGTCAAGGCCAAGGTCGATCAGTTCGGTTATTGCACCATCTGCGTCTCCGAGGGTTGCCATTGGCCCGATGGCCGCTTCCTGGCCGAGCAGGGGACCCGCGATGCCTTCGGCCATGCGCAGCTCGGTGGCGCCGCGCCGGTCGTGGCCAACATGATCAAGGATGCCCTGGGCTACAAGTTCCACTGGGCGGTGGCCGATTACCTGCAGCGCGCCGCCAGACACCTGGCCTCCAAGTCGGACGTGGAGCAGGCCTATGCACTCGGCAAGGCCGCTGTGGAGCTGGCGATCGCGGGCCACAATTCCGTCATGCCCACCGTGGTGCGTAAGTCCTCCGAACCCTACGTCTGGGAGATCGGCCACGCTCCCCTGTCCGAGGTGGCCAACGTCGAGAAGTTCATGCCGAAGGACTTCATCTCCGAGGACGGCTACGGCATCACCGACAAGTGCCGCGAGTACCTGTACCCGTTGATCGAGGGCGAGGACTATCCGCCCTATGAGAAGGGCATGCCCAAGTACGTCACCCTGAAGAACGCCCCGGTCGAGAAGAAGCTCGAAGCCTTCGAGATCTGATCGCGCAGCGGGAGGGGGCCACGTGCCCCCTCCTGACGTTTCGGCATCGGCCAGGTTAACGCAACCCGCGAGGCTCGCAGCATGACCCGGGATCGCGCCCGTGAGCGCTCCAAGACCCAGGCCCAGCTCGGCGGCGGCAACATCCGCGGTGCGGTGCGGCTGATTTCGGGTCAGGTTGGTGGCGAGCACGGCCAGGGCGCGGTGGGCGCGCACATCCGCGCGCTGTACTTGGAGCGGGTCTTCGGCCTCTGGCCGGGGGCCGATTTCTCCAGGGCGGCCCGCCAGCCCTGCTGCTGGCCGCGGTTCTAGGTCGCCGGCCGCCTCCGTGTCGACGCGGCCCCTCAGTCAGCCCCAGAGTTTCTCGACCCCTGATCTCTCACCGGGAGTGAAGATGAGCAACTACCATCTGTATCTATCCTTGATCCCGGAGGCGCTGATCGCCTCCCAGTTGGAGCCGAAGGCCTTCGGCTCCTACTACGCCGTGGGCAAGAAGGTCCATGTCTTCGGCGAGGCCATGTTCTTCGAGGTGGACCCATCGTTCCGATCCGACGACTTTCCCTTCTCGCTCGCCGATGAGCGCTGTATCACCCAGCCAAACGGTGCGCCCAAGTCCTCGGTCTATCTCGGCATCTACGACGTGCTGGCCCGCATACCGGTTTCGGCGCTGGGAAACCTCTATCTGGTCACCGACGACGGGCGCACCCTCGGCCTGGAGAAGGCCCCGTACTCCCCTGATACCGAGCATCCGCTGCATCTCTACCAGGAGTTCTGCCCGATTACCCCGTTGGTTGCCAGCCGCCTGGAGCCCCGTGCCTTCTGCCACTCGATTACCGATCCGAGCAAGCCGGTCCAGGTGCCCCGGATCGTCTTCTCGGAGCTGCACCTTGGCGAGCTCTCGACCGATCCGGGACACGGCAACGCCGATGACCTGCCCTATCCGGCGATCCGCCACCTGCGTGACGTGCTGCTCGATTTCCAGCACAACACCAAGGAGAGCAAGCTGGTGCTGAAGCAGGTCAAGCAGGGCGTCTTTTTCCGCACCATCCAGGGCTTCTACGTAGGCGACCACACGGACTTCGCCTTCTACCGATTCCCCTCCAAGCAGGAGCTCGAAGCGGACCACTACGACTGGTGGCGCTCCGCCCAGGTTCAGCATTTCGACTAGGCACCTTGGCGCATCGGACGTCCATTCAACGGCTCAGAACATCGGCAGTACCCACAGGTAGTACCAACCCATGAACGAACCAGTCTTTTGGATCGCACCCATCGCCGCCGTCCTGGCGATGGTCTTTGCCTGGCGCTTTTTCAGCGACATGCGCAAACAGGATGACGGCACGGACGAGATGCGCCGCATCGGCTCCCTCGTGCGCATCGGCGCCATGGCTTACCTGCGCCAGCAGTACAAGGTCATGCTTCTGGTCTTTGCCATCGTGGCCGGCATCTTCGCCTTTCTGGCCTATGGGCTGAAGGTGCAGAGCCCCTGGCTTCCGATCACCTTCGTCTTCGGCGGCTTCTTCTCCGCGCTCGCCGGCTATTTCGGCATGCAGACGGCGACGCTCGCCTCCACCCGCACCACCGCGGCCGCGCGCTCATCCCTTCCCAAGGCATTGCAGATCGCCTTCCGCAGCGGCGCGGTGATGGGTCTGGTGGTGGTCGGTCTGGGCCTCGGAAATCTGGTCCTCTGGCTCTTTCTGGTCGACCTCTTTACCGAGGGTGATCAGAGCCAGGGCGGCTACCTGGTCGCGGTGACCACGACCGTGCTGACCTTCGGTATGGGGGCCTCGATGCAGGCACTCTTCGCCCGCGTCGGCGGTGGCATCTACACCAAGGCCGCGGATGTCGGCGCCGACCTGGTGGGCAAGGTGGAGGCCGGTATCCCGGAGGACGATCCGCGTAACCCCGCGACGATCGCCGACAACGTCGGCGACAACGTCGGTGACGTGGCCGGCATGGGCGCCGACCTTTTCGAGTCCTACTGCGGCTCGATCCTCGCCGCCGCCGCCCTGGGTGCCGCGGCCTACACCACCGACATCGCGATGCAGATGAAGGCGGTCGTCGCACCGCTGGCCATCGCGGGCGTTGGCATCCTGCTCTCGATTGCCGGTGTCTTCCTGGTCAAGACCCACGAGGGTGCGGACCAGAAGCAGCTCCTCGGTGCCCTGGCCAAGGGCATCAACATCAGTGCGCTGCTGATCGTCGTCGCCTCCGCCGTCGTGCTGAAGCTGCTGGGACTGGAGAACGCCTGGGGCATCTGGGGCGCGGTCGTGACGGGTCTGATCACGGGTATCGTGATCGGTCAGTCCACCGAGTACTACACCTCCTCCCATTACAGGCCCACCAAGAGCATCGCGGAGGCCGCCGCCGGTGGACCCGCCACCGCGGTCATCGCCGGTATCGGTGTCGGTATGCTCTCCACGGTAATCCCGGTCCTGGCCGTCGGCATCGGCACGATGCTCTCCTTTATGTTCGCCTCCGGGTTCGATGCGACGCACATGAACCAAGGCCTCTACGGCGTGGCCATCGCCGCAGTTGGCATGCTCTCCACCCTCGGCATCACGCTCGCCAGCGACGCCTACGGTCCGATCGCGGACAACGCCGGCGGTAACGCCGAGATGAGCGGACTGGGACCGGAGGTGCGCGCGCGCACCGATGCCCTGGACTCCATGGGCAATACCACCGCCGCAACCGGCAAGGGATTCGCCATCGGCTCGGCGGCGCTCACCGCGCTGGCCCTGATCGCCTCCTACGTCGAGGTCATCCGCATCGACATGATCAAGGCGGGCCAGACCGAGATGCTGCTGCACCAGGGACTGACCGTGGCCACCTCCCAGGCGACGCTGATCGACTTCATGATCTACTACAACGTGACCCTGCTGAATCCGGTGGTCCTGATCTCGATCTTCCTTGGGGCCATGGTGGCGTTCACCTTCAGCGGACTCACCGTGCAGGCCGTGGGCCGTGCCGCCGGCATGATGGTCGATGAGGTCCGCCGCCAGTTCCAGGAGGACGAGGGCATCCTCAAGGGCACCTCCGACCCGGATTACGAGCGCTGTGTGGCCATCTCCACCAAGGGTGCCCAGCGCGAGATGGTGATCCCGTCGTTGCTCGCGGTGGCCGCCCCGGTGGCAACGGGTCTGGTGCTGGGCGTGGCCGGTGTCATCGGGCTCCTGATCGGCGGGCTCTCGGCGGGATTCGTGCTGGCGGTCTTCCTGTCCAACTCCGGCGGTGCCTGGGACAACGCCAAGAAATACATCGAGGCCGGCCACCACGGCGGCAAGTCCTCGGCCGCGCACCGCGCCTCGGTCATTGGCGACACCATCGGCGACCCGTTCAAGGACACCTCGGGTCCCAGCCTCAACATCCTCATCAAGCTGATGAGCATCGTGGCGATCGTGATGGCGGGCGTCACGGTCACCTACACCATGATGTAGTCCGCCCGCGCCCATGAGCGGGCCTGCCCATCGGGGCAGGCCCGCCCCCCTTCGACGGGTCTTCAAGTGACCTCCCGGCCAGCAATCGGGCTGACCCCTGCCCAGGTCGCGTGGTTCCCATCGCGGTCCCGACCGGTACCCCTTGCTCGGGTGCGGATCCAACTCGGAAGGTGGCCTTCAGGCGCCGGTCCGATACTTCGACGCGTTTCCCCCTTACGACGAAGCCCGGACACCTGGGGCCGGTGGGAGTACACTTCCATATCCCTTTCCGGGCTCGGGGCCTCTCTTCGGTTACCCGGGTTGAGGGTTGGATTCTGCGATTCGGGTATTTGAACAGAGTCCCCTCGGGTCTCGGACTGAGCCGATAACAACTCCAAGCACCACCACCGAGGAGTCGACAGTGATGATCTCTGCCTTGCTCTTCGCCGTGATCTGCGCCGTCTTGGCGATCGTCTACGGCATCGTTTCGGTCAAGTGGATCCTTGCCCAGCCCAAGGGGAACGAGCGCATGCAGTCGATTGCGGGCGCCATCCAGGAAGGTGCCTCCGCCTATCTCAATCGACAGTACCTGACCATCACGGCGGTGGGCGTCGTATTGATGGCCGGTCTCTGGCATTCCCTCGGTCCGGCGACCGCCGTCGGCTTCTTCATCGGGGCGGTCCTCTCGGGCGCCGCCGGCTACATTGGCATGAACATCTCTGTCCGGGCGAACCTCCGGACGGCCGAGGCAGCCCACAAGGGCATGGATGCGGCGCTCCAGGTCGCGTTCCGCGGGGGGGCGATCACCGGCCTTCTGGTCGTCGGTCTGGCACTGCTGGGTGTGGCGGGCTACTACCTGGTCCTGGCACCGGCCGCCCCCGTGGCGGGGGCCGACCCCGCGGTCTTCGCCGAGGAGCAGAGTCACGCCCTGCATGCCCTGGTCGGACTGGCGTTCGGTGGCTCGCTGATCTCGATCTTCGCGCGGCTTGGGGGCGGTATCTTCACCAAGGGTGCCGACGTAGGCGCGGACCTGGTCGGAAAGGTCGAAGCGGGCATCCCGGAGGACGATCCGCGCAATCCGGCCGTGATCGCCGACAATGTGGGGGACAACGTGGGCGATTGCGCCGGCATGGCCGCCGATCTCTTCGAGACCTATGCGGTGACCGTGGTCGCCACCATGCTCCTCGGCGGGCTGCTGCTGGGGGAGCGCGCCCCCAACGCCGTCGTCTATCCCCTGGTGCTGGGGGGCGTCTCGATTATCGCGTCCATCATCGGCACCTACTTCGTCCGGCTCAAAGAGGGCAGCACCCGGATCATGGCCGCCCTCTACAAGGGATTGATCGTGGCGGGCGCCATCGCCTTCCTGCTGTTCATCCCCGCCACGTGGCTTCTCCTGCCGGAGTCGTTCTCGGTGCCAGGCAGCGATCATGATTTCAGCCGCTGGGGTGTGCTCGGCGCCGCCTTCATCGGGTTGGTGTTGACCGGGCTCATGGTCCTCATCACCGAGTACTACACGGGGACGGACTACGGCCCGGTCAGGCGCATCGCCAGGGCCTCCGCGACGGGGCATGCCACCAACATCATTGCCGGGCTGGGCATCTCCATGAAGGCGACGGCCGCGCCCGTGGTGGCCATCTGCTTCGCCATCTGGGGCTCCTACGAGATGGCCGGACTCTACGGTATCGCGATCGCCGCCACCGCGATGCTGTCCATGACCGGCATCGTCGTGGCGCTGGATGCCTATGGACCCATCACGGACAACGCGGGCGGCATCGCCGAGATGGCGGAGCTGGACGAGCGGATCCGCAATATCACCGATCCCCTGGACGCCGTGGGCAATACCACCAAGGCCGTCACCAAGGGCTACGCCATCGGCTCCGCCGGACTCGCGGCCCTGGTCCTGTTCGCGGACTTCACCAATACCCTGCACCACGCGGGAAAGACCCTCAGCTTCCAGCTCGACGATCCGGCGGTGCTCATCGGGCTCTTCATCGGGGGCATGATCCCCTATCTCTTCAGTGCCATGGCCATGGAGGCGGTCGGCCGTGCCGCCGGTGGCATCGTTCAGGAGGTGCGCCGTCAGTTCCGCACCATGCCCGGGATCATGGATCACAGCCAGAAGCCGGATTACTCCAAGGCCGTCGACATGCTCACCCGCTCGGCTATCAAGGAGATGATCCTTCCCTCCCTCCTACCGGTCCTGGTGCCCATCCTGGTCGCCTTCGGCGCGCAGCGTCTGATGGGCGGGGATTCCGGTGCCCTGGCCCTCGGCGGCATGCTGATCGGCACCATCATCACCGGCATCTTCGTCGCCATCTCCATGACCACGGGCGGTGGCGCCTGGGACAACGCCAAGAAGTACATCGAGGACGGAAACTACGGCGGCAAGGGCTCCGACGCCCACAAGGCTGCCGTCACCGGCGACACTGTCGGAGACCCGTACAAGGACACCGCCGGACCCGCCGTCAACCCCCTGATCAAGATTATCAACATCGTGGCCCTGTTGATCGTACCCTTGGTCGTGTCCTTGTAGACCCCCGCTGAGGACTCGCGGGACGCACGTACCGTTTATACGGGATCTGGCCTCCCCGATTGACCTAGAATCGGGGCAAGACGGTGGGTCGGGGGCCGTGGAAGGCCCCGAACCGTTGGCAGTGTGCTGGAATTCCCCCTAACCCAACCGAGGTCGAGGTCCATGGATCTGAAGAAAGTGTCCCGTGGCGCCAACGTGCCGAGCGAGATCAACGTCATCATCGAAATTCCCTCCCACGCGGAGCCGGTGAAGTACGAGATGGACAAGGTCACGGGGGCCATGTTCGTGGATCGTTTCATGTCCACGGCCATGCGCTATCCCTGCAACTATGGCTATGTCCCCCACACCCTCTCCTCGGACGGAGACCCGGTGGACGTGATGGTGGTGACCCCTTATCCCCTGATCTCGGGGTCGGTCATCCGGTGTCGGCCGATCGGGGTGCTCAAGATGACCGATGAGTCGGGCGACGACGCCAAGATCCTGGCCTTGCCCATCGACAAACTGTTCAAGGGGTTCCGCGACATCGAGAGCTTCAGGGACATGCCCACCCACCTGTTGGACCAGATCGCCCATTTCTTCGAGCACTACAAGGACCTGGACGAGGGCAAGTGGGTCCGGGTCGAGGGCTGGGGCGGGCGCGATGAGGCCCGCGAGGAGATCATGGCGAGCGTCAGGATGTTCGAGGAGGCGCCGGAGAAGCCTGCTTTCTGAGGAGCTGGCGAGTGGTTGCGGACAAGTCGCGAGGAGGGCGCAAGGCGACGGCCGAACCGCGTCTGTCCGCCTCGTGCCTCGCGACGCGCCACACGCTACTCACCCAATGCCCTCGCTGACCCATTTCAACGCTGCCGGCGAGGCCCACATGGTGGACGTGGTGGGAAAGCCCTCGACCCATCGGGTGGCGGTGGCCGAGGGGCGGATCCGTATGCGGCCGGAGACCCTGGCCCTCATCGAGCATGGCGGCCACAAAAAGGGTGACGTGATCGGGATCGCCCGGGTTGCGGGCATCATGGGGGCCAAGCGCACCGCCGACCTCGTGCCCCTGTGCCATCCCTTGAGTCTCACCCGAGTTGAGATCTCGCTCACCCCGTGTCGCGAAAGCGCGACTCTATACTCGCGGGCGACGGTCGAAACGGAGGGGCGGACGGGTGTCGAGATGGAGGCCCTCTGCGCCGTTCAGGTCAGCCTGCTCACGGTCTACGACATGTGCAAGGCGGTCGACCGCGGGATGACGATCGAGTCCGTTCGTCTGCTCGAGAAGACCGGGGGAAAGTCAGGTACCTGGCGGAGGGATCCCGATCCGGCTTGAGGCAATCATCGGCGAATCAGGTCGGCACCGGCGCGTACCGATGGGGTTGGACTGGCGGCCGAAGGGGTGAGAATGGGTACCTTCATCGAGTGGTCCGATGCCCTGAGTGTCGGGATTGAGGAGATCGACTCCCAGCATCAGGTGCTGGTCGAGCTTGTCAACGAGATGCACGACGCGATCCATCAACGTCGCGGCAGCGACGTGGTCCGTCACGTGCTCGGCAGGCTCGCCGAATACACCAAGATCCACTTCGCCGTGGAAGAGAGTCTGATGCGCATCCTCGGCTATCCGGGTTACGAGGAGCACAAGGACCAGCACGAGGAGCTGGTGCGCAGCATGCTCGACCTCCAACGCAAGGTGGACACCGGCAAGACGGCCATCGGCTTCGAGCTGATGCACTTCCTCAAGATCTGGCTGACCAAGCACATCATGGAGAGCGACCAGCAATACGGTCAGTATTTCGTGAACGCGGGGGTCAGGACCCGATTCAAGCGGCGGTCCTGGGCCGGGCGACTGTGGGAGCACCTCCACGTCTGAGCCCGGGGGCTGTACCATCGCCCCATGAACCCCTTCTATCAGGGCGCGCGATTCCTCACCGCCGCCAGCCGGATCGAGCAGGCACCAGAGGACCGAGGACGCGAGGTGGTCTTCGCCGGTCGCTCCAATGCCGGTAAGTCCAGTGCCATCAATGCCCTTTGCCACCAGAAGGCCCTTGCACGCACGAGCAAGACGCCCGGCCGCACCCAGCAGCTCATCTTCTTTGCCCTGGACGAGGAGCGCCGGCTGGTGGATCTGCCGGGCTATGGCTATGCCCGGGTCTCCGAGACCGTCAAGCTCCAGTGGCAGACCCACATGGCCGATTTTCTCGAACGACGCCGGTCGATCGTCGGTCTCGTGATCGTCATGGATATTCGCCACCCGCTGGCCGATTACGACCGCCACATGCTGACCTGGGCCTCCCGGGGCGAGCTTCCCGCGCTCCTGCTGCTCACCAAGGCGGACAAGCTGGGACGCGGGGCTGCCCGATCCGCTCAACTGGCGGTGGAGCGTGAAGTTCGGGGAATGCACGGCTCAGGGTCGCCGGTGCAGGTCATGACGTTCTCCGCCCGGGAGACAACGGCCGTGGGCCCAGTTCAGGCGCTGCTGGACCGGTGGCTCGATGTTCCTGCTCGGCGCTGACCGCTGGCTCGGTCCCTTGGTGCGATCGACCCCGCGCCTGCCCCCGTCATTCGGAGGGCAGGCGCAGGGTTATCGGTGCTGCGGGGCCGGCGCCTAGTAGGGTAGGGCGCCGGTGGGCGGGGGCGGGACCTGCTCCATCCCCCCTTCATAGTAGGGCATGGGTGCGCGGCCCATGGCACCCGGTCCACCCTGGTGGGGCTGATATCCAGGATAGCCCCCCTGCGGGCCATAGCCATAGCCATAGCCGTAGCCCCCGGGGGCCATCTGGGGCATCTGGGGAGGTGTCATCGGCTGCATGGGCTGAGCCGGGGGCTCGCCACGACCGAAGAGGGCCCGCGCGGCCTCCAACTGCTCCTCCGTCATCTCGTCGATGATCTTGCGATACCGGTCAAACTGCTCCTGAGCGGCCTTGTAGCGCTTCTCCGCTTCATCCCAGGGGGGCGTCTCCGGCATCTCGACGCCACGCTCGGCGGCCCTTTCGCGCATCTTCTGCCAGTGGGCCTCCCGCATGGCCTTGCGCTCCTCGGGGGTCATGGACTTGACGCGCTCGCGCATCGCCTCGCGCTCCTTGCGCATGGCCTCCCAGTCCGGAGGGGTGGCAGCGGCATGGCCCGGCATCTCGGGCATCTCCGGCTTCGCCTCCCAGGGAGGCGTCTCGGGGAGCTCCAGACCCACCTCCGCGGCCCGTTCGCGCAGATCCTGATAGCGCTTGTTGCGTTCCGACTCCTGCTCGGCCCTGCGCGCCTCCGCCTTGGATCGCGGGGTCTCGGCGGGTGTTGGCGTGGCGGGCGGCGCCTCGCTCGCGGCCTCAGGCTTGGCCGACTCGGCAGCCGGAGGCGCCTCCGCAACCGGTTCGGCCTTCTTCGCCGGCGCGGTCTTCTCCGCTGGCGCGGCTTCTGCCGCGGGAGGCGCGGGCGGTGCTGCCGCGGCCTCGGCTGCTGGTGCTCCGGCGGATGGGGCAGTCTCTTCGTCTGCCGCGGACGCGGTCTGGCCTAGGGCGAGCAAGAGTACGGCCGCCGACGCCAGGGACAAGACTCGGGGGGCGTGGGTCATGCTGGTTCTCCTCGTGATGGCATGTCGCTGCGGTTATGGGCGTCGAGGTCCTCGGGCGACCTCTCCGCGGACGGATGGACCAGGGCGCCGGCGTCGTGGGCATGCGCCGGCAGATTGCGGAGCTTAACCCATGGACATGGCCCCGGGACACTCCCTTTCGATCTGCGGCGCGATCCTGCTCCGCGAGGGTTATACTGGCCGGCCCATGAACTCACCGGCGCCCCCTGGGCTCTGGACAAGCCATGCGCATCGACGATTTGATGACAGAGAGCGGCGTGAAGTTCGGGACCAGTGGCGCCCGGGGACTGGCCGCCGACATGACCGACCGGGTGTGCTATGCGTACACCGCCGCTTTCCTCCAGTATCTGGTCTCCGAAGGGGCTATAGCCAGCGGGACCGACCTGGCGATGGCCGGCGATCTGCGGCCGAGCTCTCCTCGGATCCTGGCCGCCTGTGCCCGGTCCGCGGTGGAGCTGGGCTTCCGCCCCCGCTACTTCGGGCCGATACCGACCCCGGCGTTGGCCGCCTATGGGATCACCAATGGGATCCCGTCCCTAATGGTTACTGGAAGCCACATCCCCGACGACCGCAATGGGATCAAGTTCAACCGCCCGAGCGGTGAGATCCTCAAGCCCGACGAGGCCGGGATCCGCGCCCAGGAGGTCGCGCTGCCCTCCGGGCTCTTCGATACCGGCGGCGCCTTCCTCCCCGGTACCCCGTCCGCCCTTCCTGAGGAGGAGCCCCAGGCCTACGCGGCCTACGTGGCGCGATACTTGGGTTTCTTTCCCAGGGACTCCCTCGCCGGGCTGCGCGTGGGCGTCTACCAGCACTCCAGCGTGGCACGCCGTGCCTATGTGGATGTCCTTCAGGGGCTTGGTGCCCAGGTGAAGCGGCTTGGGCTCTCCGAGCGGTTCGTCCCAGTGGACACCGAGGCCATTCGGCCCGAGGACGTGGCCCTGGCCCGGGACTGGGCGGTGGATGGCTCCCTCGATGCCCTGGTCTCTGCCGATGGGGACGGAGACCGCCCCCTGGTGGCGGACGAGCGTGGCGAGTGGCTGCGGGGCGACATAGCCGGCATCCTCTGCGCCCGGGCCCTGGGTGCCCGGGGGGTGGTGACGCCGGTGAGCAGCAACACCGCCGTTGAGCGTTGCGGCGCCTTCCAGCGGGTCCTGCGCACCCGCATCGGCTCCCCCTTCGTGATCGAGGGCATGCAGCAGCTCAGCGCCGAGGGTCTGACCCCGGTGGTGGGTTACGAGGCCAACGGGGGCTTCCTGCTCGACTCGGCCATCGAGCGAGGCGGCCGGACCCTCGCGGCGCTCCCGACCCGTGATGCCCTCCTGGTGGCCCTAACCATCCTGGCGGCCGCGCGGGAGCAGGGGCGGCCGCTCTCCGCCCTTGCGGACGATCTGCCCCGCCGATTCACCCACAGCGACCGCATCCAGGACTTCCCCACCGAGGTCAGCCAGACCCGCCTCGCGGCCCTCGCGAGCGGCGATCCCCAGCGGGACCGCGCCGCGGCGGAGGCGGCCTTCAGCGAGTGGTTCGGCCCCGTGGCGGGGGTCGACACCACGGACGGAGTGCGGATCACCTTCGAGAGCGGGGAGATCGCGCACCTGCGACCGTCCGGCAACGCCCCGGAGCTGCGCGCCTACACCGAGGCGGAGACCCCGGAGCGGGCGGCGGAGATGAATGTCATCTGTATGCGAATCCTCGGGGGTTGGCGGGGGTAAGGAGATGCTAATCGAATGCCATCCTGGCATTCGATTAGCTCGCGATTCGAAGATGCGATTTCCGAATCGCTCCATTTTCAGTCACTTGAGGTGACAGCAAATGCCGGGCCTTCCCCGGCCCGGACGGGAAACGCAATCAATCCGGGTTTCCCTAGGACCTGCGGGCGCCGATCTTGCCCTCGGTTCCCCGGATGAGGTTTCGGATGTTGGCGCGGTGGCGCCAGAACAGCATGCCGGTCACCACGAGCTGCATCCCGATTAGTGCCGGCTCCGGCCAGAATATCCACACCACGATGGGGGCTAGGGCCATGGAGATCAGGGCGGACAGGGACGAGATCTTCAGGATCTTCGCCGAGAAGACCCAGAGGGCCGCGACCGAGAGCCCGATGGGCCACCAGAGGCCGAGCTGGACGCCCAAGGCGGTGGCAACCCCCTTGCCCCCGCGGAACCCGAAGAAGACGGGGAAGAGGTGGCCCAGCACCGCGGCCAGCCCGACGGCCGCCAGCCCCCCCGGCACGACACCGAAGAGGTGCCCGGCGACCATGGGAATCAGTCCCTTCAGGCTGTCCCCCACCAGGGTGATCGCCGCGGCCTTCTTGCCCCCGATGCGCAGCACATTGGTCGCCCCCGGGTTTCCGGAGCCCTGGGTGCGCGGGTCGGGCAGCCCCAGCAGGCGGCAGACGATGATGGCGCTCGAGATGGAGCCCAGGAGATAGGCGGCGAGGACCAGTACGGCAGCGCTCAGCATGGGGGCGCATTGGAACCGGGACGGGGGCCAGCGGTCAAGGCGGCCCTCCCGTGTCGGGCCGGGGTTGGCCCGGACAGACCCGAATGAGGCATCATCTGTCG
>Ga0316596_1000004_pt1 | contig 20554 bp, 15 predicted proteins | sample S_170502SBrCrA_R_FD_207793 | JGI IMG/M metagenome (GOLD analysis project Ga0316596, IMG submission 207793) | Metatranscriptome of rhizosphere microbial communities from salt marsh grasses in Alabama, United States - S_170502SBrCrA (Metagenome... | ecosystem: Host-associated > Plants > Roots >... | reverse complement strand
TTTTTATGAGTAAACCTTTGAGCTTTCAACAAATGATTATGCGCCTGCTCAGCTTTTGGGAGGAGCAGGGCTGCCTGATCCAACAACCTTATAATGTACAAGTCGGCGCGGGGACGATGAACCCAGCCACTTCCTTACGCGTGCTGGGGCCGGAGCCCTGGAATGTCGTCTATGTCGAGCCCAGTATCCGGCCTGACGACGGCCGTTTTGGCGATAATCCCAACCGCATGCAAATGCATTTCCAGCTGCAGGTCATCCTCAAACCGGATCCCGGCAACCCACAGGAAATTTACATCAAGAGCCTGGAGGCGATTGGCTTCAATCAACGCGAGCACGATATCCGCTTTGTCGAAGACAACTGGGAAAGCCCGGCCCTGGGCGCATGGGGTCTGGGTTGGGAAGTATGGCTTGACGGCCAGGAGATCACCCAGTTCACCTATTTCCAGCAGGCCGGCGGCCTGGAACTGGAGCCCAACTCCGTGGAGATCACCTACGGTCTGGATCGCATCGCTCTGGCCCTGCAAGGGAAGGAAGCTGTTTGGGACATCGATTTCGGCGCCGGGGTCGGCTACGGAGATGTCCTCCTACCGGCGGAGATCGAACATTGTGAATACTACTTCAATGTCGCCGACGTAGACGCCTTGACCACCATCTATGATACTTATGAAAAAGAGGCGGAGCGCTGCCTCGATGCGGGCCTCATAGTCCCTGCCCACGATTACAACCTAAAGTGCTCTCACCTCTTTAATGTGCTGGATACGCGCGGCGCCGTCGGTGTAACCGAACGCGCCAATTACTTCCAACGCATGCGTCGAATCGCCCGTCAGGTATCAGAAGCTTATGTCGAGCAGCGGCAAAGACTGGAATACCCATTCTTTGATGTCCCCGGTTGGCAAAAAAAGACTGAGGGCACAACAGCGCTCAAGCCAACCCGAACGCCCTACGAAAGGCCGCAGACATTTGTACTGGAAATCGGCAGTGAAGAGCTGCCCCCCGATGATTTAACCTCGGCCGTTCGCCAGCTGCGCGTAACCGTACCCGAATTTTTAGAAAATCTGCGCCTGGACTACGAGCGCATCACGGTCGAAGGCACGCCGCGCCGCCTGTCCGTTATTGTCGACGCCTTACAACCGCGGCAGGAAGACCTGGAGACCGTGGTTACAGGTCCTCCGGCCGACCGCGCCTTCGACGCCGACGGCAAACCAACGAAGGCTGCCGAAGGTTTCGCCCGCAGCCGCGGGGTGAGCGTTGAGGACCTGGAAGTATTGGAAGAGAAGGGACGGCGCTATGTCATGGCCGTCGTACACGAAGAAGGTCGCCCGGCCGGCGAAATTCTGTCTGAAAATCTGGCCGAACTTGTCGCGAGCATCAAATTCGAGAAAAGCATGCGCTGGAATGACAGCAATGTCAGCTACAGCCGGCCACTGCGCTGGCTGCTCGCCCTTTACGGGGTGGATATCGTACCCTTCAGCTATGCTGGAGTGGCTTCGGGTCGAACCAGCCGCGGGCTGCGCCCCTACGACTCGCCATCTATCGAAGTGGACGATGCCGCTTCCTACGCGGCGCTTATGCGCGATAACAAAATCATTCTCAATTCTGATGTAAGGAGCCAAACCATCTTAGAGGGCGTCACTGCGCTGGCAGCGGAAAAGTCAGGCACCATTCCTGATGATCAGGGTTTACTTGGAGAAGTTACCAATCTTGTTGAATATCCGACGCCCCTTTTGGGTGAATTTGAAAAGCGCTTCCTTTCGCTCCCCGAAGAAGTGCTGGTTGCTGTCATGCGTAAACACCAGCGGTACTTCCCCGTATATGGGAATAACGGCCGTCTGCTGCCCTACTTCATCGCCGTGCGCAATGGGGATGGCGAACATCTGGATATCGTGCGTGAAGGGAATGAACATGTCATTCGTGCCCGCTTCGCGGATGCCGAGTTTTTCTACACCAATGATGTGAAGAAGAAACTGGCGGACTTCCTGCCGGAACTTGACAAACTCACTTTCCAGGCAGACCTGGGATCAATACTGGCCAAAACAAGGCGCCTGGAAAACCTGGTGCCTGAGGTTGCGGTAATGCTCGGTCTGGACGGGAAAGATCTCGATGCGGCGGCGCGCGCGGCGGCATTGGCTAAAGCTGACCTGGCGACGAGCATGGTCGTGGAAATGACCGCGCTGCAAGGTATTATGGGCGGCCACTACGCCGGCCTGAGCGGCGAGGAAGAAGCAGCGATCAAGGCGATTGCCGAACAATATAATGCAGTCAGCCAGACAAAGCCCGGTTTGGCCCTGGCCCTGGCCGATCGCTTTGATAGTTTATTGGGGCTCTTTGCCGCCGGATTGGCGCCAAAAGGTTCCAATGACCCCTTCGCCCTTCGGCGAGCGGCGATCCAGATCATTGATAACCTGGTCGCCAATGAACAATTCTTTGACCTAAATGCCGGACTCGCTGCCGCCGCGCCTCTGCTGCCGGTACAAGCCGGCGAGGCGGAGATCGCGGATGTGCTTGAGTTTATCGACGGCCGTTTAGGCGTCGTGCTGCGTGAAAATGGGTTTGCCTCATCGGTGATCAAGGCCGTGGTAGCTGAAGCAGGACACGATCCCTATCTAGCCTGGCGTAATGCGTTCGAGCTCAGCCAGGCGATTGAAGCTGAGGATTGGCAAGATGTACTCAACGCCTACGCGCGCTGCGTGCGCATCACGCGCAATCTGAATGAAGAATACGACCTTAATCCCGCGGCTTTGAATGAACCGGCGGAAAAGGCGTTGTGGTCAGCTTATGAGGAAGCAGCAGCGACGGCCGATGGTACGATGCCCACGTTGATTGAGTCCTTGCGCGGCATGGTTCCGGCGATCAGCCGCTTCTTTGAAGATATCCTGGTCATGGACGATGATCCTGCTGTGCGCCAGAACCGCCTGGCTCTCTTGCAGAACGTCGCCGGCCTGACAAAGGACATGGCTGATTTTTCGCAGTTGGAAGGGTTTTAAAACCATTAGCTGTAGGCTGATTTTCGAAAACCGAGTTTTGTTCAAAAAACTCGGTTTTTTAATGGTTTTTGACAGGGTGTTGTTCCGTTACCTATGACTTTGTGAATATCCACTCTTTTCAATAGAAAGTAATATTCTGATGCAGTATAATCGCCGCGGCGTAGGAGGCATGTTTTTTGTCAGCCCGCAATCCTTCCTGATTTTAGGCTGTTAACAGGTAAATTTGATTAGCTATGAGCGTTACGGACGACATTAAAAGCAGGCTCGATCTCGTAGATATCGTCTCCGAGCAGGTGGCTCTCCGCCGATCGGGGCGCAACTATACCGGCTTTTGTCCCTTCCACAGCAACACACGCACTCCGGCCTTTGTCGTCTTTCCGGACACGCAAACCTGGCGCTGCTTTGGTGAGTGCGCCACCGGCGGAGATCTCTTTGATTACGTCATGAAAAAAGAGGGTTACGACTTCAAGGAAGCCCTCAAAGTGCTGGCCGAACGGGCCGGCGTATCTCTGGAAGAGCCGGACCCGCAAAGCAAAAAACATCGCCAGGCGCAAAACAAGATGGTCGATTTGCTGACCATGGCCGCCGAGTATTTTCACCAGCTTTTTCTCTACGCCCCTCAGGCTAATTTTGCACGCGAATATATTGCTAAACGACAGCTGAATGAGGAAACGATTGCGACCTATCATATCGGCTATGCGCTTAATTCCTGGGAAGCCTGCCGTTCGCATTTCACAGATCAGGGTTATGCTGATCAGGAATTACTGGCCGCGGGTTTGTTAACCGAGAACCCGGAAAAAGGAACGCGCTACGATCGCTTCCGCAATCGTCTGATGATCCCTATTCGCGATATCGACGGCCGTGTTGTCGGTTTCGGCGCGCGTACGCTGGACAAAGACGGCATACCCAAATATCTGAACTCGCCGCAAACAGAAGTGTTTGATAAGGGGCATCTCTTGTTCGGCCTCGATCTCGCCCGGCGCCATATTCGCGAAGCGCGCGAGGCGGTGATTGTTGAAGGGTACATGGACGTGATGCAAGGCTGGCAGGCGGGCTATAAAAATATGGTCGCCCAAATGGGAACCGCCCTGACCGGCGACCAGCTGCGGCTGCTCAAACGCTCAACCAAGCGCTTTATCCTGGCTCTGGATGCCGATGCGGCGGGGCAAAATGCAACGATGCGCAGCCTGCAAGTGGCACGTGACACCTTGGACCGTGACTACGAAACGCACTTCGACGCCCGGGGGCTGGTGCAGCATGAAGGACGCTTACAGGCCGATATTCGAATCGTCACCCTGCCGGAAGGCAATGATCCCGATCAGATCATCCGGCAGGACCCGCAAGCGTGGCCGAAATTACTGGCCGCCGCGCAGCCCATCGTCGCCTATGTGATCGACATTGCCACGCGCGATCTGGACATGAATGACGCCAAAGGCAAATCGGCTGTCGCCCGGCAGGTGCTGCCGCTCATTAAAGATGTTGTCGATCCCGTAGAAAGAGAGCATTATCGCCAGCAGCTGGCCCGCGCCCTGCGTATCGACGAACGAACGCTCAGGATGGTGGCCTTACCGGCCGAATCCGGACCTGCCGGAAGGACGGCCGTGCGCGAACCGGCAAAGACCGAACCTGACAATGGGACAACCCGCAAGGGAAGTCCGGTTTCTCGCAGGCGTTCAGGGTTAACAAAGCGCGAGGCCAATTTACTGCGCCAATGTTTTCAATATTCTCACCTGATCTTACAGGTGAATCACCAGCTGATTCGGCACAATCAGCCGGCAGTGAATATGGAAGACTTTGAAGCTGTTGAGGATAGACAAATCATTTCTTTAATCTACGAACGCACGGATCAAGTACCGTTTGTCACGATAGAGGATTTGTGCGATAGTCTTGACGATGTTCTTGCCGAGCGGATTGAACAAATCATGATTTTACCGCCGGCGCCGGAATCAGAAATGCCGCGTCTGCCAGAACAGTTGGCAAAATCGATTCTCGATTGGCGAACCGAGAAAGTGCACCGGCAGATCTCTGAATTACAACAGCTTTGGATTGAACTACCGGACCAACCGGAAAATACTGAACGCCGCACACAACTTTTTCGTCGAATAAATGAATTACAGACATCCAGACAAAGCATGAGCAAGGCTAAGGACGCAATGACAGGAAGCGGCCAAAGACGAGCTGAGAAAGCAGGAGAGTAGACAGTCGGATATGGATTCTGAAAACCTCGATTTTGAAGCGCTCGTAAAACGTGCCCGTCGTTCGCGGAAAATAGACGAGTCCGATGTGCAGGCGATCCTGGCTACAGCCAGCGATGACGAAGCAGAACTGCTTTATGAGCGCTTACAACAATTAAATATTCGCATTGTGGCTGAAAACGGCGAGACTTTGGATGATCCAGGTGAATCGACGGGATTGATGGCCATAGTGGACGATGACCTGGACGTCGATGACGATGATTCTGATTTCGAGGGCGTCATTGTCGAAGACGATCCGGTTCATACCTACCTGAAAGAAATTGGTCAGGTGCCCCTCTTATCGGCCGAACAGGAAATCTGGCTGGCGACCCAAATGTCGGCGGCGCACGTAATGGATCGCCTAAGCCGTGATGCGGCCGCCGATCTTGGTGCAGAGGATCAGGATCAACTACGTGCCCGTACTATGGCCACGAATTACGCCAATTTCCTTGAGAATTGGACCTGCGCGAAGGAAGCCAGCCGCGTCATCGGCGTCGATCCACCGCAGCTGACGGCCATGATTGATGAAGCGCGTCTCTTGCGACAGGATTGGCGCGGCAGCAGCGAGTCCTATGTGCGGCAGTACTTAAATGAAGGAAATTGGGGCCAGGATGAAATTTGGACGGACCTGGCAGAATGTGTTTTCAACATGTTCACCAGCATCTATTTACTACCCAACGAGCTGGCCCAACGCCTATCAGAATATTACGCGGCTGAAGACAGCCTGCCTGATCCAAAGATCTTCCAGGAATGGATGGATGAAAATGAAATCGCCCTGGAATATAACGCCTTCATGGTCTACCACCTGGCCGAAGAAGCCAAGGCCAACCTGACTCGCGCTAACCTGCGTTTAGTGGTTAGCGTCGCTAAACGTTACATGAACCGCGGAATCCAGCTATTGGATCTTGTCCAGGAGGGAAATGTCGGGCTGCTGCGCGCTGTAGAGAAATTTGACCATACAAAAGGTTATAAATTCAGCACCTATGCAACCTGGTGGATCCGGCAGGCAGTAAGCCGTGCTATTGCCGATCAGGCACGGACCATTCGTATCCCGGTCCATATGTATGAAACTATCAATAAGATCGTCAAAGTGCAGCGCGATCTGGTACAGAAACTGAGCCACGAACCCAGCGTAGAAGAATTGGCGCTCGAACTAGATTTCCTTACGCCTGAAGAATCAGCGGAGATCAAGCGCGCGTTGGAAAACGATCTGCCGGTGGACCCGGCGCTAAACCGCAAATGGCGTTCGGCCGTAAGCAAGATTCGTGACATCTTGCGTATCGCCATGGACCCCATGTCGCTGGAAACACCGGTCGGCAATCAGGATGACTCGACGGAACTCGGCGATTTCCTTCCTGACGAGAGCGTGCTGGAACCGGGGGACGCGGCATCTAAAGAGCTTCTACGCGAACAAATTCGCGACGTTCTCGGTTTTCTGACGGATCGTGAACGGGAAGTGCTGGAAATGCGCTTTGGATTAAATGACGGCAAAGATCATACCCTGGAAGAAGTGGGGCGAAGTTTTGGCGTCACAAGAGAACGTATCCGCCAGATAGAAGCTAAGGCCCTCCGTAAACTGCGCCATCCGAGCCGCAGCAAATCCTTGCGAGATTATCTAAGCTAGGCGACAAATCCCCGTAATCAACTTAAAATAGGACCATACTTAAAGACACGTGGCGCGCCGTCTTTGCTGCACTATAGTAACTTTCAGGCAATGCTCTGTTTTGCTGGCAAATTTTGCTTGTGATAGAATGCGCAAAAGCATGTGAGTCGGCACTGCGCCTCAAAGATATTTGAATTATGAATCAAATAGAAATTACGTATCTACCCATCGCCGTATTGCTAGGAATCGCTCTCTTTTTCGCCATATTCTTACCGGTCGCCTCGGTCAGTATCGGCCCGAAAAGAGCAAAAGGTCGTTCGTTGTCACCTTATGAATCTGGTATGACGGCGATCGGCGAAGCGCAGCGCCGCTTACCGGTAAAATTCTATCGCATTGCCGTACTTTTCATTCTCTTTGATGTAGACATCATCCTCCTTGTTCCCTGGGCTGTTTCTTTTCGACAGCTGGGTATGTTTGGACTATGGGCCATGTTACTCTTCATGTTCATGTTCATTCTTGGCGATGTCTGGATCTGGAAAAAAGGAGTTCTCGAATGGGAATAGAACAAAAACTCGGCAATATGGGGGTAGTTACTTACCGCTTTGAGGATGTGGTTAATTGGGGCCGCAGTGGTTCTATGTGGCCAATCCTCTTTGGTCTTGCTTGCTGCGCCATCGAAATGATGAGTATGCAAGCCTCTCATTATGATATGTCCCGGTTCGGCATGGAGTTAAACCGCCCATCGCCACGACAGGCGGATTTGATGATCGTGTCCGGCCGTGTTTCGCGCAAAATGGCGCCGATTGTGCGCCGCCTCTATGAGCAGATGCCCTCTCCTAAGTGGGTAATCGCCATGGGTGACTGCGCATCCTGCGGAGGGATATTTAACAATTATGCGATTGTTCAAGGCGTTGATGAGATCGTACCAGTCGATGTTTATGTTGGCGGCTGCCCTCCGCGTCCGGAAGCCTTGATTGATGGCATCTTGACTTTGCATGAAAAAGTACGTGGCGAGAAATTACAGGATTGGGCCTAATGGACCGCGATCAATTCCTTATTGAACAAATCAACGAGGCTGTACCTGATGCGATTGAAGAAGTTCTTGAATTTCGCGGCGAACGTACCCTCGTAATTGCACAAGATCATATCAAGAAGGTCTGCCAGCTCTTGAAAAGCGATAAGTCATTGAACTTTGACCTGCTCTCCGACATCAGCGCAGATGATTTGTTGCCTGATTTCCCGCGTTTTGCGGTGAATTATCATCTTTATTCTATCCCCAATTCTCAGCGAATACGGCTGCGTGTATTTGTCGAGGACCCTGACGACGGGCCACCGACGATGGGTGATATCTGGTCTATCGCTACCTGGTTGGAAATGGAAGTCTGGGATCTGATGGGCGTACGCTTCAGCGGAAATAACAGCCTGCGCCGTTTATTCCTGCCGGAGGATTGGCAGGGCCATCCACTACGTAAGGACTACCCATTGGGATATGAAGAAGTCCAATTCTCTTTCAACTGGGAAGAGATCAGTGCACGGAAACCATCCCCCAAGGAGTGAGGTGATAGATGAGTGAAATGCTTTCCCCTCATAGTGACAAAGTACAGGAAGTATCCCTGGAAGAACTGCGGGCTAAAGTCGGCACGGGGATGGAGATCCTCGATGAAGAAGAACATATGCTGCTCAGCATGGGCCCGCAGCACCCCAGTACACATGGCGTACTGCGTTTACTTCTCGAGCTGGATGGTGAAACAGTCGTCAACGTCGCGCCGGATATTGGTTTCCTCCATACAGGTATAGAAAAAACCATGGAGTCCAAGACTTTTACCAAGGCCTTGGTCATGACGGATCGCATGGATTACCTGTCGCCGATGTCTAATAACCTCGGTTATATCCTGGCCGTTGAAAAGCTGCTCGGCGTAGAAGCGACACCCCGGGCGCAGGCGATTCGCGTCATCCTAACCGAACTGACGCGCATTGCCAGCCACCTAGTCTGGTTAGGAACGTCAGCATTAGACCTGGCAGCGATGACCCTGTTCTTGTACTGCTTCCGCGAGCGCGAGTTTATTTTCGATATATTTGAGATGTGTTCCGGACAACGCATGATGGTCAGTTATTTTCGTCCGGGCGGCCTGTGGCGAGACGTGCCGGAAGAATTTGAACCGGCAGTTCGCCAGTTCCTCGATTTTTTCCCCGGCCGAATCGCTGACTATGAAGCCCTATTGAAAAAGAATCCCATCTTTTTAAAGCGAACGAAGGATATCGGCGTTGTCTCGGCCGAAGAAGCAGTAGACTGGGGATTAACAGGGCCCAGCCTACGCGGCAGTGGCGTCAATCTTGACTTCCGCAAAGCCGAACCTTATTCAGGTTACGAACAGTACGACTTTGATGTGCCGCTGGGCACAGACGGGGACATCTACTCCCGTTACCGCTGCCGCGTCGAGGAATTCTGGCAGAGCATGCGCATTATAGAGCAGGCGCTTGATAAACTGCCAGGTGGTCCCGTGAACATCGACAATCGTAAGATTGTACCGCCGCCGCGGTCAGAGTTAGGCCGCAGTATGGAGGCCGTGATTCATCACTTCAAGTTATGGACTGAAGGATTTGATGCGCCGGAAGGCTATGTCTACCAGCGAGTCGAATCGCCGCGCGGCGAATTTGGCTGTTACTTGAGAGGCAATGGTGGACCAAAGCCGGCTCGCGTCCATTTCCGAACCCCTTCATATGCCAACCTGGCATCTCTGCCCAACATGGCCAGAGGTGGGTTTGTCGCCGATCTCGTCGCTGTTATTGGCTCGATAGATGTTGTCCTGGGTGACATTGACCGCTAAAAAGAACGATGGCGACCGGCGCGCAAGCGCGATCGCCGCGGATTTTGGAGAGAAAGTTGATTAGTGAAACATACGCCGCAGAAATAGAAGGGCTGCTTGCTCGCTATCCGGATAAAAAATCGGCCGTTTTGCCCCTGATGCACCTGGCGCAAAGAGAGTACGGCTACATGAGCAAAGAGGCGATGCGCGAAGTAGCGGATATTCTCGATCTTGACCCTACGCATGTCCTATCGCTTTCCGGCTTCTATTCGCTCTATTACGAAGAGCCAACCGGCAAGTATGTCCTCGAAATATGCAATGATCTGGCCTGTGCGCTGCGCGGCGCCGACGAATTTGTGGAGATGGCCTGTAACAAACTGAATATCCCGGTGGAAGGCACAACGGATGATGGTCTCTTCACCATTAAAACTGTGATGTGTCTGGGGGCTTGTGACCGGGCACCCATGCTGCAGTGCAATCTAAAATTCGAGGAAAATCTGGACGAAGAGAAATTCGATGAATTATTAGCCCGGCTGCGGGCCGAGGCGGAAAACGGAGCGGATAAACCCTCTGTTGTAGAAAGAATTAACGCATTCGCGAAAAAGTAGAAATAGAGTTTTTCTATCTCTACCTCTATACTTACTCTTTAGAAATTATGGCACATATACTTCTACGTAACCGAGATATCCCGAATATTCACAAGTTGGATGTATACCTGGCCAATGGCGGCTACGAAGGTTTAAAGAAAGCTCTGAGCATGACGCCTGATGAAGTAACGGCCGAAGTACGCAATGCCAATGTACGCGGCCGTGGTGGTGCAGGTTTCCCGACCGGCGTTAAATGGGGATTTATTCCCAAGGCCATTGATCCTAAATACATCCTCATCAATACTGATGAGTCGGAAACAGGCACATTCAAAGATCGCGAATTGGTAGAGAAGAATCCCCACCAGGTGATCGAAGGCGCGCTCATCGCCGCCTATGCCGTGGGCGCCAAACTCATCTTCAATTATTTCCGCGGCGAATACATGGATGCCGCATTTCATTTTGAAGTAGCGCTCAAGGATTGTTACGCCAACAGACTGGTCGGGAAGAACATCTTAGACTCGGATTTCGAATGTGATTTCTACTGCCATTACGGCGCCGGCGCTTATATTTGCGGTGAAGAGACAGCCTTGATTAATTCCCTTGGCGGCGATTTGGGGCAGCCGTGGTCCAAACCACCTTTCCCAGCTGTAGAGGGGCTCTATGCCAAGCCAACGGTCGTCAATAATACGGAAACGATGGCTAATATTCCGCCGGTCATTGTCAATGGCGCTGAATGGTATAAATCTATGGGCACGGAGAAGAGCAGCGGGCCGAAAATCGTCTGTATGAGCGGCCACGTTGAAAAACCCGGCAATTATGAAGTGCCCTTGGGGATAACCTACCGCGAATTAATTGAAATGGCAGGCGGCGTGCGCAATGGCAAAGGGTTCAAGGCTCTCCTGCCCAGCGGCGGCTCCGGTCCAGTGATCACCAAAGAGGCCTTAGACGCTCCATTAACTTATGAAGGATTGGATCAATACGGTTCGACCATGGGCTCGGCCTCCGTGATCGTCATGGACGAAGATACGGATATGGTTTGGGCTGCTGGAAAAATGATCCACTTTTTCCGTCATGAGTCATGTGGTAAGTGTACACCCTGCCGCGAGGGGACATTTTGGATGGAGCGGATTCTGGAACGCATTCTCCATGGTGAAGGAACAGAAGAAGACATCGCCGTTCTGGAATCTGTTGCTAAACAGATGCGCGGAAAATGTTTGTGCGCATTGGGTGAGTTTGCCGTTAGCCCAGTACTATCTACCATTGCGCACTTCTTAGATGAATACAAAGCAAAGGTCCGGACGCCGGAGGCAGAACCTGTCTAAGGCAATAATTTATCCACCGACGGCCGATTGACCTTGTGAGAGGCTATTAATGAGCGATCTCGTTACCTTAACCATTGACGATACCGTAGTGACTGTACCCAAAGGCACACTGGTCGTCGATGCTGCGAAGACTGTAGGAATTGAAATACCGGTTTTCTGTTACCATCCCAAATTAGAACCGGTCGGCATGTGTCGTATGTGTCTCGTGTCCATAGGACGGCCTGCGCGCGACCGCGCGACAGGCGAATTGGTCCTGGAAGAGGATGGTTCTCCAAAAATCGATTTCCGACCGGGATTTGAAACCGGCTGCACGGTTCCCGTAAGCGAAGGTATGGTCGTGATCACGAATTCCGAACCTGTAGCAACGGCGCGGGAGACGATCATCGAGTTCCTTTTAACAAGCCACCCCCTGGATTGCCCGATTTGTGACAAGGGGGGCGAATGCCCGTTACAAAATCTGACCATGGCCTATGGCGATGGGCACACGCGCATGGTCTACACCGACAAGCTAAAAAATGAAAAGCATGTGCCGCTCGGCGATTTGATCTACCTTGACCGCGAGCGCTGCATCCAATGTGCACGCTGTGTGCGTTTTCAGGATGAGGTTGTCGATGATCCTGTCCTCGCCTTCCACAATCGCGGTCGTCGATTGGAAATCGTCACTCTGTCGGAGCCTGGCTTTGACAGCTATTGGAGTGGAAATACGACCGATATTTGCCCGGTGGGCGCTTTGACCACGGCCGATTTCCGCTTCGGCGCACGGCCGTGGGAATTAAACCCGGTCTCCAGCATTTCGGTTCATGGTCCGGCAGGCAGCAATATGACTTTCAGCACACGCCGAGAAGCAAAAAGCGGCGGCCGTCATGTCATAAAACGCGCTCTTCCCCGTCAGAATGAACTGGTAAATCAAATCTGGATCTCTGATCGGGATCGCTTTGTCTATCATTTCGCCGAGGCGGGCGACAGATTACAAACCCCGTTGATCAGGCGCAATGGTTCTTTGACACCAGCTGGCTGGGATGAGGCTCTTGATTTAGTTGCCTCCAAGTTGGCGGAATACAAAAATTCAGTGGCCGGCCTGAGCGGCGATCGCCTGAGTAATGAGGATTTTTATCTTTTCCAGAAACTTTTCCGTAAAGGATTAAAGAGCAATAACCTTGATCTGGCCAATCGCCGGTTGGGCGGTGGAGAAGTTGTCGCCAAAGTAGGCGTTACGGCCAGTGAAGAAGCCGGGCCACCAACGCGACTTGGTTCCGGAGACGCGATCCTGGTGGTCGCATCCGATCTCCATGAAGAAGAACCAATCTGGTGGCTGCGTGTAAAGCAAGCAGTCGAGAGAGGCGCGAAACTGGTCGTCCTTAATTTACGACCGACTCGCCTGGATAAATATGCCTCCTTCTGTCTGCAGTACCAACCAGGTCAGGCATTAAGCACGGTTCAGCAGTTATTGACCGTGGCAAAGGTAAAGACTAAATCCAAGGAATCCCTGGTAGCAGCCGCCCATTCGCTCGTCGAAGCAGATAATCTCGTCATTTTCTACGGCTATGAAGGGCTAAGCTACCCTGAAACCGAAACTCTGGCGCGCCTCTTGGGCAACTTGCTGCTGCTTGAGAACGACGCCGGAAAAGCGCATTACGGCCGTGAAAACAACGGCCTCATACCCGTGTGGCCGCACAATAACACACAGGGTGCCTGGGATACGGGCATCCATCCCGCTCTTTTACCCGGGTATAGGCCGCTGGCCGAGCCAGGAATGGATGCGGGAGAAATTTATACGGCCGTCCGCGATGGTGGGTTAAGCGCTCTTTATGTGATGGGCGCCGACCCTGTCGGCGATGGGCTGATGGCCGGTCGCGGCAATCTCGATTTTCTCATTGTGCAGGAGTTGTTCCTAACGGACACGGCGGCCGTGGCCGACGTTGTCCTCCCGGCGCAAAGCTGGGCCGAACGAGACGGAACATTTACAAGCGGCGAACGCCGCGTACAACGTTATTATCCGGCAATCCAACCATCCGGTAACAGCCGGCCAGACTGGCAAATCCTCGACCAAATCGGCGAACGATTAGGTGCCGGAAAAGAAGCGGTTGCCGCCGGTCAGGTATTTTCCGAATTGGTCAAGGCAATCCCGCAGTATAAAGGTATCAATTATCGCGGACTGGCCCGGGTAGTATCCCAATGGCCCTTCGTCACGGAAAATGATGCCTATTACGGAGGCAATGTGGTTGCCAACCGTTCCGGACTCGGCCAGCAATGGCCGGTAAGCGAAGCGGGAAGCGTTGAGCAGTTCGAAGTTAGTGATCAAGCCGGCGCCGAGGAATTGAAGAAGCTTCAAATCGCGCGCATCGCAGCCTTGTTTACATCGGGGACCTTGATCAATCATTCCGAACTCCTCGCCCCTAGAATTGCCCGGCCAACACTTATCATCCACGCTGATGATGCCGCCGAATTGGGTCTGTCAGAGGGAGACCATGCCTCAATTCTCATAGACGGCCGTGAATATAGAACCGCTGTCGCGGTTGTGGATTCGTTTGCATCAGGCCTGGCTCTTTTGCGCGGTGTACCCTACTTCTCAGGTCTTGTCGAAGCAAAAATCGATAAGTTTGAGCTCGAAGAAAAGGAATTAGTTGTATGACAGCAGGCCAGATTGCCATAAAAGCCCTGGTTTTGGGATTCATCATTTCCCTGGTGATTATCACCGGATTCGCTTATACAACGCTGCTGGAAAGAAAAGTTCTAGCTCGCTTACAGCACCGCGTAGGCCCTAACCGGGTCGGTTATATTCCTATCCCCAAACGTGGTGGTGGAGAACGCAAATTGCTGGGCGGGTTTTTACAACCGGCCGCGGATGCCGTGAAACTCTTCCTCAAAGAAGATCCAACACCGGCAAAGGTCGATAGACCTGTTTATAACCTGGCGCCGATGCTAGCCGTAATTCCGGCGATATTGATCCTGGCTATCATTCCTTGGGCGCCGGCCATGACCATTTTCGGCATCGAATTCGAACCTTATTTTGCCATCGCACCGGGGGTAGATGTTGGGGTGCTATTCTTCCTGGCAGTGACATCCATTGGTGTTTATGGCATCGTTTTGGCCGGTTGGGCCTCTAATAGTAAATACGCGGTTTTAGGTGGCATTCGCGCCTCAGCCCAGATGATCAGCTATGAGTTAGCCCTGGGATTATCTTTAATCACCCCGGTCATGCTCGCTTATTCGATGGATCTAGGCATTATTACTCAGTCCCAACGTGGTGGATGGTATGTTTTCTTGCAGCCTCTGGCCGCGATTGTGTTTTGTATCGCAGCCATGGCCGAACTGCAGCGCCACCCCTTTGATTTATTAGAGGCTGAACAGGAGCTATCGGCAGGCTTCAATGTTGAATACGCCGGCATGCGCTTCGGGATGTTCTTCATGGCTGAATATATGAAGATGATCATCTTGAGCGCTTTCGCAGCCGTGTTTTTCTTTGGCGGCTTCCTGGGACCATTTGTGTATGATTTTCCCGCTCTGGGATTTGTTTACATGTTTATTAAGATCGTCGCTTTTCTTGTGCTGATGATCTGGGTACGCGCCTCCTGGCCGAGATTCCGCTATGACCAGCTAATGGGTTTCGGTTGGAAGGTTTTACTACCCATTGCGGTTTTAAATTTCATTATAACGGGCGTCTTTATTGTGCTCTACGAGGAGGGTTATTTTCAATCCGTCCTCAGCATCTTTACAGGCTGATATTTTTGACGGAAATAACCCGCGACGGAGAGATCTATGATTGGTGAACTATTAAGAGGAATGGCGACCACGGCTAAATTCTTTTTTAAGCCGCCGGTAACAATTCAATATCCTGAAGTCAAACGTCCGGTGAGAGAACGCTTCAAGGGACGGCATGAACTTAAGCGCTATGACAACGGTCTTGAAAAGTGCATTGGTTGCGCGCTCTGTGCAGCGGCCTGCCCCGCCGATGCGATCTTTGTTGAAGCATCCGAAAATAACGACGACGAACGGTATTCACCGGGCGAACGCTATGCCAGTACGTATGAAATCAACATGATGCGCTGCATCTTCTGCGGTTTTTGTGAAGATGCCTGTCCTACCGAAGCGATCGTGCTCGAGCACAATTATGAGTTGTCCTTCTACAACCGGGCCGGCGCAATATATACCAAAGAGATGCTTCTGGTGGATCTGGCCGCCAGTATGGAACCGACGCCACAGGTAGTGGAACCAGGCAGTTTTGACCGCTCAATCCCAGATATGGAGAATCCGAAATAACCTGCGCGCTCAGGCCAGGACCTTTGGAAAGAGTAATTAAGTAGGCGACGATATTATGGGTAGTCCTTTCATCTTTATCATTCTGGCGATAATTGCTATCGCTGCGGCACTGGGTATGCTCTTGAGCCGAAACGCCGTGCATAGTGCGCTTTACCTGGTGCTGAATTTCGCTACGATCGCCGTTTTTTATCTCGTGCTCAATGCGCCGTTTATAGCTATGGTGCAGGTGACCGTGTATGCAGGCGCTATAGTCGTTCTGTTTCTCTTTGTCATCATGCTACTGGGAGCGGAGCAGCTGCGTGGTATAGGCGACGAGGCGCCCTTAGGCGAACGTCTTCACCGCATTTTGGCCATTGTCCTGGCCATTGCCCTGGTTGGAGTTTTTCTCTACATAATTTTCACTGAAGGTGGGGCATCAAGCGGCGAAATTCCGATGATTGATACCAACCCCAATCAATTGGGTTTAATGTTATTTGAAAATTACATATTGCCATTTGAAATAACCGGCGTATTGCTGCTGGCGGCACTGATTGGCGTGGTCGTTCTGGGCAGGCGTAAACAAGAGAAAGAAGGTGACAATGCCTAATATGGTAACGATTGAATGGTATCTGGCGCTAAGCATCATACTTTTCACTCTCGGCGCATTGGGCGTATTGCTTCGTCGCAACGCGATCATTATTTTCATGTCGGTCGAACTGATGCTCAATTCTGCCAACCTGCTTTTTGTAGCCTTTGCCCGCTATCTAAGTGATTTGAATGGCCAGGTGCTGGTCTTCTTTGTGATAACCGTGGCCGCGGCGGAAGTTGCCGTAGGTCTGGCGCTTATCGTGGTTATTTTCCGCACCAGGCACAGCATTAATATTGATGAGATTAACCTGTTGAAGGGATAGGATTCGGACTAGAAGGAGGATGTGACCGGCTAAAATAACCACGGTCGCCTATCACATATGAATACATTTGCCTTGGCGCCCCTCATTTTAGTTTTTCCTGTCATAGGCATCCTATTTAACGGCCTTGTCGGCCGTCGATTTGTTGACGCTGATAGGAAAAGCGGGGAAAGATGGTCGGGGTGGTTCGCCACAATCATGGTTTTTGCGGCATTTTTGGTTTCTTTGTCGCTTCTGGGCAGCGAGGTAGCCAACGGCTATCACATAGAAATCATCCCGCTAGCTACATGGATCAATATACCCGCGGCCAATTTTACGGTGCCCTGGGCCATGCAGATAGATACGCTTTCGGTCACCATGATGCTGGTTGTAACTGGTGTGGGGTCGTTGATCCATATGTACGCCATCGGTTACATGCATGGTGATCCCAACTTTTCTCGATTCTTCGCCGAATTCAATCTCTTTATTTTCTTCATGCTGATCCTGGTCAGCGCTAACAATTACCTGATGACCTTTGTCGGCTGGGAAGGGGTAGGCCTTTGTTCTTATTTACTAATTAGTTTCTGGTGGGACCGGGTCGACGAAAACGGCAAGGCGATGAATGCGGATGCCGGCCGTAAGGCTTTTATTGTCAACCGCGTAGGCGACTTCGCGGTCATTATTGCCATGACGATGCTTTTCTGGACCTTCGGGACACTCAATTACGAACCGATTTTCGCCCAAGCGGTGGAGTTCTTTGAGGAAGGAAAGGCTGTGACCATTGGGTCGGCAACGTTCTCTATTGACGCGGTGATAACCATTGTTACGGCTCTTTTCCTTTTGGGTGTAGCCGGGAAATCGGCGCAGATTCCACTTTACGTCTGGTTACCAGACGCTATGGCCGGTCCAACACCCGTCTCGGCCCTGATCCACGCGGCAACCATGGTCACCGCCGGTGTATTTCTCATTGTGCGCAGCAACGTGCTCTATGAATTAGCCCGAATTAGCGATGTGCAGATATTCGGGTTTATCAGTTCGCCTGAACTGGTAGCCTACACCGGCGCTTTCACGGCCTTATTAGCGGCCTTGATCGCCTTCACGCAGTGGGATATTAAGAAAGTTCTTGCTTATTCAACAGTCAGCCAGTTAGGGTTCATGGTTGCGGCAGCCGGTATGGGTGCCTATGTTGCGGCGATGTTTCATCTGGTTGCTCACGCTTTCTTTAAAGCGCTGCTCTTTCTGGGCTCCGGCTCTGTTATTCACGGCATGGAACATGGGCATCACGAAGTAGCCCATGACCATGGCAATAACGCGCATCATGGCGAAGAGAAGTTCGATCCTCAAGATATGCGCACCATGGGCGGGCTACGCCATCGCATGCGCGTGACATTTATTGTCTACCTGGTTGGCGCATTGGCCCTGGCAGGCATTGTGCCCTTCGCAGGCTTTTGGTCCAAAGACGAGATCCTGGCGCACGGCTATCAGCATGTAAAATTCGTATTCCTCATTTTAGCCATTGCTGCATTCGGGACCGCCTTCTATGTCGGTCGCCAGCTGCAGTTGACCTTTTTTGGCAAGCCGCGCAGCGAAGCGGCCGAACATGCGCATGAGAGTCCCAAGCTAATGACCATACCGCTGATGGTCCTGGCCGTTCTGACGACAATCGGCGGCCTTATGAATATGCCGTTCATGACCAGGACAATCAGCGAGAGTTACAATGGCCATCCTGAGGGTATATGGTTGGCCCTGGAAGCCTGGCTGGAACATTCGCTGGCATCCTTTGAATATACAGCCGAGGGCATTCTATCATTGCCGAAGACACCTGTTGTCATCTCGCCCCTGGTGGCCGGCCTGTCAACGCTTCTAGCTATCATCGGCCTGGTCATCGGCTTTCTGATATATCGGAGACAGCCCAAAACGGCCGAAGATCCAGACCCACTACAAAAGACACCGATCTGGTGGTTCAGCATCTTACCACTGGAAACCCTATACATGAAGACAATTGTGCCCTGGTTCAAGCGCTTCGCTTACTGGCTGGCCTTTCCTGTGGACTGGGAATTTTGGCACAATTTTGTTCATGACAGACTTATCCGTGACATGTTTGTCAGCTTCTCTACCTTCCTGGCTGAAGTTTTCGATCCACTGGGAGTGGATGGTGTTGTCAACGGAACAGGGAAGGTAACACGCAAATTGTCACAAGTCTTTGGCAGTTTGCAAACGGGTTATGTTCGCACTTATGCCCTGAGCGTCTTTCTTGGCGCCATCGTTTTAATCATTTATTTCTTGTTCTTAGCAAGATAAACGGGGATTAGGAAAATGTATATCCCAATTCTAACAATCGTTATATTTTTACCCTTAATTGGCGTAGCGGCGATTCTGCTGCTCAAACCTTTGCGACTGGAAAGTGATACGGCGATCAGGCGTATTGCTCTGGCGACGTCCATTGCCACCTTCATAGGCACCATCATCATCCTGTTGTCCTATAATTCAAAAATCCCATGGCTTCAGTTAGTGGACCAATATGCGTGGATTCCAGCATGGGGCATTTCCTATTATGTTGGCGTTGATGGTCTGAGCATCCTCTTTGTCATGCTCACCAGCTTCATCATGATGCTGGCAATCTATGCCTCATTCAGCGCCATCACAGCACAGGTGAAAGGGTACTATCTCTTCATGCTGCTGTTAGAAATCGGGATGTTGGGTGTATTCCTCGCCCAGGATCTATTCCTGTTCTACATTTTCTGGGAATTCACCCTCATACCCATGTATTTCCTGATCGGTATCTGGGGCGGCGAGCGGCGTGTTTACGCTTCGATCAAGTTCTTCCTGTACACGATGGCCGGCTCGCTGTTGATGCTTCTAGCCATTCTGTATATGGGTACAACCAACCAAACCTTTGCTTTACCGGAACTTATTGAAGGGCGCGAAGCTTTTGCCAATATGCAAAACATTCTCTTTATCGGCTTCTTCATCGCTTTTGCGATCAAGGTTCCCGTCTTTCCCTTCCACTCCTGGCTACCCGACGCGCACACCGAGGCGCCCACGGCGGGCTCGATCATCCTGGCCGGCGTGCTGCTGAAAATGGGAACCTACGGATTTACACGTTTTAATCTTCCCTTGTTCCCGGAGGCTTCTACTACTTTCGCACCTTTTATCGCCGTTCTGGCCATTATCGGCATTATTTATGGAGCGCTTGTTTCTTTTCCACAAAAAGATGTCAAGAAACTGGTTGCTTATTCCAGTATCAGCCACCTTGGTTTTGTAACTCTGGGTATTTTTGCGCTAAATAATGCAGGCATCCAAGGCGGCATCCTGCAAGGCATCAATCATGGCATCAGCACCGGCGCCTTATTCTTCATCGTAGGCGTCCTATACGAGCAGCGTCACACACGGGAGATGTCAGAATATGGTGGGGTATGGAAAGTCATGCCCGTATTCGCCATCCTGTCATTGATCGTGGTCTTATCGAGCATGGGGCTACCGGGATTAAACGGGTTTGTAGGCGAGTTCACCATATTACTTGGCTCAATGGGTTCTGAAGCGTTAACGCCGCAGTCCTGGATCTACACCGCCTTTGCTACTTCAGGCGTGATTCTGGCGGCTATTTACTTGCTGTGGATGTTCCAAAATGTCTTCATGGGGCCGCTGGATAATAAAGCGAATTTAGCGCTGCGCGATCTCAATAAGCGCGAACTGGCGATTATGCTGGCCTTTCTCCTGTTTATTTTCTGGATCGGCATCGCTCCATCAGGGTATTTTGCACTTATCAACAATTCGGTGGAAGCACTCGTATCCGGATTAAACGCCAGCGTCATAGCTATGCCTATACCTTAACTCATCGTGAACTGGAAAGTTGCTATTTAGCGACTTTAACTAGCGGCTTTGGTTGTC
>Ga0316596_1000003_pt1 | contig 22971 bp, 23 predicted proteins | sample S_170502SBrCrA_R_FD_207793 | JGI IMG/M metagenome (GOLD analysis project Ga0316596, IMG submission 207793) | Metatranscriptome of rhizosphere microbial communities from salt marsh grasses in Alabama, United States - S_170502SBrCrA (Metagenome... | ecosystem: Host-associated > Plants > Roots >... | reverse complement strand
CTTTCGATCCCGATCACCCCGAGTTGCATGCCAGTTACATGGCATTGCAGTTGGAAGACTGGGATCTGGTGCAACAGGCCATCGAGGACCTGGCGGATTGGCGCGCACAACCCATCTTACTGCGCCGCTTCGCCCAGGCCAGTGGTCGACTGCAGCAACAGGAACGGGCGGTCTGCTGCTGGTTTCGATTGTGTTGGGATTTCCCGGACCAGGCCGATGTCATCGGGCGGGTGGCAGAACCGCTATGGCGTCAGCGCTGGCGGCGTTTCCAGGAACTGGAACCGGAACTGCCGAACCGGGACTTTCCGGCCTGGTCGTTGTTGGAAAGACCGGAACTGCATGAGCGGTTGAAAAATGCGGGATGTCTAGCCGGGGTGGAACCTCCAGCGGATTACCGGATCGTAACCGATCTGGTGGCCGCTGGGAGCGGTTCCGTGACCGATCAGGTGGAACAACGCAGCCAGCTCAAGGCATTGAATCCGGAGCTGTTCGAGCATTATCTGGAACGCTTCGGCAGAAGCTGACGCAGCATCATACAGGGCGACAACACCCCACACGAGATCAAGCCTGGGGCGAAGCCGAGGAAATCAAACCGGTTGCCCGATCGAACCCTCCCTTCAGAGGGAAGGTGAGGATGAAGGGTTCGAACATCGGGGGCAGGCAAAATTTCCCAGCCCTGCCATATTCAGGCCGCATCCTCCTTCTCATCCGCCGCGGGCGAGTTCGACTGCACCAGCCACTCCCTCATTCGCTCTTCGGTGTGGGCGCAGATTGCGCAATCACGACAAGCCGGGGTATCCAACGCCGTCAGGGGGAGATGCCCGTCGAGGATCCGGGCGATCGCTGCGCTATGCTCGAGTATCAGGCCTTCCGCTTGTCGACAGCTGCCGGGCTTGGCCTCGAAAAGATCACGGGCCTGCCCATTGAGTTCCAGCATCAGGTCTGTCATGTCCTGGCAGTGTTCTTTCTGTTCCATCTCAGCTTGCAATGTCTGGAGATCTTCGTACAGGGTCTGTTTGGGATGGTCCAGAATAGGAAAACCGCTTAAATAGTTCCGCTTCCAACGCAAATAACGCATAAGATTTTCTTTATACTGCAAAGATGAATGCCTTATTAATTTACTAATTTATTAATTTGATTGTCATTACCCCAACTGAGAGAAAAGAGATATTTCTGACTATCCCATTGGAGATATACGAATCATTACCTGTACCGCTAAGGACCGGTATATGCGGACTGGCACCGCTGGGACTCCTGGTGGTTGTAACCGATAATCGGTTGAGAGCACTCTAGAATCAGGTCGATTGGGCCAGCCCTGGGACATGTTTCCGAGGTATACTCGGCCTGTTTTACGATGGGTTGGAGTACTTGGGCGGAGAGGAGTTTGCCTGGGGGTAAAACACCTGCTCAGGGCGAAAAACTGAGGCTGGAAAGCATGTATTCCGGAATGACGCGGATGTTCCCACCCTGAAGGTGGGAACAAAAAGCATTTCTTTATTCTTTATCCATCTTTTCCTTGACCGTATCCACCGCATCCTGAGTAGCATCGGCGGCATTGGAGGCTGCATCGTCGATCGCCTCACCTGCCTGTTCTGCGGGGCCTTGTTTTTCACAAGCCAACAGTCCCATGAACAACAATCCAGAAACAAGCGCTATTGGGATTAGCTTGTACAGTTTCATGCCTCAATCTCCTGATTTAAAGCTGTAGGGACGCTCATTCTAGACCATTAAGGATCCTGGTTACTATGACAGGATTCATAAAACACCCACGGTGCCATGAGATACCGACGATCTGGGATGAGTCGGGCACTGGTAGGGGAATGGTTCAGCGAGCGATATCCGGCCATTCATTTCACACTGCCGTGTTGTTGTAGGCAAAACCGGATGAATTTATCCCAGCCTCTGCGATACGTCTCCCAGCTTTCGAGCAGGCCGGTATTGTGTCCGCCCTGGATTTCCACGAAACATTTGGGCTCTCTGGCCAGTTCGTACAGGGTCTGGCTGTGCGAGAATGGAATAACCTCGTCATCCGGGCTATGGATGAACAGGACCGGTATTTCGATGTTTGGCAGACGACTGCCGGTGTCATACCAGTAACGGGTCAGGATGCGGACCGGTATCCAAGGATAGAGTTGCGCCGCCACCTCGGGGACCGAGGTGAAGGTCGAATCCAGCACCAGCCCCAAGGCACTGTGATGTTCCGCCAGATAGGCCGCCACTGCCCCACCCAGGGAACGGCCGAACAACAGGATCTCATGAGTCGGAATACCCCGTGTTTCGGTCAGATAGTCCCAGGCTGCTTCAGCGTCCCGATACAGCCCCTCTTCAGTCGGTTTTCCTTCACTCTCACCATAGCCACGATAGTCGATGATGAATACCGCCAGGTTCAGGCTATGCAACAGCTCAAGGGTGTCGAGGCGATGGGAGATGTTACCGGCGTTGCCGTGGAAGAACAGAACTGTAGCCCGCGGTTTCGCAACCGGTACGAACCAACCGTTTAGCCTGACCCCATCGGTAGCGATCAGGGTGACCGCCTCGTAATCCAGGTCGATCTGCTGGGGTGTGGTGTCGAGCCGACGGTTCGGCATATCGGGCAGGTGGACCATATTGCCCTGATTCCAGTAGACGTAGAGCAGAAAAATCAGGTAGAGCGCACCGGCGATCAGCAACAACTGGCCAAGCGTCTTTACAATGGTTTCGAGCATTCGGACATCACTCCTGCCAAAGAGGGAAGTGCTTTAACGGGTATAGGGGCGGCGGTCGACACGAATGCCGAAAACATGGGTGAGATACTCGAATATGTAGACAAACCGTGACCCACCAAGATATTGCGCGCGTGTGAACTCCGCAACGGCCTCAAGGGCGTACTGATGATCGATAACGTGGCGCGGCAGGCTCCTATCGTCGGCGGATTGCGCATGACGCCTGATGTTAGCACAGCTGAGTGCACCCGGCTGGCCCACGCCCTGAGCTTGGCCGGTTGCCACACGGCGGCGGCAAGTCGGTCCTGTTCGGCGACATCAGGATGCCGCGGGCGGAGGATGAACGGCTTATCCGGGAGTTCGCCTGCGTCCTGCAAAGTGAATTGATTCCGTCAAAGTGCGCAGCTGGAGAACGGTGATTGCGCGAGAGACTCAGAGAGCTTCCTGCGTGACAGCCGTGAGGGATTGTTCCAGGATTACCGGCGGTACGGGCCAGCCGGTAATCCGTGCGTTCAGGTGGTATCAGTAACCGCCCTTCCGCTTGGTCTCCGGCAGGCCGGCGACCTTACTGGCCTGCTTGGCCGGTCCTTTGGGAAAATGGACATAGAGGGCCTTGGCATCCACCTTGTCCAGATCGGTCCAGACATCCTTGAAGTGTTTGACCATATTACGTTCGTTGGGCTGGTTGCCACCGTTATTGAAGTATTCATCGCGCAGGTAGTTGATGATCTCCCAGGCCTTCTCGCTCAGGGTGATCCCCTCCGCCTCGGCGATGACCTTGGCCACGTCTTCATTCCACAGGGTCTGATCGACCAGGTAACCATTTTCGGTGGTTTCAAGTGTGGTGCCGTTGACTTCATATGACATTGACTTCTCCTCAAACAAATTATCGGGCGCACAAAGTCCGCCCTCAGGACTAAAAATTCTGTAACCGGGTATGTTAAACAGTCTTGTGGGGTACGAACAAGCCAAAACCGCGGTTGCGATGGGGGCCGAGTCCCTGCTGTTGCAGGGTGATTGCGTCATCCAGCGGTAGCCCCGCCACCATCAGGCTCTGGGTCGGCAGTTCCCCGTCGGGGGTGGTGAAGCTGCGGCTCTTGCCGCACAGGACCTTCTTGAAACGGATGTTCATCCCTTTCAGGGTGTCGACCGCCAGACTCATAAACTCATCTTCCGCCATCTCGGTGTCTGTCACCAGATGTCGGCAGTAGAGGGTGGTGGTGACCGCCAGGTTACGGGTGTAGCCGTCCCCTACCTCCAGCGGATTGTCCTGAATCTTCAGGGTCTTGCCGGACAGGGCCTGGGCATCCTCGACCCGGTGTTTGGGCAGGCGCAACACCAGACGGGTACGGCGTGACAGATACAGCAGGTCCTCGCCCCCCTGGGGACGTTCCCAACCGTTGCCGGAGTCGGCACCGTAGATCAGGTGCAGCCCGGCCAGGGGTTCGTCGGCGAACCAGGGCAGCTCGGCCTGGATGGCCTCTGACAGCGCCCAGGCGTGATCCACCGGCAGGGTATTGCATTTGATCTTGAACAGCAGGTCGACCACCTCGTCGGGGACGACAAACTGCTGCTCGTCCACTTCTTCTTGCCAGAACATAGTCAACTTCTCTCTTAAGTGTTATGCGGAATTCGGCTTCGCAGCTGATCCCGATCGAACCACCAGTCATCCTCGACGATGAGGTCGAGCACCTTGGCCAGGCGCGGCAGGAATTTGCCCGGGTCGTCCAGTTCCATGCGTTCCACCCAGAATTCGAATATCTCCTGTTCTTCCACCTGGCTGTGGCGCCTGGCCACCTGGCCCAGCAGCTGATTGGTGAAGAACAGCAGGCTCTCGCGATCGGGGCCGTCGGCGCGCAGATCCACGAGATAATTGGCGGTGACCGCCGCCACTGCGGCGCCATCTGAGGTGTCGGGGGTTTCGTCCACCAGGTGCTGCAGCATGGCCACACTCAATTCCGGATCGATGGGGAAGGTCACTCCGAGCCAGATACCATGGGCCAGGGCCTTGATGGAATCAGGCTTTTCCGCCTGGTACATGATGTCGCAGGCCTCCACCGCTTTGACCCAGAGTTCATGCTCAAGGGCTTCCTCCAGCAGGGGTCTGGCCAGTTGCCAGGCCTCGTCACGGCGGTCCAGGTCCAGCAGGATATAGCCGCTCTCCAGGTTCAGGCCGATACGCTGCCCGGCCGGTGCATCGGCCGCCAGGGCGGCCAAGGCCTCACGCTTCTCGTCCAGTTTGAGCTGCAGCAGTTTGCTCGACTTGACCGCATCCTCCGAACAATCGTTGTCGCCTAGAAAGGCCTCGGATTCAAGATACTTCACAACAGTTTCTCTCTATAATAGGGGGGCGTGAATGCATTGGGTTCATGTGAAGGCCGCTTCAAGACGGTCTTCCCAGTTTTCCGGTGTGTCGGAGAACGGAGGTTTGACGTCGATGCGGAAAAACATCTCGGTCTTCTTACGTTCCTTAACCACTTCGATCAATTCTTCGAAGGTTTGCACATCCGGGTTTTGCATCATGATTTCACTTAGGTACAGCATGGATTCAACCTTAACGTTGGCAAGCGATAGGGATAGCCTAAAAAATACATAGTAATTTGCTCAGGTATTCATATTGAACCTCAACTCGCCTTTTCGATCAAGCTTACCTATGGAGTAATTGGGGTTAATGGCTAAACATTCAAGAGGGAAGGGTATTTAAGAGTATTCAAATTCACTAAAATCCCTAATTAACTGTTATTTAATCTTTTTATTGATTCTGCAGCTTGCTGCAAATGGGTGTTTTACTATTTTAAATATCCCTAATGGGATAGCTTATACCTAGTAAATACCCCCCATCAGAAGGATATGGTCATCCATTAGGAAACTCTAAACTCTGCCCGCAACTGGTAGGCACATGTCTACCGAGGCTGTTCTGGATTGCAGGTCTCTAGCCCTTTATCTTATGCTCGGCCCCAGGCTGCAGATTTCCAAAGATGTTGGCCTTTAGACCCTAAATAAACGACCATTTGGAGAAAGAGTGATGGCAAAACAAATGCATGACACACCCATGCTTGACCAGTTGGAGAGCGGCCCATGGCCCTCCTTTGTGACTGGTCTCAAGCGCCTGGCAAATGACAACGACATGATGGTTGACCTGCTGGGTCAGCTCGAGACCTCTTATCAGACCCGCAAGGGTTACTGGAAGGGTGGAACCGTCGGTGTCATCGGTTACGGTGGCGGTATCATTCCCCGCTTCACCGAGCTGAAGAAAGACGGCATACCCGTGTTCCCCGCTGCTGCGGAATTCCACACCCTGCGCGTCATGCCGCCTCCAGGCATGCACTACGACACCGGTACCATCCGTAAATTCTGTGACATCTGGGAGAAGTACGGTTCCGGTCTGATCGCTTTCCACGGCCAGTCTGGTGACATCATGTTCCAGGGCTGCAGCACCGATAACGTCCAGCCTGCCTTCGACGCGATCAACGAGATGGGCTTTGACCTGGGTGGCGCGGGTCCCGCTGTGCGTACCGGCATGTCCTGTGTGGGTGCCGCGCGTTGCGAGAACTCCTGTGTCGACGAGGGCCGCACCATGCGTACCCTGGTCAACAACGCCCTCGACGACATGCACCGTCCGGCTCTGCCTTACAAGTTTAAGTACAAGGTTTCCGGTTGCCCCAACGACTGCATGAACTCCGTGCAGCGTGCCGACCTGGCGACCATCGGTACCTGGCGTGACGACATGAAGGTCGATCAGGAAGAGGTCAAGAAATTCGTTGCCAAGGCCGGCCGCAAGTACGTGATCGACAACGTCATCACCCGTTGCCCGACTTCGGCTCTGTCGCTCAACGACGACGACACCCTGGCGGTGGACAATCCTTCCTGTGTACGTTGCATGCACTGCATCAACGTCATGACCAAGGCCCTGTCCCCCGGTGACGACAAGGGTGTGACCCTGCTGTGCGGCGGTAAGCGTACCCTGAAGATCGGTGACCTGATGGGCACCGTGATCGTGCCCTTCCACAAACTGGAGACCGACGAGGACTTCGAGTGGCTGGAAGAACTGGCTACCGAGATCCTGGACTTCTTCGCCGAGAACGCCCTGGAGCACGAGCGTACCGGTGAGATGATCGAGCGTATCGGTCTGACCAACTTCCTTGAAGGTGTTGGGCTCGAGATCGATCCCAACATGATTAGCCGTCCGCGCATGAATCCTTACTTCCGGTCTGACGACTGGGACGAGGAAGCTGCCAAGTGGGCCGAACGCCAGGCTTAATCTACCTAGCTGCCTTTAGCTAAGGCAATTTATCCAGGGGCACCGGGCCTGGCCCGGCTGCCCCTAAAAAACGAATCAATTACCCTATTTTTTGGAGGTAAAGCATGTCGGAACCTCGTATGCCGATCGAGAGTGGCGTTCCGGAGATGGAGCCCTACTTGCACCCCGTCCTGAAGAAGAACTATGGCCAGTGGGCATGGCACGAGCGTCCCCGTCCCGGCGTTCTGCATCATGTCGCCAAGAGCGGTGACAGCATCTGGACCGTCCGTGCCGGAACCCAGCGTCAAATGGATGTCTACACCATCCGTAAACTGATGGACATCGCCGACGAATTCGCCGAAGGTTATGTCCGTTTCACCATCCGCTCCAACATTGAATTTATGGTGAGCGAAGAGTCCAAGGTCCAGCCCCTGATCGACAAGTTGGAGTCAGAAGGCTTCCCGATCGGTGGTACCGGTAACTCGGTCTCCATGATCTCCCACACCCAGGGCTGGCTGCACTGTGACATCCCGGGTACCGACGCATCCGGCGCCGTCAAGGCCCTGATGGATGATCTGCATCATGAGTTCACCCATGAGGAGATGCCGAACCGCGTACGTCTGACTACCTCCTGCTGCCAGATCAACTGCGGCGGGCAGGGCGATATCGCCATCAACATCCAGCACACCAAGCCGCCGAAGATCGACCATACCCAGGTCGCCAACGTCTGCGAGCGTCCTTCGGTGGTGGCCCGTTGCCCGGTAGCGGCGATTCGTCCCGCGATGGTCAACGGCAAACCCTCGCTCGAGGTCGACGAGAAGAAGTGCATCTGCTGCGGTGCCTGCTTCCCGCCCTGTCCGCCGATGCAGATCAATGATCCGGAGCACTCCAAGTTCGCCATCTGGGTGGGCGGTAAGAACTCCAATGCCCGTTCCAAGCCGACCTTCCACAAACTGGTCGCATCCGGCGTGCCGAACAATCCGCCGCGTTGGCCCGAAGTTTCCAAGATCGTGCTGCAGATCCTCAAGGCCTACAAGGAAGATGCGAAGGACTGGGAGCGTATCGGTGAGTGGGCCGATCGCATCGGTTGGCCGAAGTTCTTCGAGAAGACCGGTCTGCCTTTCACCAAGTATCACATCGATAACTGGCGTGGCAGCCGTAACAACCTGAATGCATCTGCGCACATCCGCTTCTAATTGGGATCGACGCTCGAACATTTACAGAAAGGTTTTTGACCGATGAAATTTGCGATTCAGGTAAACGAAGGTCCCTATCAGCACCAGGCTACTGATTCTGCCTATCAGTTCGCCAGGGCGGCGCTGGAAGCAGGGCATGAGATCATGCGCGTCTTCTTCTATCATGACGGCGTGAACAACGGCACCAATCTGACAACCCCTCCGCAGGACGATCGTAATATCGTCAATCGCTGGTCCGAGCTTGCCAAAGAGCACGATCTGGATCTGGTGGTCTGCGTGGCGGCCGCCCAACGGCGCGGTATCGTGGACGAGGGTGAGATGCAGCGTAACGGTAAAGACGCGCAGAACATCGCTGACGGATTCCGGATCTCCGGTCTTGGTCAGTTGATCGAAGCGGGTGTCCAGTCAGATCGGCTGGTGGTTTTCGGTGACTAAGGCAAGGGGTTGAATCATGTCTGAAAATATCAAAAAGTTCATGTATCTCAACCGCCGGGCTCCTTACGGAACCATCTATGCCTGGGAGTCACTGGAGGTTGTGTTGATCGGTGCGGCATTCGACCAGGATGTCAGCCTGGCGTTCCTCGACGACGGTGTCTATCAACTGGTCAAAGGACAGGATACCAAGGGTGTTGAGATGAAGAACTTCTCTCCCACCTATCAGGCCCTTGGTGACTACGACGTCACCAAGCTCTATGTGGAAAAGGAATCCTTGGAGGAGCGTGGTCTGAGCCTGGAAGATCTGATGCCGTTGACCTATGAGGATGAAGATGACGACTGGGCAGAGAAGGATTCGATCCGCCTGGTAAGTCGTGCCGAACTGGCCGGCATCATGGAAGAGCAAGACATACTTTTCAGTTTCTAAGACGGAGGTTTAGCGCATGAGTACCTTGCATACTGTAAATAAATCGCCGTTCGAGAAGCGTTCTCTGGAGAGTTGTCTCGGCTACGCCCAAGCGGGCAGTTCGGTGCTGCTCTACGAAGATGCCGTCTACGGCGCAATCAAGGGCACAGGCATCGCCGACAAGATGAGCAATGCGGCCGGAGTCAAGTTCTTTGTCATGGGACCTGACCTGAAGGCGCGAGGCGTTTCCGATGACAAACTGCTGGATGGCATCGAGATCGTCGACTATGCCGGTTTCGTTAAATTGGCGGCGGAAAACGACAGGGTTCAGGCCTGGGTCTGAACCATAACTGACTGAATTTTTAAACTCTAATTGGAGACATATAATGGCTATCGAAGCAAATGGTAAGACTTTCGAAACCGATGAAGAGGGTTACCTGGTAAACCTGGCTGAATGGGAACCGGCAGTAGCCGAGGTCATGGCCAAGCAGGATGACCTGGAGCTGACCGACGAGCATTGGGAGATCATCAACTTCCTGCGTGAGTACTATGAAGAGTACCAGATCGCTCCGGCGGTACGTGTGTTGACCAAGGCGGTTGGTAAGAAGCTGGGTAAAGAGAAGGGTAACTCCAAGTACCTGTATTCCCTGTTTCCTTATGGTCCTGGTAAGCAGGCTTGTCGCTTTGCCGGCCTGCCGAAGCCGACTGGCTGTATCTAATACGCTAGTTCCGAGAAGTATGACCGGGAGGCTGATGCCTTCCGGTCAGGTGTAACCGAACCCGAGGACCGCAGGAACATGTCAACTGTCTACGCGTTGCTGTTTATCGTAGCGACCATCGTACTTGTAGTGGGCCTGGCACGTAAGATTGCCCAATATGCCAAAACACCTGCACCATTGAAGATTCCCACCACACCGGCACCGGTGACCAAAACCGGGGTGGTATTGCGTATGTTCCGCGAGGTGGTATTCTTCGAGAGCCTGTTCAAGGGCACCAAATGGACCTGGATATTCTCCTGGATGTTCCACATGGGCCTGTTTCTGGTTCTGCTGCGCCACGTTCGCTACTTCATTGAACCGGTCTGGTTGCCGATCGAATTGATCCAGCCCATTGGTAAATACGCCGCCTTCGCCATGGTGGTGGGCCTGCTGGGCCTGCTGGCGCGGCGTGTGTTCGTCGATCGGGTGCGCTACATCTCGGCCCCGTCCGATTATCTCTGGCTGTTGTTACTGATCGTGATCGGTGCCAGCGGTATCATGATGACCTTCGTCCTGCATCCTGATGTGGTCATGGTGAAAGATTTCTTCACTGGCATTTGGACCTTCAGTGGCGGTCAATTGCCGATGGATCCGGTATTGTTGATCCATCTGTCCATGGTGGCCTTGCTCATGTTGCTGTTGCCATTCAGTAAGCTGCTGCACATCCCAGGGATCTTCTTTAGCCCATCCAGAAACCAGGTTGACAATCCGCGCGAGCAGCGGCATCTGGTGGAATGGGCCAAGAAGCTCGAAGAATCCTAATCAACCGCTTAGCCGATGAGGGCTGCAAATGGCTAAAGCTGAATTCAAGACGCCGGAACTGAAAGAGATCATCGAAGTTCCCAAGTTAGAAGTGGGTACCATGTCGCACATCACGTGCTTCGTGGCCAAACCTGATCACAATCAAGCGCTGGGCTTTCCAGGCGAGAAGGTGGAGAACTGGCAGGATGCGGCGATCGCCAAAATGGGCGATCTGTTGAGCCGCTATCGTTCCTTCCAGGTCTATCTCGATGCCTGTGTGAAGTGCGGCGCCTGTACCGACAAGTGTCACTACTATCTCGGCAGCAAAGATCCGAACAATATGCCGGTGGGCCGGCAGGACCTGCTACGCAGGGTCTACCGTCGCTACTTCACCTTTGCGGGTAAGTATTTTCCCAAGCTGGTCGGCGCCGTCGACCTCACCGATGAGGTGCTGGACCAGTGGTACAGCTACTTTCATCAGTGCTCGCAATGCCGCCGCTGCTCGGTGTTCTGCCCTTACGGCATCGACACCGCGGAGATCTCCATGGCGGCTCGTGAGATCATGGACAGCATCGGTGTCGGACAGAAATACTGTAACGAGATCATCGGCAAGGTCCACAAGATCGGTAATAACCTGGGTCTGCCGGGTCCAGCCATCGCCGATACCCTGGAAGGGCTGGAAGAGGACGTCTACGACGACACCGAAGTGGCGGTCAAATATCCGCTGGATGTGAAGGGCGCCGATATCCTGCTGGTCACCCCCTCGGCGGACTTCTTTGCCGAACCCCATGTGGACGGGCTGATCGGTTATGGCAAGGTATTCCATGAAGCGGGTGTGAGTTGGACCCTGAGCACCAAGGCCTCGGAAGCAGGCAACTTCGGCATGTTCATCGGCAGCTACGAGAACATGCGCCGGGTCTCCCTGCGCATCCGCGAGGCGGCCCTGGAACTGGGCGTGAAACGCATCGTGTTCGGTGAGTGTGGTCACGCATGGCGTATTGCCTACAGCTTCCTGAATACCCTGGCGGGACCTTTCGATTTTCTCGACCCTGACTATCCGGTGCCGCAGCATATCTGTGAGTTTACCTGGGGCGAGATCCAGAAAGGTACATTCGAGTTCGACAAGTCGGAAAACGACGATATGTCGATCACCTTCCACGATTCCTGTAACGTGGCGCGGGCCTCCCGCATGGGACCGACTCCGGGCGGTCAGTTCGAGATCCCGCGCAATGTCATCAAGGCGGTGGTCAACAACTATCACGACATGGAGTGGGACACCATCCATGAGCGTACCTTCTGTTGCGGTGGTGGTGGCGGTCTGCTGACCGATGACCTGATGGAGGTCCGGGTCAAAGGGGCGCTGCCGCGTATGACCGCGTTCAAGAACGTCATGGAAGAGAAGGGGGTGACTCACCTGGCGGCGATCTGCGCTATCTGCAAGAGCCAGTTCACCAAGGTGTTCCCCTACTACGGTTTCGACATGTTCCAGATCGTCAGTGTGCATCAGTTGGTGAGCAACGCGATCGTGTTGAACCGCAAGACCGCCCCGGAGGATGCGCCGGGTTATGGCGAAGATGATGACGATGATGAATAGCTGACAAGGCCAGCGTTCACCGCTACCTAAGCTTGAAATAGATTTAAGCAAAACGACCAAGATTAAACAGTTATTGGAGACTCAACATGGCAACTCCTAGCGAAGAGATGAACACAAAGCTTACCTGGCGCCGTTTCGAGGATGGCGAAACCCAGTGGGATGACTGGTCTGAAAAGATCTTTGTGCAGGATACCTCTCACAAGTGTCCGACCTATGTGCACAAGACGCCGCCGTGTCAGGGCAGTTGTCCTTCCGGTGAGGATATTCGTGGCTGGCTGGCCATCGGTCGCGGTCAGGAGAAGCCGCCGGCAGACATGGATCGTGATGAATACATGTTCCGTCGCTCCACCGACGCCAACCCCTTCCCGGCCATGATGGGGCGCGTCTGCCCGGCTCCTTGTCAGGATGGCTGCAACCGTAACGACGTTGACGATTATGTCGGCATCAACTCGGTTGAACAGTACATCGGTGATACCGCGATCGAGAAGGGTTTCAAGTTCGAGGCTGGTCCCGATACCGGCAAGAAGATCGCCGTGATCGGTGGCGGTCCTGCCGGTATGGCCGCTGCCTACCAACTGCGCCGCAAGGGTCATGCCGTCACCTTATTCGACGAGAATGAAGGCCTGGGCGGCATGATGCGCTACGGTATCCCCGGTTATCGTATTCCGCGCGACAAGCTCGACAGCGAGATCCAGCGTATCCTGGACATGGGTGTGGAGACTCGTCTGAAGACCCGCGTGGGTCGTGATGTCAGCATGGAAGATGTTGAGAAAGAGTTCGACGCCGTGCTCTGGGCCCTGGGCTGCTGGACCGGTCGCGGTCTGCCCGTTCCCGGCTGGGAAGATACTCCCAACTGTGTTACCGGTGTGGCCTTCCTGAAGGCCTTCAACGAAGGCCGCATGAAGGTCACTGCCGATAAGGTGATCTGTATCGGTGGTGGTGACACCTCCATCGACGTGGTCTCCGTGGCCCGTCGCCTTGGTCACGTCAAGCACACCAATCCGACCGATCATCCGGAACTGGTGGTGCGGGACGGTTTCGTGGCCCACGACACCGCGGTCACCGCGGCGGCTCAGGGTTCCGATGTCACCCTGACCTCACTGTTCAAGAAAGATCAGATGATGGCCGCCGAGCACGAGGTCATCGACGCCACCACCGAGGGTGTCACCATCCTCGACGGTGTGATGCCGCTGGAAGTCATCAAGGGTGATGACGGTCGCGCAACCGCTCTGCGAATCTGTGACTGCACCATGGACGGCATGAAGCCGATTCCGACTGAAGGTACCGAGCGGGTGCTGGAAGCGGATCTGATCGTGGCGGCCATTGGTCAGGGCGGTGACATGACCGGTCTGGAGGCCATCGCCAACGATCGTAATCTGATCGATGCCGACAAGTACTATCAGGTCCCCGGTAAACCCGGTCATTTCGTGGCTGGCGACATCGTACGTCCGCATCTGCTGACCACCGCGATCGGTCAGGCCTCGATTGCGGTTGACAGTATTGATCACTTCCTCAAAAAGGAAGAGCAGAAGAAACGGCCGAAAGTGGACGTGCATCATTTCGATCTGCTGCAAAAGCTGCACGAAGCCGGTATGGATCCCGAGGCCTTCGACAACACCCAGGGTGATTTGCGTGGTACTTCTGCCGCCAAGTATGCGGTCCACAACTATGAAGATCGATCCTCTCAGGAGGTCATCCCATCGTCCGATCTGTTCCTCGGCCACTTCGGTTTCGTCGAGAGAAACAAGCGGGCTGAGGACGTTCCGAGCTCGGACGAGGTGTTGGGTCATTTCCACGAGCGCTTGTTGCCGCTCAGCGAACAGCAGATGGTCGACGAGACCAAACGCTGCATGAGCTGCGGTATGTGTTTCGAGTGCGACAACTGTGTGGTGTTCTGTCCCCAGACGGCGGTCTTCCGGGTCAAGAAGAGTGACTCCACCACGGGTCGTTATGTCGATACTGATTACACCAAGTGTATCGGTTGCCATATCTGCGCCGATGTTTGCCCGACCGGTTACATCGAGATGGGGCTTGGTGAATAGGAGCTGAGATGCGTAGTTCTTTCTTAAGAAGAAAGTGCATCACAAGTCTGCTTGCAGGAATCGCCCTGGCGGTTCCTGCGCTGCAGGCAGAGGCTGAGAGCAGCCTCGTAACCGAGGGTTCCGAGGCTGCTTCGTTGGACGCCTGTGTTGCACCGACTCAAGAGATCCGCCGTTACCACATGAAATATCTGAAGCATGATCGGGATGAGGTGGTGATCGAAGGTGACAGAAGGGTCAAATATAGCCTGGCCGCATGCGTCAATTGTCATGCCGGTACAGATGATGCTGGTAGCTATCAGCCGGTCAACGCTGAGGGTCAGTTCTGTGATGCCTGTCACGACAGTTTGGCGGTTAGTCCGGACTGTTTTCAATGTCATCGTACGACACCGGATCCCAAAAGCAAGAAGTTGAGTTCCAGCGCTTTGGATCGGTTGCATGATCAAATGCTTGATGCTTCGACGCATCTGGATTCAATCGAATCACAGGGTTTGTATGCAAATGAACCCGCTGGAATACAGAGAGACTGATCATGAGCAACAAGAGTGACCAGCCGAGTATGGACCGTAGGCAATTCATCGGTGGTACCGTTGCCGCTGCAGGTGCCATCACCATCGCGCCCGGTGTCATCCTGCACGCCGTGGCGGGTAGCGAGGAGCCTTCTGCAGGTGCTTCCAGCAAGCATCGCTGGGGCCTGGTGGTAGACAGCAATAAATGCGCCGATGGTTGCACTGCCTGCGTCGATGCCTGCGATGAAGAACACAACCTGATTAGCCATGACCGACCGCAAACCGATGCCAAGTGGATTCGCACGGTCAAACTGAAGGACAAGCTGACGGGAAAGATCAACCGTCTGGTCATGATGTGCCAGCATTGCGAGTTTCCGCCCTGTGTGGACGTCTGTCCCACCAACGCCTCGTTCCGCCGGGTCGATGGCATCGTGCTGGTGGATCGTCACCGCTGTATCGGTTGCCGTTACTGCATGATGGCCTGTCCCTACAAGGCCCGCTCTTTCGTCCACGAGGCCCTGCATGACCAGGCGGTGAGTGCACCGCGCGGTAAAGGCTGCGTGGAGTCCTGTACCCTCTGTGTGCACCGCCTCGATTACGGCAACATGACAACCGCTTGTCAGGAAGCCTGCGAGAAAGAGGGCCACGCTGCCATACTATTTGGTGATCTGAACGACCCGCAAAGTCAGATCAGTCAACTGTTGTTGAAGAACAATTCAACCGAGATAAGGGCCGACCTGGAACTGAATACCGGCGTCCGTTACCTCAACCTATAAGACCGGGGGCATAGTTAAAGATGAGTAAGATGTACTATCGCGAGCTCTACTGCGGCACACCGGTCCGTTACTGGATGGGGCTGGCGTTGTTGGTTGCCTTCATCGCGATCGGCCTGGCTTCCGCCCTGTACATGGAACATGAAGGTCACTGGGTGACCGGGATGTCGAACCAGATCGTCTGGGGGCTGCCCCATGTGTTTGCGATCTTTCTGATCGTCGCCGCTTCCGGTGCCCTGAACGTCGCCTCCATCGGATCGGTGTTTGGTGGCCCGATGTACAAACCGATGGGGCGCTATTCCGGTCTGTTGGCGCTCGGCCTGCTGGCCGGCGGCTTGAGCGTCCTGGTGCTGGATCTGGGTCGACCGGATCGTCTGATCGTGGCCATGACCAATTACAACTTCAAGTCGATCTTCGCTTGGAATGTGATCCTCTATTCCGGGTTCTTCGCCATCGTCGGGGTCTATCTATGGACCATGATGGATCGAACCGTGAAAAAACTCTACCTGCCGGTCGGATTTTTCGCCTTCTTCTGGCGTATTGCGCTGACCACCGGTACCGGTTCCATCTTCGGTTTTATCGTGGCCCGCGAAGCCTATGACGCCGCCATCATGGCGCCGATGTTTGTCATCATGTCCTTCAGCTATGGTCTGGCCTTCTTCATCATCACCCTGATCGCGGCCTATCTGTGGAGCGACCGGCACATCGGTGATCTGCGTCTGGCGAAGCTGAAGAACCTACTGGGTGTGTTTGTCGGTGCGGTACTCTATTTCACCCTGGCATATCACCTGACCAACCTGTATACGACCCAGCATCACGGTATCGAGCGTTTCATCCTGTTGGATGGTGGCGTCTACACCCAGATGTTCTGGATCGGTCAGGTCCTGATCGGCAGCGTGATCCCGCTGTTTCTGATCTATTCACCCGCTTTCGACAAGTCTCGTTGGGCGATCGTGGCCGCCTCTGCCCTGGTGTTGGTAGGGGGCTTCTGCCAGATCTATGTGATCGTGATCGGTGGTCAGGCCTATCCGATGAGCCTGTTCCCCGGCAAAGAGGTGCTGGAGAGCGGTTTCTATGACGGCGTGGTCAACACCTATGTGCCGACCTTTTACGAGGGTGCGCTGGGCGTGGGTGGTATTGCCGTTGCCCTGACCCTGGTGGCGATCGGTGCACGCATGTTCAAGGTCTTCCCGGAAACCCTCGAGGATCCGAACGAGGCCTAGCTTCTCTCTTCTCCCTGAAGGGCCTAGCTGTTACAGAAGATCCACCATCGGCCCAGGCTGATGGTGGATTTTTGCTTTTCACAGGGAATGGTCGTTGCAGGTGACAATAGCCTTGTCTTCTATCTATATCTCCGCAGCACACAAATCCTCAGGCAAGACGTCTTTGTCGATTGGCCTGACCAGGGCGCTGTACGAGCGCGGTCTGTCCGTACAGACCTACAAGAAGGGTCCGGACTACATCGATCCCCTATGGTTGACCTCCGCCTCCGGTCGGCCCTGTTATAACCTGGATTTTCATACCCAGAGTCATCAACAGATCGAACAACTCTACGCCCGCCACATGGCGGACAGCGAACTGGGTCTGATCGAAGGCAATCTGGGTTTGTTCGATGGTATGGATCTGGAGGGCTCGAACAGCAACGCGGCCCTGGCGGCGTTGTTGGACGTACCGGTGGTGCTGGTCATCAACACCAAGGGCATGACCCGGGGTATCGCACCCTTGCTGCTCGGTTACCAGGCCTTCGATTCCAATATCCGGATTACCGGGGTGATCCTGAATCAGGTACGGGGATCGCGTCATCAAAGCAAACTGATCCAGGTGGTAGAGCACTATACCGATATGAAGATACTGGGGGCGGTGCAGCATGATCCGAAGATCAACATCGACGAACGCCACCTGGGGTTGATTCCGAGTAATGAGCAGCGGCAATCGGAACAGGTGATCCAATCCCTGGTGGATACGGTCAGACGCCAAATCGATCTGGACGGGCTGCTGGAGATCGCGGCAACGGCCAGACCAGCGCGGGTGCAGCCAGCGCTGCCGGTATCCACCCAAACCTACCGGGGGCTCAGAATCGGTTATCCCAAAGACCCGGCATTCGGCTTCTACTATCCGGACGATCTGGACCGGATGCGGGAACTGGGTGTCGAACTGATCAGCTTCAATGCCCTGGAGGTTCCCCGTTTGCCGCAGATCGATGGGCTGTTCATTGGTGGTGGTTTTCCCGAGACCGCCATGCAGGCGCTGGAACACAATGCCTCCCTGCGCGAAGACGTGGCTGGCTTTATCGAAGGGGGTGGGGTGGTCTATGCCGAATGTGGCGGGTTGATCTATCTATCCAGAAGTCTGACCTGGGGTGAGAAAAAATGTAAAATGGTGGGCATCATACCCGCGGATACGCTGATGCATGAAAAACCCCAGGGGCGAGGCTATGTCCAGCTGCGACAGACAGGAGATAACCCTTGGTTGTACGATGTTGCTCGCCAGAAATCAGATGTTATAAGTGCACACGAGTTCCACTATTCCTCTCTCGAGGGGCTTGACCCTACCTCAGCCAAGTTCGCCTATGAGGTTGTGAGAGGCACGGGGATCGACGGCCAGCATGACGGTTTTGTCTATAAAAACCTGCTTGCCAGCTACACCCACAGACGTAGCGTCGGCGAGCACGGCTGGGTAGATGCATTTTTAGCTCAGGTGAAGGCGAGTCAGAAAACACCTGAATGATCACGATGGGAGAACCGATGTTTAAACTGACATCTCAAGCGGCAGAGCAGATTCAACAGGCTGCAAAACAGGGCGGTACTGAAGGTATGGCATTGCGTTTCGCGGCACAGCAAAAAGAGGATGGAACCTTCGACTATCTGATGGGTTTCGATGAAGTCAAAGAGGACGATATCCAATTCGATTCGGAAGGGATCACCATTGTCATGGAACCTGAACAGATGCCCTTACTGGACGAGACTACCATGGATTATGCAGAAGTGGACGACGGTGAAAAGCAGTTCATCTTTATCAATCCCAAGGACGCCAATTACACGCCGCCGAAGGGTAATGGAACCTAAAAACCGCAGTTGACCGCTCCATTCTGACAGTAACGTGATGATATGAAGCCAGTTTATTTCGATAAGAGGATTCATGTATTGGGTGAATTACGCTACAGGCAGAATGGCACGCCCCTGAGGACGCATAGCGGCGTTGCAACTCCTTGGCATAGAATCACTATTCCGCGTCGTTGCGCCTTGCTCTGCACCCTCATGGACGCACCCTTCAGCCTGTCTAACTGCGGTTTCTAGGTTGAGCCGTTCGACCTACCCTCCCGGTGAGCCATTGCGCATTCGCGCAAGGGCTCACGGCAGTCCGGTAATATCCAGAGATATAACCCTATGGAGCTTTCCAGCGAAGACAACCTGCGTCTGAATGTATTGTTGCGCAACCAGCCATTGGCGATTCGCATCGATGAGTCGTCTATGGTCCTTTACGGTCTGTCCGAAAAGGGCGAGGCCAAGGTCCAGCTCAACCCGACCTGCAGGGACGATCAGTATCTGCGCATCGTGCGGGAACTCCTGTCCGGGCATGTGCTGGGTTCTCCGGGGGGCTATCCGGTCTATCTGCAACGCTGGACCCGTATGGGTCAGACCCGGGACGAGAATCTGGAGCAACTGCTGCTGCTGGGAGAGCCCGAGGCGGTGATCGCGGTGGCCTGCGCCACCGGTCTGACCGACGAACTGGCACGCCGTGCCTGGTGGACCGCCCAGGATCCGGACAATGCGCGTCGCATGCTGCGCAATCCGGCGGTGGTCAAGGGCGCCATGGGGCCGGAACTGGCCCAGTTTCTGATCGAATACCTGCCCTTTGAGACCGAGCCGGAGGTTATCGTCGAGAGTCTGCGGCTGGCCCTGCAGCCGGGTCTGATCGACGATGCGCTGCGCAGCAAGCTCTGGGAGCGCTGTGTCCGCAAGCCAACCTACTACCTGGGCTTTCTGATCAGCACCCCGGATGATCTACCGGCCCCGGTGGCGGCGCGGGAGTTGTCGGATCAGAATCGGCATGCCCTGGAACAACTGGCTTCGGCCAATCCCTATGCAAAGACTTTGATCAGGATTAACGGGCAGGCCGGGCAGACCTTCCTCAAGACCGCGACCAAGGTGATGGAAAAACCCGCCAACCAGGATGTGGTGAATATCCTGCTGGATGTGCTGCGTAACTATTTCGCACCGGTCAGACCGGAAGGCGACCCTGACCTGACCCTCGAGGAACTGCTTGCGGAGGCGGAACAGCGACTGGCCAATCCCAGCACCGACCCGGCCCTGGCCGCTTGCCTCGCTGCTACGGCAGGCTTGCAGGACGAACTCAAGGCCCTGTGGGTGCTGTCCGGTCTGGGCTATGGCGTGCTCCGCCCGGTCTTCAGCCGAACCGATGCGATCGGCAGCCTGATGCGTCGCAAACTGGAACCGGTGTCCAAGCCCCTGATGCAGACCCTGCAATCATTGCAGGCCTGATCGCTTCAACAGAATCCATTCATCTGTCAAATCACTGAGTAGCGATCGGATTTTCGCTGCCAGCCGGGCTGATGACAGGATTCACCGTCGGTTCCAATCCGCTACGAAGCTTTTGTCGAGGGTAATGATACGAAATGCTGCCTTGATATCTCGCTGATGCAGGCGAGCTGGCAATAAGGGTTGTCGGATGATTGCTGCGAGTCTGCGTTTCCCTTTGCCTGCAACCACTTCTCGAATCGATGAGAAGCGCAGCAGAATTTTTTCGAAGGCGTTTAGCCTGCGAATGAAGGTCCCTCCCTGGACCCCATCGAATGCCCTTTCGCCGACAACCGCTTGAGATGCGGGGCAGATCGGCTAGAGGGCTTCAGGCCTTGTTACAGACCGGCACAGTTGGTTAGCGTATCTCCCACACAGAACGGCACCATCATCTCGTTGTCCTCGTGGGACAGGATATGGCAATGCCAGACGTAGAGGCCGGCGGTGTCGAACAGTGCCTTGACCCGGGTGACCTCGCCCGGGTAGGCGATCACGGTATCTTTCCAACCCATTTCTGTCGCTTCGGGTAGACGAACCGCGCCACCTATGGTTTGACGCTCAATCACCTCGAACTTCACCAGATGCACGTGGATCGGATGGGAGTCGACAGTGTAGTTCCACAGTTCCCAGGTTTCGATTGCACCCACCGCCGGATTCTGCGAGATCGGATCGTCCCACAGTTGAACTTGACCGCCGGTAGCACCGAAGGCACCGAGCACCGCTGCCTTGGGCGCAAAGGGGACAGATCCAAGGACGAGATCGCAGGTTGGTGGCAAGGAATTCTCGTCGAGTGTGATCACACCGGTCAGGGCATCAACAAAGACGCAAAGCTGGGCCGACTCTTCCTCCAGCAGGGCGAGATCCCGGGTCACGCTGGAAGCACCCAGTTTGGGGTCCCCGCCCGGATCCGCGCTGAACACCAGAGATGCTGCCGGGGTGCTGGGATCACCCAAGGGATTCAGCAGCGCGCTGTTCACCCTAAACATCATCACCTGACCGGTGGTACCAGCATCGGCCGGAATATCCGGAAAACCGCCAAAGGGTGCATCTGGAGCGGTGTTGAAGACCGCGATCAAATCGCCGTCCTCGAAACCCGAGAAGTCGACGATGACGTCGGCGCGCTCGGAGGGGGCCACCAGTAAGGCCTGTTCGGCGGCAGCGCTGGGTACCGGCACCACGCAACCCTTCACAGTCTTGCCATTGTCCTTGACACAGGTCGGATATTTCCAGTCGACGTCACTGCCGTCACCCGGCAAGGGTGTGGCGTAGCCGGTCTCAACACGCACCACATTGGGCAGCAGGCTCTGTTCGGCGCCAATCTGATAGAAGGGTACTTCGCGTATGATGTCGAGATTACCGGTCACCAGATCCATCGACAGATTCAGGAAGCGGGAGTCGGCGGCATTGAGCAGGCGCAGGCGGTAACGCTCCGGCGCTACATCGTAGATGGGCCAGGTATTGCCGTTCACCACCATGGTGTTGAAGAAGGCCTCCGGGTTCCACACCGGGGCGATGTCCGAGATGATCTCCGGCATGAATGGGATGCCCAGGCCGCTGTTGTCGCCGTACATCTGCCCGGTACCGAGCCCCTCGAAGAAGGCCCGGTCTGCTGGGTAGAACTGGGTACCGTCGAAGTTGAAGGACTTGGGCTGGATGGCGAGGGGGACCTCGCGGATGGTGGCGCGTACTGCGGGGTCGCCGTTGGGGTCCTGGCCTGCTGCCGGTGCAGGGCCTGGCAGGGTTCCCGAGAGCAGACCCGACTCAGGGCTGCCGGCGGTGGGATTGAGCGTTTGCCAGTTCGGATCGCGGATCAACCAGAAGCCGGCGCCGGCGGCGTAAACGTTCAGACGGGTCATCCCCAGGCTGTGGTCGTGATACCACAGCGTGGTGGAGGGCTGGTCGTTGGTGTATTCGTAGACCGCATAACCGGCGCCTACCGGCGTATTGGCCATGTCACTGAAAAAGGTACCGCCGCAATCGTACTGCCCCGAATCCAGTACCGGATCGGCACACACGATGTCGGTTGCCTTGGGCAGCCACCAGGCCTCAGGGTAGCCGTCGCTCACCGGTCCGACATGGGCACCGTGGAGATGGGGCACCATGGGGATCGGTCCTACATAGGGCGCACCGCTGTTGCCCCGGCAATCGGTCTCGGCGACGCCGTTGAAACAGTCCTGCACCGGGTTGGCCCAGTGCAGGGTCTGGTCGACTACCGGGTTGCCGCTCGAGTCCCGGATGATGTGGGTCAGGAACTGGCCCGTGGCAGGATCAACCAGATCGTTGATCCAGGTCACCGTGGTCAAGTTGTCCCTGGTGACCTCCATGGTGAATGAGGGATTGTTGAAACTGGTGGGATCGGCCGGATTGCCGTAGGCCCAGAGTGGGGTGAGCGGGAAGGCATCGCCCACACAGGGGATAGGCAGTAGGTTTAATGCCACACGGGCTGCGCTGGCAGCGGTACAACCTACCGTCGGCAGGACCTGCTGGGTGATCTGCCGCATGGCAATGGTGGCGGTCAGCGGTGCGCCGTTGTCGGCGTACATCACCTTTGGAATGACCAGCGGTGTCACGTATTTGGGAATGGCGAGGGGGTCGAGGGACCCACCCGGCAGTGGTACGGCCATGGCGCTGGTGGCGCTCAGGCCCAGCGGCAGCATGGCAGCTAACAGACTGCGTTTCAGCGATATTGGATTTTCTTTCATTGATTTCGATCTCCCTAGATTTTATCCGGTTATTAGTTAGTTGCTCACTTGTTTGGGGTGAGAATCGGGATAAACCGATACTCGTCCACAAATTTTTTATCCCAACAACTATGCTTCCTCGGGCGTCCCCATTGCGTCTTGCAGCCATCTGTTGAGAGTTGTCTGGTGCACAGGTCGCCTGGTTGCGCTTATTGTTATGTCGATCCAAGACCATTCGAGGTGCTTCTTGTGAATGGTCAGCCAAGGTTTCACACCATAAAGAGCGGTGCAGTGATCTTCCTGCTCGCTAAATTGGCGGTATGCCGGCAAATAGTGTGATATGCCTCACACAAACTGTG
>Ga0316596_1000002_pt1 | contig 24681 bp, 22 predicted proteins | sample S_170502SBrCrA_R_FD_207793 | JGI IMG/M metagenome (GOLD analysis project Ga0316596, IMG submission 207793) | Metatranscriptome of rhizosphere microbial communities from salt marsh grasses in Alabama, United States - S_170502SBrCrA (Metagenome... | ecosystem: Host-associated > Plants > Roots >... | reverse complement strand
GTCAAGCTCAGGATTGGCCAATCGGCAAACATGCTAAACGTCCTTCCTTACTCAATAGATAACGAACCAGCCGACCATCAGGATCAGGCCCAGGATCATCGCAATGGCATAGTGATAGAGATAGCCGGTCTGCAGATGCCGCACGACACCCGCCATCCAACCGACGCTGAAGGCGGAACCGTTGACCGCCAGGCCGTCGATCACACCCCGGTCACCCGCCAGCCACAGGAACTTGCCGAGCAGACGACTGCCGCCGGCGAAGACGAACTGATAGGCCTCGTCGAACCAGTATTTCTTGTCCAGCAGGGTGTAGAGCGGTGCGGCCATGCTCTTCACCTTGTCGGCTATGGCCGGATTGACCATATAGATATACCAGGCCACCGCCAGTCCGGCCAACGCGATATAAACGACATAACCACCAAAAGCGTGCAGCATGAAGCCGAAGGAACCGTGGAAGCCCTCCTTCATGACCGCCATGCCTTCATGGGCGGGGGCAACGTAAAGCACATCCTTGAACCAGTCGCCGAACAGCATGGGGCCGATGGCGAGATAGCCCAGCACCACCGACGGAATCGCCAGCAGGATCAACGGCACGGTCACCACCTTGGGGGATTCGTGCAGATGCTCCTTGGCATGCTCATCCCGAGGGCCTTCACCATGGAACACCAGGAAGAACATGCGGAAGCTGTAAAGGGCGGTCACAAACACGCCCCCCACTACCATCGCATAGGCGTAGCCGGAACCGGCGATGCTGGAATGATGCACCGCCTCGATGATTGCATCCTTGGAGAAGAATCCGGAGAAGCCGGGAAAGCCGATCAGCGCCAGGGAGCCCACCAGCGATGTCCAATAGGTGATCGGCATGTATTTCTTGATGCCACCCATGTTGCGGATGTCCTGATCGTGGTGCATGCCGATGATCACCGAGCCTGCGGCCAGGAACAGCAGGGCCTTGAAGAAGGCGTGGGTCATCAGATGAAAGATGCCCGCGGCGTAGGCGGAGGCCCCCAGGGCCACCATCATGTACCCGAGCTGGGACAGGGTCGAGTAGGCCACCACTCGTTTGATGTCGTTCTGCACGATACCGATCAGACCGGTGAACATGGCGGTGGTGGCGCCGATCACCAGCACGAAACTCAGTGCGGTCTCCGACAATTCGTACAAGGGCGACATGCGCGCCACCATGAAGACACCGGCGGTGACCATGGTAGCGGCGTGGATCAGGGCGGAAATCGGGGTCGGGCCTTCCATGGAGTCCGGCAGCCACACGTGCAGCGGGACCTGGGCCGACTTACCCATGGCGCCGATGAACAACAGGATGCCGATCACCGACATCAGGGACCAGGAGGTGTCGCCCCAGATGTGAATCTGCTTGTCGGCGAAGCCAAGAGCAGGATCCATGGCCTGATGGAACACCTCCGCATAATCCAGGCTGTTGAAATACATCGCCACCGCGGCTATGCCCAGGATGAAGCCGAAATCCCCCACCCGGTTGACCAGGAAGGCCTTCAGATTGGCGAAGATTGCGGTGGGGCGCACCGACCAGAAGCCGATCAGCAGATAAGACACCAGACCAACCGCCTCCCAGCCGAAGAACAGCTGCATGAAGTTGTTGGACATCACCAGCATCAGCATGGAGAAGGTGAACAGGGAGATGTAGCTGAAGAAGCGCTGATAGCTGTTCTTGCCCGCCAGGCTGGTCTTAGGCCAGTTGTGCGCGTCGTCCGCCATGTAGCCGATGGTGTAGATGTGCACGCAGAAAGAGACGAAGGTCACCACGCTGATCATCACCGCGGTGAGCTGATCCACCAGGAAACCCACCTCCATGTGCAGCCCGTCGCTGACCATCCAGGTGTAGACCGGACCGTTGAACACCTCCTGGCCGCCGAACATGAAGCGCGTCAACACATACAGGGACAACAGGGCTGAGATACCCACCCCCGAGCTGGTGACCCAGTGGGCCCCCTTGCGGCCAATACTGCCGCCGAGAAAGCCGGCGATGATGGCGCCAATCAGGGGTGCCAGGACGATCAACAGATAGAGTTTTTCCATCTTTTTCGCTTCTTGCTAGTCAGTCTGGGATGGTTGCAGTACGAACTGACATACCATCCATAAAAATTAACCTATGTCCGATCGAATGTAGGTCGGAAAGCGTAGCGCCTTCCGACAACCGATCTTCGAAAGTCCACTGGACTTTCGCAGCTGGCTCACCCCTTCAGTGCATCCATATCCTCGACGTTGATCGAGCGTTTGCTGCGGAACAGCACCACCAGGATCGCCAGACCGATGGCTGCTTCGGCCGCTGCCACGGTGAGGATGAAGAACACGAATACCTGACCGATGCTGTCGCCCAGGAAATGGGAAAAGGCGATGAAGTTCATGTTGACCGCCAGCAGCATCAGTTCCACGCACATCAGCAGGATGATGACGTTTTTGCGGTTGAGGAAGATGCCGGCCACACTGAGCGAGAACAGGATGGCACCGAGCATGAGATAGTCGGAAAGTTCGATCATTGGCTTACCCCTTCTCCGCGTCCATACTGACCATCCGGACCCGATCCTTACGCTTCACCGTCACCTGTTTGGAAGGATCCACGTACTTGTTTTCAGGCCGCTTGCGCATGGTCAGACCGATCGCGGCGATGATCGCCACCAGCAGGATCACCGCGGCGATCTCGAACGGATACATATATACGGTGTAGAGCAGTCCGCCCAACTCTTCGGTATTGCTGTACCCGGCACCATGGCGCATCGGCGCGGCGACCGCTGCCAAGCCGAAGTGTTTCGGGCCGACCACGTAGATCAACTCCGCCGCCATAGCCAGGGCCATGAGGATGCCGATCGGCAACATCTTGACGAAACCGGCACGCAGGGTCTCGATATCGATGTCCAACATCATCAGTACGAACAGGAACAGCACCATCACCGCACCGACATAGACCAGTACCAGCACGATGGCCAGAAACTCCGCCTCCGCCAGCAGCCAGATGCCGCTGCTGGCGGCAAACGCCAGGATCAGCGAGAGCGCCGCATGCACCGGATTGCGCCGGGTGATTACCATGGTCGCCGAGAGGATCAGCAACGCCGCCAGAATGTAGAAGATCAGCTTTTCGAATGTCATCGTTTTCCACCGGCCGGAGGCCTGTTTGCCTCCGCTCAGCGATATTTGGCCTGGGCTTCAAGGTCGGCGGCGATCTGCGCCTCGTACTTGTCACCAATGGCCAGCAGTTTTTCCTTGGTCATGATGTTCTCACCCCGGTTTTCGAAGTGATACTCATAGACCCGCGTCTCGACGATCGCATCCACCGGACAGGACTCCTGGCAGTAGCCGCAATAGATGCATTTGAACAGGTCGATGTCATACCGGGTGGTGCGTCGGGAACCATCCTCACGAGGTTCCGCCTCGATGGTGATGGCCAGGGCCGGACACACCGCCTCGCACAGCTTACAGGCGATACAGCGTTCCTCCCCGTTGGGATAACGCCGCTGGGCGTGCAGGCCGCGGAAGCGGGGCGACACCGGCGCCTTCTCTTCCGGGTACATGACGGTGAACTTGCGCTTGAATAGATAGCGCCCGGTCAGACTCAGCCCGCGAAACAACTCCAGCAGGAACAGGCTCTTGAAGTAGTTGGTCAGTGCTTTCATGGATTAGGCACCCTTGACGAACCAGGGAGGGAGTTGATAGACCACGGCCAAACCGACCACCGCGATCCACACGATGGTGATCGGAATAAAGACCTTCCAGCCCAGCCGCATGATCTGGTCATAGCGATAACGCGGGAAGGTGGCGCGCAGCCACAGAAACAGAAAGGCGAAGATGCCGGTCTTGAGTACCAGCCAGACGAAGCCCGGTACCCAGTCGAACAGACCTTCCAGAATCGGCCAACCCTGAAACGGCGACAGCCAGCCGCCCATGAACAACAGGGCACTGAGGGCCGCGATCAGGATCATGTTGGCGTACTCCGCCAGGAAGAAGGCGGCGAAGGCCATGCCGGAATACTCGACATGGAAACCGGCCACGATCTCCGACTCACCCTCGGCCACGTCGAACGGGGCCCGGTTGGTCTCGGCCACACCGGAGATCACATAGACCCCGAACAGGGGCAGTAGAGGCAGCCAGAACCAGGAGAAGAAGCCACCCTGCTGCGCTTCGACGATGTCACCCAGATTCAGGCTGCCGGCGGCCACCAGCACCCCAACCAGGGCGAAGCCCATGGCGATCTCATAGGCCACGATCTGGGCCGCGGAACGCATCGCGCCGAGGAAGGCATATTTGGAGTTGGAGGCCCAGCCGGCGATGATCACCCCGTAGACCCCCACCGAGGTCAGGGCCAGGATGTAGAGCAGCCCCGCATTGATATTCGCCAGCACCAGTTCTTCGTCGAACGGGAACACTGCCCAGGCCGCCAGAGCCGGTCCCAGGGTGATGGCCGGGGCCACCAGGAACAAGGCCTTGTTGGAGCTGCTCGGGATGACGATCTCCTTGAACATCAGCTTGACCGCGTCCGCGATCGGTTGCAGCCAGCCCTTGGGCCCGACCCGGTTGGGACCGACCCGTACCTGCATATAGCCGATCACCTTGCGTTCCGCATAGGTATAGTAGGCCACACAGATCATCAACGGCAGCACGATGGCAATGATCTTGATCAGGATCCAAATCACCGTCTGCAGGGTTTCCGGAAGGGTTTCCCAAAGACCGATAAAAAATTCCATCGCTTATGCCTTCTCCAGGGTCACTTCGCCAAACTGTCCGCCCAGCATCTCGGTACCCGCCAGGGCGGTCGAGACCCAGACACAACCGTCCGGCACCCGTTCATCAAATTCCAGGGGCAGGCTGGCCTGGGAACCGTTCTGTTTCATCAACGCGGCCTCCGCGCTCTCCAACCCCTGCCGCCTGGCCTCCGCCGGATTGATACGGATCTGCGCCGGGCCTGCCTCATGGGTGCGCTGGAGGGCGCCGGCCCGCCGCACCAGGGCATCCTGGGCATACAGCGGCACATCACTTATGCGCATCAGCCCCTCGCAGCGACTGCGCAGCTCCAACGCACCGGAAACCTTCACACTGTTGTCCGGGCTGACGTCGTTACAGACTGCCGAGAGCTCGTCCCGGATCTGCTCGGTGGAGACATAATCGAAGCCTTCCAGATCCAACAGATTACCCAGCACCCGCAGCACCTTCCAGGCCGGCCGCGCCTCCCCGGGGGGATTGACCGCACCACGAAAACTCTGCCAGGTAGCGGCCGCATTCACGTAGGTGCCGGAGGTCTCGGCAAAGCCGGCGATCGGCAGCAGCAGGTCCGCACAGGCCTCCAGGGAGGCACTGCGATAGCCGGTCAGTGCGATCACCTTGTCCGCACTCTGCAAGGCCTGCTGCGCCAGCGCCGGATCCCAGAAATCCCTGTCCGGCTCGACCCCCAGCAACAGATAGCCGCTGCGGGGTTGCTGCAGCATCTGCAGGGCATCCAGACCCGCTGAATCGGCTGTCTTGGCCCCCGATAACCCATGTGGATGGGCCCCGGCCAGGGGTGCGCCGACCGAGTTTGCGGCCTCAGGCAGGAAACCCAGCTTGACGCCACCGGCCTGTGCCACCACTGCGGCCAGTGCGCAGAGCACCGCGTAATCGGGATGAGCCGTGGCCAGATTGCCCAGCAGTACCACCCCCTCCTCGGCCTCCTTGAGGGCCTTGGCGGTGGCCTTACAGAATTCATCCGACTTGGCCTGCTTGATCACAGCGGCCAAGTCGCCCTCACCCTTGGCCCCCAGGGCCTTGGCCACACCGGCCAGGGTCTGCACCATCGCCAGGGGCGAACCCACCTGTTGCATCACCGGATAGCTGAGTTCCAGCTCGAACGGGGTGATGTAGTGGACCGATGCACCGTCCATCGCGGCCTTGCGCAGGCGATGCCCCAGGATCGGCTGTTCCTTGCGCGGATTGGCGCCGACCAGCAGGACGGCCTGCAGGCTGTCGATCTGCTCGATCGGCATCCCCAACCAGGGCAGCTTCGGGCCGGCGCCATCCAGACGAAAATCCGCCTGGCGCAGCCGACAGTCTATATTGCCGCCACCCAGCCCGCGTACCAGTTTCTGGGCCAGATAGAGTTCTTCCAAGGTCGAACCGGGAGAGCAGAGTACACCGAGCTGCTGTGGATCGTTGATCTCCTTGAGACTCGCCGCAGCCATCTCCAAGGCCATCTCCCAGGAGATCTCCTGCCACTCGCCGGACTTCTTCAACAGAGGTTTGGTCAGGCGATCGGTACTGTAGAGCCCTTCGTAACTGAAGCGGTCACGATCGGAGATCCAGCACTCGTTGATCGCCTCGTTGTCCTTGGGATGCACCCGCATCACCTTGTTGCCGCGCACATGCAGGTGCAGATTGGAACCTACCGAATCATGGGGTGCCACGCCCTCGAGCTGGATCATCTCCCAGGCGCGGGCATGAAAGCGAAACGGCTTGGAGGTGAGCGCGCCCACCGGGCACAGGTCGATGACATTACCGGAGAGTTCGGAATCGACGCTCTTTTCTATATAGGTACCGATCACCATGTGCTCGCCGCGCCCGGTGGCCCCCAGTTCGCGGATGCCGGCAATCTCCTCGCCGAAACGCACGCAACGGGTGCAATGGATGCAGCGGGTCATGTCGGTGGCGATCAGCGGACCTATGTCCTTGTCCGCCACCACCCGTTTGCCTTCTACATAACGGGAGACGTCGCGGCCATAGCCCATGGCCACGTCCTGCAGTTCGCACTCGCCGCCTTGATCACAGATCGGACAGTCCAGCGGATGGTTGATCAGCAGGAACTCCATGGTGCCTTTCTGGGCCGCCATCGCCTTCGGTGAACGGGTGTGCACCTTCATGCCGTTGGTGATCGGGGTGGCGCAGGCCGGCAGGGGTTTGGGGGCGTTCTCCACCTCCACCAGACACATGCGGCAGTTGGCGGCGATCGAGAGTTTTTTGTGGTAACAGAAGCGCGGGATGTTGATCCCCGCCGCATCGGTGACTTCGATAAGCATGGAACCGGCCTTGGCCTGCAGCTCCCGCCCGTCCACCTCAATGGTTACCATGGAATCCTGTGTCATCGTCGTGTTCGTTCTCTACTGACCGTTGGCTGAGACCAGGCAACGCTTGTGGTCGATATGATATTGAAACTCGTCGCGGAAGTGGCGCAGCATGCCCGCCACCGGAGCGGCCGCCGCGTCACCCAGGGCGCAGATGGTCTTGCCGCTGATCTTGTCTGCCACGTCATCCAACAGATCCAGGTCCTGCTGACGGCCCTTACCCTCTTCGATGCGCTTGACCACCCGATAGAGCCAGCCGGTACCCTCGCGACAGGGGGTACACTGACCGCAGGACTCTTCGAAATAGAAGTAGGACATGCGCTCCAGCACCTTGACCATGCAGTTGCTGTCGTCGAGCACGATCACCGCACCTGAGCCCAGCATGGAACCGGCGCCGGCGATGGCATCGTAGTCCATGTTCAGCTCCATCATCTGGTCGCCGGGGATGATCGGTGCGGAGGTACCACCGGGAATGACCCCTTTCAGCTTGCGCCCGTTCTTCATGCCGCCGGCCATCTCCAGCAGCTTGGAAAAGGGTGTCCCCATAGGGATCTCGAACACCCCCGGATTGTTGATGTTGCCGGAGATGGAGAACATCTTGGGCCCACCGCTGTTCTTCACCCCGATGTCGGCAAACCACTTGCCACCCTGTTCCAGGATCATGGGAATCGAGGCCAGAGACTCGGTGTTGTTGATGATGGTGGGCCGGCCATACAGGCCATACTGGGCCGGGAACGGCGGTTTGAAGCGGGGCTGACCCTTCTTGCCTTCGATGGACTCCAGCAGGGCGGTCTCCTCGCCGCAGATATAGGCACCGGCACCCAGATGGGAATAGAGCTCGAACTCGAAACCGGAACCGAGGATATCCTTGCCCAGGAAGCCGGCCTGACGAGCCTCTTCCAATGCCGCCTCGAAGCGTTCGTAGGGTTCCCAGAACTCACCGCGGATATAGTTGTAGCCGCGGTTGGCATTGATCGTATAACCCGCGATGATCATGCCCTCGATCAATTGATGGGGGTTGTAGCGCAGGATGTCGCGATCCTTGAAGGTACCCGGTTCACCCTCGTCCGAGTTGCACACAATGTATTTCTGGCCGGGGGTGTTGCGGGCGATGAAGCTCCACTTCAGACCGGTGGGAAAGCCCGCGCCGCCACGACCGCGCAGGCCCGAGCGCTTGATCTCCTCGACGATATCTTCCGCCGGGATCTTCTCCTTTAGGATCTTGGCCAGCATCTCATAACCGCCACGGCTTCGATATTGCTCCAGCAGCCAGGGCCGATCCAGATCCAGGGTACGTAGGCAGACCTCATTAACCATCTGTCACTCCAGTCCGTCCAGGATCGAATCCACGATCTCAGGGGTCAAGTTCTCATAATACTGCTTACCGATCTGTAGCATCGGTGCCCCGCCGCAGGCCCCCAGACACTCCACCTCCTTGAGGGTGAAGCGGCCGTCCTCGGTGGTCTCGCCCATGCGGATACCCAGTTTGTTTTCCAGGTGTTCGACGATGCGGTCCGAATCGTTGATCATGCAGGAGATGTTGGTGCAGACACAGATCTTGTGCTTGCCCACCGGTTTGAGCTCGTACATGGAATAAAAGGTCGCGACCTCGTAGACCGCGATCGGCGGCATGTCCAGATAGGCGGCCACATTGTTCATCAGCTCGGTGGTCAACCAGCCGCCGTTGGCGTCCTGTACGATGCGCAGGGCCGCCATCACCGCCGACTGTTTCCAGTCTGCCGGATACTTTGCGATCCATTGATCGATCTCCTTCCGCACTTCGGCGGAGAAGAGTTCCGCTTTGTTTGTCGCACTTGTCTTCGTCATCGGCTTACTGCTCTAGCGATCGATCTCACCAAACACCACGTCCATGGTCCCGATAATGGCCACCACATCGGCCAGCATATGACCCTTCACCATCTCGTCCATGGCGGCGAGGTGGGCAAAACCGGGAGCACGGATCTTCAGGCGATAGGGCTTGTTGGTACCATCCGAGATGAGGTAACAGCCGAACTCACCCTTGGGCGCCTCGACCGCGGCATAGACCTCGCCCGGCGGCGGGCAATAGCCCTCGGTGAAGAGTTTGAAATGGTGGATCAGCGCCTCCATGTCACCCTTCATGCCGGTCCGCGGCGGTACTGCGACCTTGTAGTCGTCCACCATCACCGGGCCCGGATTCTTGCGCAGCCAGTCCACACATTGCTGGATGATCCGATTGGACTGGCGCAGTTCTTCGATGCGCACCAGGTAGCGATCGTAGCAGTCGCCGTTGACCCCCACCGGGATATCGAACTCGACCCGGTCGTAGACCGCATAGGTCTGCTTCTTGCGCAGGTCCCAGGCGAAGCCCGAACCGCGGATCATGGGTCCGGTGAAGCCCAGCTGCAGGGCCCGTTCCGGGGAGATCACGCCGATCCCTACGGTACGCTGCTTCCAGATCCGGTTGTCGGTCAGCAGGGTCTCGTACTCGTCCACCAGAGCCGGGAAGCGATCGGTGAAATCCTCGATGAAATCGAGCAGGGAACCCTGACGGGCCTCGTTGCGCAGCGCCACGTCGCGCCCGGTGACCCACTGGCTGGCCTGATACTGAGGCATCTGATCCGGCAGGTCCCGATAGACCCCGCCGGGCCGGTAGTAGGCGGCATGCATGCGCGCCCCGGACACCGCCTCGTAACAGTCCATCAGGTCTTCACGTTCGCGGAAGGCATAGAGAAACACCGTCATGGCCCCGATATCCAGGGCATGGGCCCCCAGCCACATCAGGTGGTTGAGGATGCGGGTGATCTCATCGTACATGGTGCGGATGTACTGGGCCCGCAGCGGCGCTTCGATACCCAACAGTTTTTCGATCGCCCGCACGTAACCGTGCTCGTTGCACATCATCGACACGTAGTCGAGACGATCCATGTAGGGGATGGACTGGTTGTAGGGCTTGCTCTCGGCCAGTTTTTCGGTGGCCCGGTGCAGCAGACCGATATGCGGATCGGCCCGTTCGATGACCTCGCCGTCCATCTCCAACACCAGACGCAACACCCCATGAGCGGCCGGATGCTGGGGACCGAAATTGAGGGTGTAGTTACGAATTTCAGGCATCGCTGGATTCCTGCTCGTCGTTATCCCGCAGATAGCGGTTGTCGTCGCGGGCCACCCGCGGCACCAGGGTACGCGGCTCCACGCTGCTGACCGGCTCGTAGATGACCCGTTCCTGTTTGGGATCGTAACGCATCTCCACTTGGCCGATGAGGGGAAAATCCTTGCGAAACGGGTGGCCGATGAAACCATAATCGGTGAGCAGACGACGCAGATCGGGATGCCCGTCGAACAGGATGCCGTAGAGGTCGAAGGCCTCCCGCTCGAACCAGTTGGCACTGCTCCAGAGCGAATTCACCGAGGGCACGATCGGCTGTTCGCTGTCGACGAAGACACGCAGCCGCAGGCGCTGGTTGTTGCTCATCGAAAGCAGGTGATAGACCGCGGCAAAGCGCTGCTGTTCAACGAGTTCCGGCTTACCGGGACGCACCACCCCACGACCGAAACCGGTATTGGGCGCCTCGCGCGTCTGCCATTCGGTCTTACCGTAGGTGGAATAGTCCACGCCGCAGACATCGATCAGCACCTCGAAGGCGAAATCCGCCTCATCGCGCAAGCGGGTCGCCACCTCGATCAGGGTCTCGGCGGGTACCTCCAGGGTGAGTTCCGCATAGGCCTGCTCCAGGCTGCAGCCCAGAGAGGTGAAACGCTCGTGTAGATTTTCGGCCAGCCGTGTCAAACGGGACCGTTTGGAGTGGGTCGCAGGTTCGTTCATTAAGCTTACCTAACGCGCAATGGTACTGGTGCGACGTATCTTGTCCTGCAGTTGCAGGATCCCGTACAGCAGCGCCTCAGCGGTGGGAGGACAGCCCGGCACATAGATGTCGACCGGCACGATACGGTCACAGCCGCGCACCACCGCATAGGAGTAGTGATAATAACCGCCGCCATTGGCACAGGAGCCCATGGAGATCACCCAGCGCGGCTCCGCCATCTGATCGTAGACCTTGCGCAGGGCCGGGGCCATCTTGTTGACCAGGGTGCCGGCCACGATCATTACATCGGACTGGCGCGGGCTGGGGCGAAACACGATCCCGAAGCGGTCCAGATCGTAGCGGGAAGCGCCGGCCTGCATCATCTCCACCGCACAACAGGCCAGCCCGAAGGTCATCGGCCACAGCGAACCGGTACGGGCCCAGTTGATCAGTTTGTCGGCAGAGGTGGTGATGACACCTTTTTCGAGAATGCCCTCAATGCCCATGTTATGCCCCTTTGTCAGACCCTGATAACGACAGAGTCTCGATACAGATTCGCGCGAAGGTCGTTAAGCCTGCTACTCCCACTCCAAGGCCCCCTTCTTCCATTCGTAGAGGAAACCGATGACCAGTATGCCGAGAAATACCATCATGGCGATGAAACCCACCATGCCGATTTCATCCAGCACCACGGCCCAGGGGAACAGAAAGGCAATTTCGAGATCGAAGATGATGAACAGGATGGCCACGAGATAGTAGCGCACATCAAACTTCATGCGCGCGTCCTCGAAGGCTTCAAAACCACATTCGTAAGGAGAAAGTTTTTCGCTGTCCGGTTTGCGGGTACCCAGTAGAAAGCCCATACCGATCACGACACCACCCATGACAAAGGCAATCGCCAGGAAGATCAGGATGGGTAGATAGTTTTCAAGCATGACGATGCTCTCCCCCCTTTACGATCGATATTCTGTCACAGTCAATTATCTGAAGCAGCGGGAAGTCTATTCCAGTACCCCTACCCTGTCAAGTCCTATATAAACCAACAATCTTTTAAATATCAGGATGTTATATATCTTTTGGAGGCATAAAAAAACGGTATTGCACAAGATCTGTGCAATACCGTTCGTAGATGGTGCCGATGGCCGGATTTGAACCGGCACGGCTTACGCCACTACCCCCTCAAGATAGCGTGTCTACCAATTCCACCACATCGGCTTGAAAACTTCCTCACTCGGATTTGTTCCCGGCCTCACTCGCCGGTGCGGTCTGGCTCTCTTCAGTCGAGGCCGGAGTGCTTGCAGCCTGCTCTGATGTAGCAGCCTCGCTCTGCTGCGCTGCAGTGCTCGGGACTTGCTCGTCCGTACCGCTCGGGGCCGTGGTGGCCGGTTCAGGATTTGCGGGGGTAGCCGCTTCAGGGACGGGAGCCAGCGGCACATCCGACTCGGCTTGCGGTGCGGGAGTGGCCGGCGGGACGGGCACTTCACTCTGTTGCTCGGTCTTGGCCTCACCACCCGTCTGCAGCTTGTCCAGGATGCTGACCTCCTCCCTGCCCTGGGCGGCATAGTAAGCCAACGCCATGCTGGTGAGGAAAAACAGGGTCGCGAAGGCGGACGTGGCACGGGTCAGGAACGAGGCGGAACCCCGGGCACCGAACACCGTCGCCGAAGCTCCACTGCCGAAGGCAGCACCCATATCGGCGCCCTTGCCGTGCTGGATCAGGATCAGCCCGACCAAGCCAATGGCCAAAAACAGGTGTACCACAACCAGAATGATTTGCATGTCAAACGCTCGTTTCGTTTAGTTCGCCGCGGTGCAGATACCCAGGAAGTCGGCAGCCTTGAGCGACGCGCCACCAATCAAGCCCCCGTCGATATCGGGCTTGCCGATCAGTTCCTTGGCGTTGTCCGGCTTCATCGAACCGCCATACAGGATACGCAGACCTTCCGCCACCGTCGCGCTCTTGGCCGCAACCCGACTGCGTATGAAGGCGTGCACCTCTTGAGCCTGTTCCGGGGTCGCGGTCTTGCCGGTACCGATGGCCCACACCGGTTCGTAGGCGATGACCCCATCGGCCAGGGCATCCACCCCTTCCAGATCGATCACCGCGTCGAGCTGGCGCGCCACCACCTGTTCGGTAATACCGGCCTCGCGTTCCTCCAGGGTCTCGCCGATACACAGGATCGGCACCATACCGGCAGCCCGGGTCACCGCGTATTTCTTTGCCACCAGCTCGTCGCTCTCCTTATGGTAGGTACGACGCTCGGAGTGACCCACGATCGCGTAAGTGCAGGAGAAATCCTTCAGCATGGAAGCAGCCACCTCACCGGTGAAGGCCCCCGCCTGTTCGGTGGAGAGATCCTGGGACCCCCAGGCGATCTCGCTGCCGGTGAGCTGCTGCTGTACCGCCGGAATATAGACATAGGGTGGACAAACGGCCACATCAGCGTTTTTCACCTCACCCAAGCCGGCCAGGATGCCGCTGAGCAGTTCTCGAACGCTCTCCAGGGAGCCGTTCATCTTCCAGTTACCGGCTACAAGCGGTTTACGCATGTTCCTCACTCCTGCACTTGAAATGAAAGCGCGCTAGCTTAACGGTGGACGCGAACGAAATCAATCTTCATCTTGTTGCAAGAAAGAGAAAAACGGGCTCAACCACTGGTCACATATTCTTCCACGACCTGGGCCAACTGGCCGCTCAACAGTTCCACTTGAGCGGCATCACTGCCTTCGAGCATGACCCGGATCAGCGGCTCGGTACCGGATGGGCGTAACAGCACCCGACCCGTCCGGCCCATCTCCTGTTCCACTTCACGCACTGCATTGACGATGGCTTCAGCGGCCATGACCTGCTTTGGATCTTTCGTGCCCAGCTTGATGTTGATCAGTTTCTGGGGATATTTGTCCATAGCGGAGGCCAACTCGCCCAGCGGCTGTCCGGCCGCCTGGATCTCGGCCAGTACCTGCAGGGCGGAGATGATACCGTCACCGGTGGTAGTACGATCGAGACAGATGATGTGTCCCGATTGTTCCCCGCCCAGCACCCAGCCCTTCTCCTGCAAGCGTTCCAGGATATAGCGGTCTCCCACCTGGGTGCGCTCCAGCACCACCCCCTGCTCCCGCAGGGCATGTTCCAGGCCCAGGTTGCTCATCAGGGTGCCGACCACCGCCCCTTTCAGATTGCCCTGGCGCATGCGGGAGCGGGCGATGATATAGAGGATCTGATCCCCATCGATCAGATTACCCCGGTCATCCACCATGATCAGGCGGTCGCCATCGCCGTCCAGGGCGATTCCCAGGTCGGCCTGGTGTTCCAGCACCGCGGCGATCAGATGTTCGGGATAGGTCGAACCGACCCCGTCGTTGATGTTGAAACCGTCAGGTTTGTTGCCGATGGCGATGACCCTCGCTCCCAGTTCGTCGAATACATAGGGCGCCACGTTGTAGGTCGCCCCATGGGCGCAGTCCACCACGATCTTCATGCCGCTGAGACTGGTCTTGAGGGGAATGGTGCTCTTACAGAACTCGATGTAACGCCCTTCGGCGTTCATCCGCACCGCCTTGCCCAGGGCGGAGGAATCCACCGTCACCAGCGGCTTTTCCATCTCCGCCTCGATGGCCAGTTCCACCTCGTCGGGCAACTTGCAGCCCTCGGCGGAGAAAAATTTGATGCCATTGTCCTGATAGGGGTTATGCGAGGCGCTGATCACGATGCCGGCCTGGGCATGCAGGGTACGTGTCAGATAGGCCACCGCCGGGGTGGGCATGGGGCCCAACAGACTGATGTTCACGCCAGCGGCCGACAAACCGGCCTCCAGGGTGGACTCCAGAAGATAGCCCGAGATGCGGGTATCCTTGCCGATCAATACCAGATTCTTCGTCCCATTGCCCAGCACCCGACCGGCCGCCCAACCCAGCTTGAGCACGAACTCCGGGGTGATGGCCCCCTCTCCCAGATGTCCACGAATACCATCCGTACCAAAATATTTCCGACTCACAGGTTCACCTGATTCCTTAATCCCGGGGGGCCTCGCCCCAACTCATTTACAACTCTGCAATTCACCTCGTTTCAATCAATATGTCATAACCCGCTACGGGGCAAGCAAGCTGATGAAAACCTTTGTGAATTTCGTTCTAGTTCGTGACCGCCGTCGCGACTCGCAGGGCGTCCACGGTGGCCCGAACGTCATGGGTACGTACGAGCACGGCCCCCTTGAGCACCGCCAGCAGGGCCGCTGCTACACTGCCGTAAACCCGTTGGTCCACAGGGGCGTCACCCAACAGGGTACCGATCATGGACTTTCTCGAGAGACCCACCAGCACGGGAACCCCCAGCATCTGCAATGTATCCAACCTCTTCAGCAGCTGAAGATTGTGTTCCAGCGTCTTGCCGAAACCAAAACCCGGGTCGACCAACAACCTTGCCCGAGGCATCCCCGCAGCCACACAGGCCTGGATACGCGAGGCAAGAAAATCCCCGACCTCCCCTACCACATCAGCATATTCAGGGGCCTGCTGCATGGTACGGGGCTCACCGCGCATATGCATCAAGCACACCGGCACCTGCAGGGAAACGGCGGTGTCCAGGGCAGCGGGCGCCCGTAGTGCCAGCACGTCATTGATCAGTCCGGCGCCGCTGGCTACCGCTTCACGCATCACCCGGGGTTTACTGGTGTCGATGGATAACGGAACCTCCAGCTCCCGGGACAGTGACTCCACCACCGGGATCACCCGGTCCAGCTCTTCCTGTTCCGAGACCGATGCGGCCCCGGGGCGGGTCGACTCGCCGCCGATGTCGATAATCGCTGCGCCTTCCTCGACCATCCGGCGGGCATGCACCAGGGCCGCCTCCCTGCGTTCGCACATGCCTCCATCGGAAAAAGAGTCAGGGGTAATATTGAGAATGCCCATGACCTGGGGTCTACCCAGGTCGATGGGCCTGCCGGCACAATCCAGAATCAATTCAGAAGGTATCAGTGTTGATTGGCCGTTCCGCCAATCGTGCCGCCCGAGACATCACCGGAGGCGGGGTCCTTGGATGGCTGTTTGCTGCTGCCTCCAGCGGGTGGACCGGCTTCCGGTTCTTCCCAATCCTTCGGCGGCCGGGGTTTCTTGCCCGACATGATGTCATTGATCTGATCCGTATCGATGGTCTCGTATTTGATCAGGGCCTCGGCCATCAGATGCAGCTTATCGGAGTTATCCTTCAGCAACTGGGTCGCCCGCTCGTAGTTGCGATCGATGATGCTACGAATCTCCTCGTCGATGGTGTGCGCGGTATCGTCGGAGACATTCTTGTGTTGGGTCACGGAGCGACCGAGGAACACCTCTTCCTCCTCCTCGCTGTACATCAACGGTCCCAGGCGTTCGGACAAACCCCATTTGGTGACCATGTTGCGGGCCAGTTCGGTGGCCCGCTTGATGTCGTTGGAGGCACCGGTGGTCACCTTGTCGATACCGAAGATCTGTTCCTCGGCGATACGCCCGCCGAACAGACTCGAGATCTGGCTCTCCAGGGCCTCCTTGCTGATACTGTAGCGGTCCTGTTCGGGCAGGAACATGGTCACGCCCAGGGCCCGGCCCCGGGGGATAATGCTGACCTTGTAGACCGGATCGTGAGAAGGGACCAGACGGCCCACGATGGCATGGCCGGATTCGTGGTAGGCAGTGAGTTTCTTCTCCTCGTCGCTCATCACCATGGTGCGACGTTCGGTGCCCATCATGATCTTGTCCTTGGCCTTCTCCATCTCCTCCATACCGACCTGAGTCTTGTTGGCACGGGCCGCGAACAAGGCCGCTTCGTTCACCAGATTGGCCAGATCGGCACCGGAAAAGCCCGGGGTGCCGCGGGCGATGATCGAGGGTTTGACGTCGTCCGCCGACGCCACCTTGCGCAGATGCACCTTAAGGATCTGTTCACGTCCCCGCACATCCGGCAGGGGCACCACCACTTGACGGTCGAAGCGACCAGGCCGCAACAGGGCCGGATCCAGCACGTCGGGCCGGTTGGTGGCGGCGATCACGATCACCCCCTCATTGCCTTCGAAACCGTCCATCTCCACCAGCAGCTGGTTTAGGGTCTGCTCGCGCTCGTCGTGTCCGCCGCCGAGACCGGCACCGCGATGGCGGCCCACCGCATCGATCTCGTCGATGAAGATGATACAGGGGGCGTGTTTCTTGGCCTGATCGAACATGTCCCGCACCCGCGAGGCACCGACACCGACGAACATCTCGACGAAATCGGAACCGGAGATGGTGAAGAACGGCACCTTGGCCTCACCGGCAATGGCCTTGGCCAGCAGGGTCTTACCGGTACCCGGGGAGCCGACCATCAGCACGCCCTTGGGGATCTTGCCGCCGAGCTTCTGGAACTTGGAGGGATCCCGCAGGAAATCCACCATCTCGCTCACCTCCTCCTTGGCCTCCTCGACCCCCGCCACGTCGCTGAAGGTGACCTTGACCTGGTCCTCGGTAAGCATCCGTGCCTTGCTCTTACCGAACGACATGGCGCCCCGGCCGGCCCCGCCGCCCTGCATCTGGCGCATGAAGAATATCCATAGCCCGATCAGCACGAACAGGGGGAACCAGTTGATCAGGATGTTCATCAACAGCGAGGGTTTTTCCGGCGGATTCGCCTTGATCACCACATTGTTGTTGAGCAGATCGCTCACCAGACCGTCGTCACCCGGACTATAGGTGGAGAAACGCTCACCGGAGGACATCTCGCCATCGATGTCCCGGCCGTTGGTGATGGTCACCTCCTTCACGTTGCCTGATTTCACTTCACTGATGAAATCGGAGTAACTGATGGAACGAGCCTTCTGTGTGGGGGTGGAGAAATTGTTGAATACCGTCATCAGCACGATGGCTATCACCACCCACAGAATCAGATTTTTCGCCATGTCGTTCAAGTCGTAGTTCCTCTTGAATAGGCCTGATAACAGGTCCTGGTTAACTCAAGCTATTTGGTAAGGTACTATATCTTAAAGTTCCCTGCTACCAGGTAGATCTCACGGCTTTTCGCCCGAGAGGCCTTGGGTTTACGACTCACCACCCTACCAAACGCAGCACGTAACTCCTGCAAGTATTGATCAAAACCCTCACCCTGGAAAACTTTCACCAGCATTCCGCCCCCTGGTCGCAGGACTTCACGGGCAAAATCCAAGGCCAACTCACACAGATACATGGCCCGGGGTTGATCAACGCTGGCAATACCCGTCACATTGGGGGCCATGTCCGAGATAACAAGATCAACCTGATTCCCGGCCAGGGCCTGGTGGAGCGCCTCAAGGGGCTCCGGTTCCCGAAAATCGCCCTGGATGAAGTGAACACCGGGTATGGAGTCCATCGCCAGAATATCCAAGGCGAATACCTGCCCCTGCTCACCCACCAGCCGTCTGGCCAGTTGTGACCAGCCCCCGGGGGCCGCGCCCAGATCCACCACCCGCCTACCGGTCCGGATCAGGTGATCCTTGTCCTGGATCTCCATCAGCTTGAAGACCGCCCGTGAGCGGTAACCATCGCGCTGGGCACGTTTGACATAATCGTCACTGAAATGCCGGTCCAGCCACTGGCGACTGCTCTTGCTGCGTTTCATAATTGTTAGGAACTAGACGCTATCTGGGGGCAATTATAAGTAATATGGAGGGAACTGACTAATCAGGAATGAAATACAATATCAGAGGACAGCTGGAACGAAAATCAAGTCTCCCGCCATGACACCTCGAGATCTGGCGTCGCGCCATGCCTCAGGGCTGACTCGTCAGCCCCTCTGGGCTAGAATGCAACATCCTTTCAGCCAATTCTCGGATCCATGAACCTGACCCCCCAGCAGACGCGTGAACTCAAAAAACTGGCCCACCACCTCAAACCCGTGGTCATGCTGGGCCAGCTGGGCATCAGTGAAACCCTCATCAACGAGATCGATCTGAGTCTCGCGGCGCATGAACTCATCAAGGTAAAACTGGCCGGATCGGAACGCACGGAGCGTCTCACCATGGCGCAACAGATCAGCCGGCAGGTCCAGGCCGAACTGGTCCAGATCATCGGGCAGATGGCGGTCTTGTATCGAGCCAATCCGGATAAGAAGAAAAACCGGATCATCATTTGATTCGGCATCAGGCGGGTTCAACCCCCCCGATCGCGGCTGCCGGATCACTCGTAGCGTATCTCGAGAATCTCGAACTCCCGAGCACCGTTGGGGGTCTGCAGGAATACGTCATCGCCTTCGGATTTGCCGATCAGGGCCCGGGCGATCGGTGAACTGACGGAGATCAGACCCTGCTTGATATCGGCCTCGTCCTCACCCACGATCTGGTAGGTGAACTCCGCATCGTTGTCCAACTCGAGCAGGTCCACGGTGGCTCCGAACACCACCTTGCCATCGGCATGGATGCTGGTGACGTCGATGATCTGGGCATGGGAGAGCTTGGCCTCCAGATCCTTGATGCGCCCTTCGATGAAACCCTGCTGCTCGCGCGCGGCATGATATTCCGCATTCTCCTTGAGGTCGCCGTGTTCGCGGGCCTCCGCAATGGCCTTGATCACTTTGGGTCGAGCCACCCGTTTGAGCTGATCGAGTTCGGCACGCAGTTTTTCTGCGCCTCTGGCGGTCAGAGGTACTTTGCTCATAGATTCTTCCTCGCTAATTGACAGCAGGAAACGCCCCTGAGCGGGGCGTTTCTTTCACGAAATCAAGTAAATTCGTAACCATGCGATGTAACGATTCCAACACTCTCCAGATCCTGATCGGCTATCAGGCATGCAGGTCCTGCAGTCGATTCACACTCACCGCTTCAAGCTGCTTCAGGGCCAGACAGGTCGCCTCGGCACCGGAAATCGTCGTCGTGTAGGTGACCTTGTGCTGTAATGCGGTACGCCGGATTTCCGCCGAATCCGCAATCGCCTGGGCACCTTCGGTGGTGTTGACGATAAAACTGATCTCCCGGTTTTTTATCATATCGACGATGTGCGGGCGACCCTCATAGACCTTGTTGACTCGGGTACAAAGGATACCTGCCTGCTGAATCGCCTTGGCGGTGCCGCCGGTGGCACAGAGTTCGAAGCCGAACTCCGCCAGGTCCCGGGCCACGTCGACCACCCGGATCTTGTCCGCATCACGCACGCTCAACAGGGCCTTACCGCCCTGGGGCAGGCGGGAGCCCGAACCGAGGGTCGATTTGTTATAGGCCTCACCGAAACACCTGCCGACTCCCATCACTTCGCCGGTGGACTTCATCTCCGGCCCCAGCACGGTGTCCACACCGGGGAATTTGACGAACGGGAACACCGCCTCTTTGACGAAATAATATTCCGGTATCACCTCCTTGGTACAGCCCTGCTCCGCCAGACTCATTCCCACCATGCAACGGGCCGCGACCTTGGCCAATTGCACTCCGGTGGCCTTGGAAACAAAAGGCACGGTGCGGGAGGCCCGGGGGTTGACCTCCAACAGGTAGACCTGATCGTCCTTGATCGCGAACTGGGTGTTCATCAGCCCGACCACCTTCAGTTCCAGGGCCAGTTTGCGCATTTGTTCGCGCATCCGATCCTGCACCGAGGGTGACAGGGTATAGGGCGGCAGGGAACAGGCCGAGTCACCGGAATGGACCCCGGCCTGTTCGATATGTTCCATGATACCGCCGATCAGCACATCCTTGCCGTCACAGATGGCGTCCACGTCCACCTCGATGGCGTCGTCGAGAAACCGGTCCAGCAACACGGGGGAGTCGTTGGAGACACTCACCGCCTCGCGCATATAGCGGCGCAGGTCGTCCTCGCCGTAGACGATCTCCATGGCGCGGCCGCCGAGCACATAGGAGGGCCGCACCACCAGCGGATAACCGATCTCCTCGGCCGAGCTGACCGCCTGTTCCGCTTCGATTGCGGTGCGGTTGGGCGGCTGTTTCAGCTTGAGCTTCTCCACCAGTTGCTGGAAACGCTCCCGGTCCTCCGCCAGGTCGATGGAATCCGGACTGGTGCCGATGATCGGCGTACCGGCCGCCTCCAGGTCCCGGGCCAGTTTCAGCGGCGTCTGGCCGCCGTACTGGACGATCACCCCGGTGGGCCGTTCCTTGTCGACGATCTCGAGTACGTCTTCCAGGGTCAGGGGCTCGAAATAGAGCCGGTCGGAGGTGTCGTAATCGGTGGAGACGGTCTCCGGATTACAGTTGACCATGATGGTCTCGTAGCCGTCTTCGCGCATGGCAAAGGCGGCATGCACGCAACAGTAGTCGAATTCGATGCCCTGGCCGATACGGTTGGGCCCACCGCCCAACACCATGATCTTCTTGCGTCCGGTTGGCTGGGCCTCGCACTCCTCCTCATAGGTGGAGTACATATAGGCGGTACTGGTGGCGAATTCGGCGGCGCAGGTATCGACCCGCTTGAATACGGGACGAACCCCGGCGGCCAGGCGCAGACGACGGATCTCCGCCTCCTCGGCACCGACCAGATTGGCGATGCGACGATCGGCGAAGCCCTTGCGCTTGAGATAACGCAGGCGCTCCCCATCCAGGGCCTCAATCCCCTGACCGGCGACCTCGCGCTCGATGTTCACCAGTTCCTCGATCTGCACCAGGAACCAGGGATCGATCATGCAGTGCTCGTGTACCTCCTCCAGGCCCATACCCAGGCGGAAGGCCTCCGCCACGTACCAGATGCGCTCCGGACCCGGCAGCCGGACCTCCTGCACCACCTTGTCCCGGGCCCCTTCACCCTGCAGATCCACCACCTCACACAAGCCGTACTTGCCGGTCTCCAGGCCACGCAAGGCCTTTTGCAGGGACTCTTGAAAGCTGCGTCCGATGGCCATCACCTCACCCACCGACTTCATCTGGGTGGTCAGGCGGTCGTCTGCCTGGGGAAACTTCTCGAACGCGAAACGCGGCACCTTGGTGACCACATAGTCGATGCTCGGCTCGAAGGAGGCCGGTGTGGCCCCACCGGTGATCTCGTTCTGCAGCTCGTCCAGGGTGTAGCCCACCGCCAGCTTGGCCGCCACCTTGGCGATGGGAAAGCCGGTGGCCTTGGAGGCGAGGGCCGAGGAGCGGGAGACTCGCGGGTTCATCTCGATGATGATCATGCGACCGTCCGCCGGATTGATCGCAAACTGTACGTTGGAGCCGCCGGTCTCCACCCCGATCTCGCGCAGCACCGCCAGGGAGGCGTCGCGCATGATCTGGTACTCCTTGTCGGTGAGGGTCTGGGCCGGGGCCACCGTGATGGAATCACCGGTATGCACCCCCATGGGGTCCAGGTTCTCGATCGAGCAGACGATGATGCAGTTGTCGTTGCGGTCCCGCACCACCTCCATCTCGTACTCTTTCCAACCCAGGATCGACTCCTCGATGAGCAGTTCGTTGGTGGGCGAGAGATCCAGGCCGCGTTCGCAGATCTGTACGAACTCTTCCGGATTGTAGGCGATGCCGCCACCGCTGCCGCCCAGGGTGAAGGAGGGCCGGATGATGGTCGGAAAACCGATTGCACCCTGCACCTGCTGTGCCTCTTCCAGACTGTGGGCTATGGCCGAGCGGGGCATATCCAGGCCGATCTTGCGCATTGCCTTGCGGAACAGATCCCGGTCCTCGGCCTTGTCGATGGCGTCCCGGGAGGCGCCGATCATCTCCACCCCGTATTGCTCCAGCACCCCTTCGCGCACCAGATCCAGCGCGGTGTTCAGGGCGGTCTGCCCACCCATGGTGGGCAACAGGGCATCGGGGCGCTCCTTCTCGATGATGCGCGCCAGGGTCTCCCAGGTGATCGGTTCGATGTAGATGGCATCGGCCATGTCTGGGTCGGTCATGATCGTGGCCGGATTGGAATTCACCAGGATCACCCGGTAACCTTCCTCGCGCAACGCCTTACAGGCCTGGACACCGGAATAGTCGAACTCGCAGGCCTGACCGATCACGATCGGGCCTGCGCCGATGATCATAATGCTCGCTATGTCTGTACGTTTTGGCATCTATCAATCAACCCGCAACCTGTAATCTACGTTTGAAACGGCAGTTATCTGCGAATGCGACTCTGCAACGGCGTCCGTCTGAGAGTGGCACCAAGCTCATCGCCCGTTTTGCATCAGCTCGATGAAGTGGTCGAACAAGGGCGCAACATCATGGGGTCCGGGGCTGGCTTCCGGGTGTCCCTGAAAACCGAAGGCCGGCCGGTCGGTCCGATGTATACCCTGCAGGGAACCGTCGAACAGGGAACGGTGGGTGGCCCGCAGATTCTTCGGCAGGCTCGCCTCGTCCACCGCGAAACCATGATTCTGGCTGCTGATCATGACAGTCTTGCTGGTCAGATCCTGTACCGGGTGGTTGGCGCCGTGATGTCCGAACTTCATTTTTACGGTCTTGGCCCCACTGGCCAGCGACAGCAACTGATGCCCCAGACAGATCCCGAACACCGGTGTTCCTGTGGCCATGATCTCCCGGATCGCCGTGATCGCATAGTCGCAGGGCTCCGGATCACCGGGTCCGTTGGACAGGAACACCCCGTCCGGCTGCAGTGCCAACACCTCGGAGGCCGGCATCTGGGCGGGCACCACGGTCAGACGGCAACCCCGATCCACCAGCATGCGCAGGATGTTGCGTTTGACCCCGTAGTCGTAGGCCACCACATGGATCGGCAGATTCTCCTCGATGGGATGCCGGGCTTCAGGCATACCTTCCGCCAGGGTCCAGGTGCCCTGGGCCCATTCATAAGGGAATCGGGTGGTCACCTCCTTGGCCAGATCCATCCCCTTGAGACCGGGAAACTCCCGGGCCGCCGCCAGGGCCGTAGCTTCGTCGATGGCATCCCCCGCCTGCAGACAGCCGTTCTGTGCCCCTTTCTCCCGCAGGATCCGGGTCAGTTTGCGGGTATCGATGTCGGCGATAGCCACCAGCTCGTTGCGTTGCAGGTAGTGTTCCAGCGTTTCGGTACTGCGCCAGTTACTGGCCAGCAAGGGTAGATCTCGGATCACCAGCCCGGCGGCATGGATCCGGGCGGATTCCTCATCGTCCGGGTTGGCCCCGGTATTGCCGATGTGGGGATAGGTCAGTGTGACGATCTGTCGACTATAGGAAGGATCGGTGAGGATCTCCTGATAACCGGTCATCGCCGTGTTGAACACGACCTCACCCACTGACTGACCATCCACCCCGATAGCCATTCCATGAAACCGGGTACCGTCTTCTAGGACCAGTAGCGCAGGTTTTCTCAAGAGACCCTCCGTTTCAGGCGCGCGAAAAAGGGCGAACCAGGCGGCTCACCCTCTTAACCTAAGGTAAAACAGTTGGATTCAGCAGGTTCGGTGTCTGCCAGACATGGGCTTCGCGGCCAGACCACTGCGCGAAGCGCTCAACCCTCTAAACCGGGACGATTCTACTTGAACGGCGGTGAATCTGTCTAATCGGATCAGCCGAGATGGCGCCGCGTCCAGTTGACGATGCCCGCCGCGTCCAGGGCCCCCGGCTGACGCGCCAACTCTCGTCCGTTCCTTACCAGCAACAGGGTCGGAATACTGCGAATACCGAAGCGGGCGCCCAACATCTGTTCCTGTTCGGTGTTGACCTTGGCCAGACGGACCGCCGGTTCGAGGCGCTGCGCAGCCTGCTCGAAGGCCGGTGCCATCATGCGGCAGGGCCCACACCAGGGTGCCCAGAAATCGATCAGCAGTGGAATATCACTCTTTTCTGCATGCCTTGCGAAACGCATGGCATCCAGGGCCAGGGGTTGGCCGTCGAACAGACTCCGATGACACTTACCGCAACTCGGCGCCTCGTCGAGACGTGCGGCAGGCACCCGATTGATACCGTCACAATGGGGACATACGATGTGCAATGATTCAGTCATGAGCAGAT
>Ga0316596_1000001_pt1 | contig 27655 bp, 21 predicted proteins | sample S_170502SBrCrA_R_FD_207793 | JGI IMG/M metagenome (GOLD analysis project Ga0316596, IMG submission 207793) | Metatranscriptome of rhizosphere microbial communities from salt marsh grasses in Alabama, United States - S_170502SBrCrA (Metagenome... | ecosystem: Host-associated > Plants > Roots >... | reverse complement strand
TGTTCCTCCACTGCCAACCCCGGCAACAAAAAAGTCTACCTCACCGTCAAGACCACGCCAGATTTCCGGTCCCGTCTGCCGGTAATGAACTTCCGGATTGAGGGGATTCTTGAACTGGTTCACGACATAGTACCGCTCTGGATCGGACATTACAATTCTATCCATCTCTTCCAGGCTACCTGACAAACTTGTCTCCGCACAGGTGAACACAATCTCCCCGCCAAATGCCCGGATGATCTTTTTCCTTTCTTCGCTCATGTTCTCAGGCATCACACAAACTACCGGGTAGCCCTTTTGCACACCAACCAGTGTCAGGCCGATGCCCGTGTTCCCCGAGGTAGCTTCGATAATCGTCATACCCGGCTGCAGTTCCCCTCGCCGCTCTGCAGTTTCAATGATGTACTGGGCGACTCGATCTTTGATGCTTCCACCCGGATTTAGAAACTCGGCTTTTACAAACACATTACCGGACGACAGCTTCTTCAAGCAAATCAAAGGTGTATTCCCAATCGAATTTAAAACAGTATCTACATGCATATGAGATTACTCCGGGACTCGATCCGATTCCAGGACAATTGCCAGAGCCACGTCAATGAACACACATGTTGGGCAGCTGGATCAAGAACTCCGGGGGTTTTTGTATCCCTTATGTCCTCCATCATTGCTGCTATAGGCTCATCATTGGACGGTATAAGCGAAGTAAATAGCCCAGTTGGCGCCGGGGAACTCCAGCGGTTCCCCGAAATAGTCACCACCCCATACTGTCTCATCTTTGGCGCAGGGCGCCTCAACCCAGATTAATATGGGCTGGTACATCCACCAGTCACCCTCTCTGATCAAGATAATACCCAGTTTGTCACCGCAGCCTGGCACAAAGCCTTCGCCATTGGCGATAGCGGCATCGACTATCTCTTGAGCCCGGCACTCAGACCAGTCGCCAAGACTCCCAAGCGCGCCGAGGGTCGGATTATCCTCGAGGAGGTGCCAGATCGCCCACTGTACATCGCCGTAAGTATAGGTGCCATCGCATGCCGAGGACTGATTCACGAAATCCTGGTTAATGATCCAGTTGACGAGATCCAGGTTCTCCGGGTATTCGATCCGGTTCTGTGGCAGAGGCTCGTAGCTTGAATATACGTTCGCTATACCGGGATCCGGGTAAGCGGAGTCTGTATCCAGACAGTTGGCATCATAGGTTCCGTCCAGCACCGTTCCGCCGCTGACTGTTACATCAAAGTAACTTGGATCGCCGAAACCCAAACCAGGAAAAACCGTTCCCATCGTTACCTGGTCGGGCAGCATAGCCACAAGTCCATTTGCCCCCCCGGTCTGAACGACTCCGTGTGTCGCGATCAAGAGATCAGTGCCTACATACCAAGTGAGGGGTATTGTGTAGGTTACGTCCGCAGCACAATCGTGCTCGCCCTTATAAGTGAACTTACCTGGGATGGGATTACCATTTCTTTGCGCTATCTCTTCGAGCGAGGTCGCGACTTCTAGGTGCGTCTCGGTGAGACACCATTCCGTATCGGTTACCACATACTCGACATATAAATATTCACCATCGTTCCAAACTTTCACATCGCCAACATCCTTGGCAGCCTCTTGATCGCCACCATCTGCGACCAGATCTGTGACAAACGGATCGTCCACCGTGTGCGCAAACGCTGCAACCGGTACCAGAACTAACATCAGGCTCATGACAAATAAGAATAGAATTAGCTTCTTCATTTCCAACATCTCCTTTCAGTGATAAACATTTGAACAAATTCTCACCAAGGCAAACCAATTAGTGCCCCTCAGATATCACTTGGCAACAGCAATTGCCAGACAACATATATGGTCACGTTCAGGCTTTCTAGGTCCTATAAAGACCTAAACAATATGGGCAAGTAAACCGGCTCATTTTCAATGGAGGTGACCAGGCCGGCGAGATGGGCTGTGATAGCAACTGTCGCTTTTATCTGCTCTACCCAATAGTCGAGGTCCATGTGAGCGATGTTATCCTGAGGAGAATGAATGTATGGGTTGTACTCGTCTTCCCGGTTTTCAATCTGGAGGACTGTAGGGAATCCCTTCTCACGGAAGGGAATCTCATCACCTCAAGGACAGCCGACAATCATCCTCTGGTCCAGGTTTAGTTGGTATGCATCGATGGCCTCGCTCATGACCTGGGCCAGCGCAACCGAAGGTGGATGACTACCATGCACTAGCTCCATAACCCCGTCCCCATTTGCGTCATAGCCAGTCACATCCCGGTTTATGACGTACTTGATGGCAGCCAGTTCTGTAGACGAAAGTGAATTGAGGTACTCCCGAACACCACGTGTCCCTTGCTCCTCGCCCGTGGAGAAAAAAAGAACAATCGTACGGTCAAATGAGTAATTGCTAAAAACCCTGGCCAGCTCCAGGCCATTCACCACGCTACTGGCATTGTCATCGGCAGCCGGATATCGCTCTGTAGACTGTCTCACGCCATCCACATGCGCCACCAGGTAGATCTCTTCGGTGGGGCTAGTTACCCCTGTTTTCGTGGCAATCAGGTTTCTGTCATTCGACCAATCCGCGAACCTGACTGTGTAGCCGAGAGAATCCAGATTCTCGTACAGGTATTCCATCGTCCACTCCAGCTCTTGACTGCCGGTAAGTCTGTGGGTGATGGTATAGCAGCCACTTTTGATACATAATGGCTCTTCACCGGTTAGCCGGCGGAGGTCAACTTCGGCTCTATCCCGGTCAACCTTTGCCAGCATCTCCATGATCGTTTCGGTAGGAGTAATTGGCGTCGTAAGGTTCAGATCCGCAGCTGAGGAAGGCAGCACCTCTCCATTTTGCAGATAATACTCCACAAAATATTGGGAACGTAGAAAATAGCCCCTTGCTATCTGAGCTAGAGCCTTGGGTGGCACCAAGCCGGCCAGGATGATTAAACTTAAGGTAACCACAGAGAGCATCAATAGCACCTTACGGGTTTTCTGTTTCACGACTGTACTCTTTCCATTTTTCTTGAGGTTGCCCGGTCAATGGAGGTAAATTCTGCCTGCCTAAATACCAGCTCATCTTCTTGCAATTCAATCATGCCGGGAATCATGTCCGCTGTCTCCTGGCCATTAGGTGTTGCATCTCTTTCGCGCCACCAGTCAGCTGCTTCGTGGGGCAAAGCGTGCCAGAAGTCATCTTTCTCGGCCAGGGCATCAAGAAAGGTAGCATACATATTCCACAATTTTTTATCCTTTAAGTAATCAGGATGTGTATTGAGCAAAGCCATACCGCAATAAGATTCGATAAAAGCCAGTTTTTCCAACCAGATTTTTGGCGTTGTTTCTTTCAGAATGGTGCATACCGTGCAGTCCTGAGCGAGGGTATAGGGTAATTCGACAAAATGCCCGATGAAGAAGGGCCAGATACTCATACAACCACCAGGCATCGGCATGTAGGGATCCGTATCAAAAAATGAAAGGTCGTATTCGATTTGCAGGTCCTGCAGCCATTCGGGGTTACGCTGCATTAAGGGTGACCGGAATCCAACGGCGTTGAATTCCTGCAAATAGTAATTGATTTTTTCGGCGCGTTTTGTGTATTGCCTCTTAGAAAAATAGAGTTTCCCATCATGCTTCAACCCATGTATGCCGACCTCAAAGCCACGATCCAAGAGATCTTGGATCAAACCTAGATCGAGAACATAACCCTCGGGCACAAAATTAAAGGATGATCGGAAACCCTTGCTTTCCTCTAAATCAGCGACGACGCCGGCAAAAGCTTGGCCTTTGTGCGTCTCAATATCATGGGTTAGGATAACGGCATATCGTAAACCCTCTGGCCAAAAATGGCGAAATATGAGCGATGTCACATTCAAATCAAAGACCAATTGCCGGATAATCTCCCCCTGAAACCGCGCATAGCGCTCTTCGATTGGCCACCCAAGCGGAAAATTTGTTGCAGCAGATCGGGCATTAAGACATTGGATAAAGTTAATAATTGCTCTCGGCAAAAACGGTTTGATCTGGTAGTAGAAATGCCTAGCCGGAGAGAGTTGCCAGCGTTGAGAGCCAAATTGCGCCTCCCCCAGTGTCAAATTAAGTGCACTCTCCAGAGCTGCAGGTGATTCCGACAATTCCAGGGCGGCGATGGCCCGCAGGATAGCATCCTGCCATCTATCCTCTGCTGGATCCGGTTCTAGGTGCCAGAAAGACCTAGGATGATTCTTGGAATACATAGACCCTGTCATGCGAAATGTTTGTAGAGAAGCTCTCCGGTTAGCTGGCAAACAATAGGTGGCGATCGACGGATCACGCGTTGCAAAATCGGCAAAAGATTGCCATGGTCTATACTGGCAGGATCTGTCGAGAGATAGGAATAGTTGAGCATCTCTTCCTGCACACCCCAGCGAAGTTTGTAGTCTCTCAAACCGGAGTTTGACAGCGAACATCGCCCCATATCAATTGACGCAAAACCGTTTTCAGCCCCCCAGCAAATCGCGGTCCAATAAAGCAGGTGATTGGGGCGCATTTGCATATCACTTTTCGGTAGACTGGAGCAGCTGTACTTGATTGTCATTGTCTTTTGCCAGTGAAGTACCAATAAGGAAGCCAGGTACCGATCACCCCTGTAAGCACATAACAGTTGGCCAAGCCCCTTGTCGATGACAAACGTTCGCAGCAAATCAAAGAACCGTTTGGGTTGTACCGGAACGCCGTGCTGGCGGCGGGTAATAACCATTTGGCGATAGAATTGCTGAAATTGCTCATTTTCATCCCCCCGTTCTATCCGAACTCCTTTCTTTTGAGCCTGTTTGACACATTGACGGAAGCTTTTTTTTACACCGGCAAACAGGTCGTTGGTGCTTTTTCCAAGTCGGAGGGTGTGCAGGTAATATTCTGGCTGAACGGCAAAGGCCGGGTTTTTCGAATAGTCCCAACGCACTTCGATTTTTGGCGCCACCTCACTGCTGTAAATCAGTTCGAGACTAGAAAGCAATTTTTCAAGTGATTCATCATCTCGGTATAGAGGAGAACAATGATCAGAATATGGTAGCGAGACCCAGCGTCGGCCCGTTAAATAACTATGGACCTCCATCATAGGCACACCGGCTGTTATTTCGCCCCTTTTATCACAATCGACGACGACAAACGGCCGGTAACCATAACTGACGGCAAGCGTGCGTATCCAGGCTGGGTGATGGAAGATATTCGCCTCTTTCCGGGTGGTAATAAAGTTCAGCCAGCGCTGGTCGGCCGGATTAATTAATTGATATGATTGCTCCTGAGACATCCTGCTTCACCCCCGATTAGAGAAGCGCCTAGCTCGAGCGAATGAGATCGAGTTGGCTTGTATAGGCTCTTTCGTTTCCCCGTTCGCTATCCTCTTTACTGCATGCGAACCCGGTCCAGGACTTTGTTATAGACCGTCGGCCAACCAGCAATGCGCGGAGATACCTGTCGATACATCCAACGCATTACCGGATTAAAGACATAGTCGTGAGGCTGCGGATAAAACACGATCTCTCCCCCAAAGCCCAACTTAAATCTGGTAGGAGAATTGTGCAGCGATTCAGGTAGCGGCTGGCCATCAGCAACCGCCCTTGCACCTTGCGGATCGATTCCTTCCATATCAAAATACCGGTAACCGGCTTCCTTAGCCCACTTGATCGCCCCCCAGAATAAGGCTTCATTCGGCCGTCGATCGCCATGTAAACCAGACCACCCGAACAGCTTGGGAATCGCCGTGTCCTTGAAGACCGCTACAAGCAGCGCCGATACCGGCTCTGCCAGGTAATCCGCCAGGAAAAGTTTGATATTTCCATATGGTGCAAGGATCTCCCACATCTTGACAAAATACTCTTCGACATATGGGTCAAAACCTTGTCGCTCGCTGGTCGCCAGATGGAGCAGATAAAAGGTATGGATGTCCGCAAGACCCCCTTCCCTTATCCGGATACCCCGTTTCTCACTGCGCCGAATATTTTGCCGGATTTGCCGCTTCATATCCCTGACTAAGGTGCGGTTGCTCAAGCTAAGGTCAATCAGAATCGAGGCTGTCGGCGCGACTTCTAACCAACTCGGCCGGAATCCACAGCACAATAAATCCTCGTTCATCATCGCGCCATGATTCGGCGGCTGCACTACCATATAATGCAGATGGAAATCTTTACCGACTTTAAGCACCTCCTGCAAAATTATTTTCGCCAGTTCCGGGTCACTGTGATCACAAAGAGGGCCCTTCGTGATGTAACCGACTGGTCCAACGTAAGGTATAGTCCTTATCAGGAGCTGGCAGCCCGAAACGATTTGTTCGTCCTTAGTAACGATAATTCGGATCGCCTGCCAGTCGGTTGTCGCTTTAACCTGACCCCAGAGACTAGTTTGCACATGATGGCCATCCGGGCAGTGGGCCACAAACTTGTCCCATGCAGGGTCATCGGTTTCTGTAGAGATTTTCAGGCGGTAATCATGGTTCATTTTAATGGTTCCCCTCAACTAATTTTATATTCCAGTGTGGTAACCACATTCAGGAACAGGCGTCGACCATGTTTAAATTGGCTGATTTGGTTCCACAGGTTGGTCAATCTTTTCAAGCCACTCTACTCTCCAGAAGTAATGGCAGTTGCGGTCGCAGCGGCCAAAGATGGGTGTCCCTTTACAATTCAGTCCTTCCAACAAAACAATCCCTTTCACGTTCTTTACCTGATAATCTCGCTCGTCAACAAAACGCCGTACAGGTTTGAGAACGCATTGTTCTGTATCGCAAAATTCCCACATGTCATCCATGAACCCACAGCCCTTGTACTCCTTCCAGCGGTCGAGGGTTGCCTCTACTTCAACGGCCGATTTTACCTTGACCCGATCACCTGCTTGTAAAGAAGGCAGCCCCGAACTTACTGCTGGACTTTTGGACTTGCCATCAGCGTTTCTTTGATCAACCAGCGAGGAGAAACGATCGATGGTCCTCTTTAACCAGCGGTACCTTTCAGGTGACAATTTCCGCCGCAATTCTAACTTCAATCTCTGGTAGACAGTGAGGGGCGGCAAGTTCGCCTTCCCATGTGCAATACGTTGGATCTGCATTGACTGGCACTCATGTGATGCCATGACAGGTACCTCCTAATTCAACTCGACTGATTTCTTCGCCAGTGTGTGATAATAGAAGTTCTCTAATCGTTCGATCTGGACAGGCCAGCAATAATCGTGAACAGATATTCTGCGCGCTTCTTCTCCAAAACGATGTGCCAGATCCCTGTTCTCAAGAAGCATCATGATCTTTTGCGCAAAATCTGCCTCATCCCATTCTGCCAATAGGCCGACTTCATGCTTCTCGAACAGGTGCGTTAGATCCCCACAGGCGTTGGCTACCGTCGGTCGACCTAGACTCAAATAGTCGTTGATCTTGTTAGGCCACCTACCCCGGTTGTAGATAGTATCCGGGAACGGTAGAACAAACAGGTCCGCACATCCAAGATACCAGGGAAGCTCTTCATATGGCAGGAAACCAGTCAGTATAAGACGATCGTCCACCTGATATTTTGACGCCAGATCGATAACTTCTGATCCGGTCTTGCCGGTCATCAACAGTTTTACATCAGGGTAACGTTGGGCCACGATTGAAAGGGAAGCCATAACGATATCTAGATCAAGGTGCGTATCGCTGCTTGAAAAACCGATGATCGGACCGGCGCCATTGAGCCCTGCCCATTCGCGACATTCGGCCATGCTGCGCATCTTAAAGAGTTCGGGAAAAGTGCCCCCAGGCAAGAGGAGGATATTCTCAGCAGGAACGCCGAGGCCTGCGGCTCGTTTGGCTAAGGCTGTGGAAATCACTGTCACTCCAGCCGCAGATTTGCGAAAAGCTTCCTCGTAATAAGTCTCGACCCAGCCGAAGAGATATCGATACCAGGTAGGTCGATTTACCTGGATAAGGCCCCCTCTACCAATCCAATCGATCCAGTCAGTGAAGAACGGCAGATGGGATCTCCGGCAGAAAGCAAGCGCCGGATGGATCGTAGCCGGACGGGTCTCATAACAGTGCACCAGATCATAGGGTTCCTCGTCCTGGCTCAGGTAAATTATTCGCCATAAAACCGACCATGGGTCCCATCCCGAACGCAACCGGCCCCATAGTAAATCTGGTGCTTCCACTACCCTAAAACCATCCCATTCTGATGTTTTTATTCCACTTCGATCCGTATCTGCAGTCACCAGGATTGTCACACGGTGCCCTCGCTCGACCAGATATTTCGCAATGGGATGCTGGCGCGTCGTTATCCGATAGCGTCGATGATGGCTTATCATCAGGATGTTCAGTTCTCTTTTCATATGACTTACTTACCTGGCTACATTGACTGATATTCTCAATACAGGCAAAAGAGGGTCGACTTGTTCTTCAGTCCGATGCTATACAATTTTTTGCGGGTAGCTACCAATGTGGTAAAGAGGAGACAAGGGCTGTCAATCTATGATGATTTGGTAGCCTCTATCATTCCATAGAACATGGGTAAATATATTGGTGTACCATTTACTACAAGGTTGACACTCGAAACTGCCATAAAACCCCCACCTGTTGCAGTTAAAGACACCGTGTAAAACTGTGCGGGTAGGGATAAATCCATCTGCTTGTTGGTGACTGTGAGCGTGACAGTTGAATCGGCGGTAAGGGTCGGCGAACTGAGTGTCGTAGTCAAATCAGGAGATGGACTGGTTACTTCAAGAGTGACTGGATATGGCAAGTCGGATGGGTATAGGCTCAATTCGTAACGGGCAACACCCCCGGGGCTTATAAACTGGGTAGAAGGATTGATCAGCAGGGTAAAACCACCTTCATACCGGCCGATGTCAAAGGCGTCCCCCCGTCTAAAATCGGTTACGTCAAAATCTTCCAATAGCTTTACCAAGGAGTCTGGTAGGAGAGTGGTCCCCTTGTCGAGAGCTTTTTCACTGGCAGCAGTAAAATGAAAGTTGGGCCACGAGCCGTCAAAAAGGTCGTGATCGTCAACATCATAGTCCCAGAAATGTGGATTGCCCTCCACCCCGTGCCCTTCCCAGTTGGTATTGGTTTGGATGTCTTCCAGAGTTTGGAAGTAATCAGTGAGGTCCGATCCTTCATTGATGGCCATAGCTCCGGCCTCCAATAAACCACCATCCTCAAGTGCCCTCCATCCGTTGCTAAAGTACAAGTTATGATCCATAGAGAGGTTACCATAGTCGTCGCTTGCAGCATCCAGGAGGACACCATAACCTTCATTATTAACAACAATGTTGTTGACCAATTGGGTATTGAAGTTACCATGCGAGTCCTGAATTTGCCCCCCGAGGAGAAAACCATACAAAGAATTGGCCGCGACGTTGTTAAAGTAAACCATATCGCCGTCGCGCCAGGTTCCAGAGAACATAAAGCCGTTGTGGGCGTTATTATAGGCGATGTTCCGATAGGCGTGTATGCCGCTGGCAAAGTCCACGTACAAGCCAAAACCGCCCATCCCTTGCACGTCGCTTTCAGGGCCGCCAGACCACCATTTTCCACGCTTCTCCGAGACATAGGCCCAGCCAATGTTGTCCCGGAAGACATTGCCACTGATAAGCAGGTCACGGAATACGTGTGTATCAGGCGGTCCGCCCCAGATTTTTAATCCACCACAGTCGGCGGTCAATTGGCAGGCCCGCTCGAAAATGTTGTCCTTGATCAGGATCTCGCCGATCTTGATCTCGGAAGGATCAAAGCCGTACTCCTTCGGTGACTGGATGATCGATCTAAGGAACTGCACGCCATTATGCGCTACATCGTGAACATAGTTATCTTCGAAGCGCAGGCGGTGGGCAAAATATATGTCTACTCCATTCCCATTGGTTTGATCAGCCCGGAAACCCAGGTGGTGCATCTCGTTGCGACGAATGGTTGTATTCGCTATCCCAGGGCGTGTGAAAGAATCAGCCGCGGCATTGTCTTCCCACCATGATCTATGCAGGATGGCGTAAGTATCCATATGCCCAATCTCTGAGTCTTCCAGGGTAAAGCCGTTGATCATGTTCTCAGCTGGTGAGTCGGCCCGTACAACCTGGTGGAGCCAAAGACCATGATTGGCATAGCGCAAAGTGGTGTTACGTACTGTGTCGTAGTAGGACTTGTCGGAGAAATTATTACTCAGACGGACTGCATTATTATTGAAGAACTCAATGGTCAGTCCGTTGAGAGAGATATAGGAGCGATTATCCATGAGAAAACCGTTGTCGCGGCTGGAGATCTCCAGGTTCGATTGTACAGGATTCCCCGCTGTGCGCGGCCAGAGATAGAGAAGGCCGTTGCTCACGTCGAACCACCACTCACCGGGAGTATCCAACAGGTAGGGTGCTCCCTCGACCTGGTATTTTGATCCCCAGCCCAGGCCACCCCCACATGGCTGGTCTACGGTAACTCGCCCGGCAGGGACATCGTGGGCCACAATTAGAGAATAACATACCCAATGACCTTGTACCGTGTCCAGGGCTACCAGGGTTGCGCCAGTCAGGTCACCCAGGGTGGTCAGGTTACCTTTTTCGACGCCGACGGGTTCAACGTCGTTGGTGCGGTCGGTTAGTTGCCTCGCAGAGCGGAAAGAGCTATCGCAGTTCTGGGGGTTTGGATCAGTTGAAGGATCACAACTGGCCACATCAGATCCTCCGTCGGCCGCCCACCAATACTCGTGTTGCTTCCATTCAGTGACAACCTTCCAGTCTGGTTCCCGAGCCAGAGGCAGCCGGTTAGTGACCTCGCCATTGCCGTCCAGTTCGACAACAAAGCGCGGTGGACTCTTAAGTCCCCAGTCCGAGAGATTGGCGTAGTAGATATCAGTGGGATCTACACCGGGCGGCAGGCCGATGGTATTCGCCTCCAGTTGTGTCCAACCAAGGGACGATGCAGGCTCGGAGCCACGGATAACAACTGTGCCAGGGCCACCCTCAGCTAGGTAAAGGATACGCTCGTTAGCAGTGCCGCTCGCGGCAGGCTGCACACTCTCGCGATAGACGCCGGGTAAAATATGCACCGTCGTACCGGGTCCTGCCATGTCGGCTGCTCTCTGGATGGTGCGGAAGGCAGTAGCAGGTGAACGCCCGTTATTCCCATCGTCGCCGTTGCCAGCATCTACCCACAAGTCGGCCACCATGGCACGGTATGTGCCTGTGGTGTTAGGCCGAATATCCGCGGGTGCTTCATTCTTACTGGTATTGAGATTATCGCTGGCTACGTTTCCAATCCATGAAGCTAGCCAATTCAACGTCACCACGATGGTCAAGAACAGGCTACAGATGACACCAACATGTGATTTCCTGGGATTCTCTGCCATCCTATTCATTTATAGTTGCCTCTTTTATTCTTGGTCAAGACTAGATTGATCTCCCGCCCCCTAACCTATGCATGCCGTTCTACGGGTCCATTGGTCCTTGGATAGAGCTGCGAGGCTAGTGTTTCGTAAACCCGCCGGTACCCTTCCACCATCCTATGCACCCCGAACTCCTGGTTGACATATTTTCTGGCTGCCTGTGAGAGCGCAGCACGTTTGTCAGGATGATCCAGTAAATCAACGAGTGCAGCCTCCACCGCCTGGGACGATCCAGGAGGAATCAGAATCCCTGTCTTTTCATGTCTCAGCACCTCCCGGGCTCCTCCAACATCCGTGGCGATAACGGGTTTACCAGCAGCCATCGCTTCTAGGATACTCAAAGATAAACCTTCATTGATCGATGGCTGAACGTAGAGATCCATTGCTGCCAACAGGCGCGGTATATCCTGGCGAAAACCAGTCCAGATAACTGTATTACTGATCCCTAGATCTGATGCCATTGTTTCAAGCCTTGCTCTTTGCTCACCCTCACCAATGATCAAAAGGCGAGCCTCAGGATGTTGGGCCACGATTCCACAAAAGCCCTCTAGCAGCAAGTCCAGCCGCTTGACTCTATCTAGGCGTCCGGTATAGCCGATAACTCGGCACTCTGGGATCAGACCAAATTCTGAACGACAGGGATCACGCTGCTCAGGTGCGAAATAGGACTCACAGTCGATGGCATTTTGAATTGCTGTGACCCGACTGGCACTAAGACCGGGTAGGGCCACAAGCTGACCCCGCATCTTCTGGCTGACAGTGACTACCTGGTCGGCTGGATAGAGCGTCAATCGATCAAATAAGGTAAAAACAAAGCCCCATCGACGGTCTTTCGGCGCATATAGCAGGTGCTCCGTCGCCAGATGTCTCGTATGACGCCTGTCAACTAGTGCCATATTAACTGCCAGTCTGGCGCGTGGGCTATGAGTGTGTAAGATTCTGATAGCACGGACATTTACATATTCTCGGATTCGTTTCGCCAGGTATCTTGACCCATTCTGACGATCTGAAAAATCTACCACCTGGGCTCCCATACGAGCAAATTCCTCTTGCATATCGCCTAACCCACATACCCCTCCGATATGCCAACTGTACTGCTTTTCACCCAGATTAGTCACCAGTCGCTGAATGATACGACCGCTGCTACTATCCGCAACGACATTACCGAGATGAAGAATTGGGACTTGGGTCATCTCATATTCCCTTGGAAAACCTGGACAATTTTAAAAATTTCACCTTCTACAAGCCCAACTAATCACAGCACGACGGTAGACGGCTAGAGTCTTGCGGGCCACTGCATCCGGGGAGCACTCGGTGTCTACCTTGTGTTTGCCGTTTGCACCTAGTTGATGACGAAATTCTTTGTCTTGCAGGAGATGAACAACGGCGTCGGCCAGCGCCTGTTCATTTCGCGGAGGGACCAGGTAACCGGTACGGCCGTGTTCTACGAGTTCGGGCAATCCTCCCACGGTCGTGGCAACTACCGGTTTGCCGTACGTATAGGCGACCGGAATGACGGCGCTTTGTGAGGCATCAACGTAGGGCAGCGCAATCACACTGGCCCGCCGAAACAATTCCGCGCGCTTATCATCCGAAACGTACTCATTGTAGACGGTGAAGCGTTCGGGATGGACCATCAAACGCCGGTAACGGTCGAAATCCTCTCCTCGACCCGCGATCACGATCCTGGCATCTGGTACCTGGGCCGTGATCAACGGCTCGGCCTGGATCAGATACTTCAGCCCTTTATATCCCCATATACGGCCGAAAAACAGGACCTGATGATCATCCTCCTGGACCTGGCTGTGAGCCAGGTCGTCACCAAGGGCGATCATGGGGATGACATGGACAATATCGCTCGGTAAGCCCAACTCGTCGACCACCACTTGTTTGAGTTGCTGGCCGTGAACGATAATTTGGTCGGCGCAGCGCCGACCGAAACTCCAGATCGCCTGCGGTACCTTTTGCGTTTCCTGGTCGCCAACGTGGGGCTTTGGATCGTGAATCGTGACCACCAGCGGGTAGCGCCTAAGCAGCGGCAGTGCCAGGTTAAACCACAAATGTCCCCTTTGCAGGTGGATTACATCGGGATCGAAATTCCTAATTTGCTGAAGAATTCCGTAGATAGTACCTATCTGCCTAGAGAACTGGCGCAGTCTTGATTGGTTAAACGGCCGAAAGCTCACTGACGGATCCAGTCTGGACAAATGAGGTGCGGCCTCCTGGGTAGGAAGCGAGAGAAGTACCTGAACCTCCTTAGAAAGCGCACTTGCCAGGAGAACGGAATACTCACCGAAATGAAAGGAAAGTAGAGCTGCTTTCATATAGGTCCACGCCCATGGCCAGCAAGGAACGCCATTGACTTCCAGAAATCAAGTCTTGCTTCTTATACTTGCTACCGGTATAACAAGTACTGGTACTTAACCCTGAACTGGTGCGGCCCTCCGTTGGACCAAACCAACAGGATGAATAAGATGGCGGCGTATAGTAAAAATGCGTAGCCCGCAGTTACAACTGATCCCCGGTACCCCACTAGTAAAAGGTATACGGCCATGCATGCGCTTGCCACGGTCGGCCTCCAGGCCAACCTAACCACCGGTATATGAAACAAAGACTTGGAGACGGACAGGTAATGAAGGAGGAATTCGACAAAAACTGTGGCCAACGCAGCAGCAGCGACCCCGATCAGACCATATTTAATTATTAAGATCAGACCAAGAATCAATCTGAACAGCGTGCTCAGCACAACGATGTAAAAGGTCACGTGCTCCCTCTGGCTGGCTACTAAATCTCTCCCCAGTACATGAATGAACGCCCTCAGAATAAGCGTAAAAGCCAGAATACGCAGCACAGGTGTTGCCAATACAAATTCTTCTTTTCCGTACAGGGATGTGAGCGCCGGTTCGGCAAGGAAGAACAAGCCGATCACTATAGGAAGAGTGATCGCCAGCAGTAACTCAAGCACATTAAATGAGATACGCTTCAAGCCCTCTATTCCGGTGGTAAAACGCTTACACATCTCTGGGAAGACGCTCATGATTACGCTCTCATAGATGACTATCAGGGGCGCAATCAATTGCGCAGCAGCGCTGTAGAGGCCAACCTGTGTTTCGTCGGTCAACCTGGACAACAATAGGATGTCTAGGCTTGCGTTGATAGCTACAATGGCATTAATGCCAAGGAAGGTGGTTGTTGACCGGATCATTTCCTTACAGAAATGCCATACGATACTCACGCGAGGCCGGATTATGTGCCTAAACATGAGAACCCATTCAACCCCCAGGATAGTTATGTGGGAAACCAAAAGCAGAAGGATCAGTTCAAACAGGCCAAAACCCTGCCACAACAGTATAAAGGCCAAACCAACTTTGGCGATGTTCACCGGTACATTTGCCCAGGCAATGTAGTACATTCTTTCCCAGGCCTGGAACACAGCCTTATTTATTACCGACAGTGAAAAGGGTAGTATGCCGAGAGACAGCAGGAGAATGATTGAGGCTGTCTCTGGGGAATAGTTCATCAATCGCACAAATATAAACAAGGCAGTTATGGTCAACAGGGAGCAGACGGTCACGATCGCACTGCCATTAACAAGATAGGGACCGGTTTTCGTCCTGTCCTTTGCCACTTCCCTGGTAATCAGAATCTTTAAGCCCGCTCCGGCAATGAATTGGGACATAAAAAACAGTGTAAGGGCCAGTGACAACTGGCCTAATTCATAAGCCCCCAGATAGCGAGCAATTAAGGCATACAGGACAAAGGTCGTAGCCCTGTTGACTACTTCGCTTGTTAATAATGAAGTGAAATTGCCTACCAGCCTGCTCACACTCTTGTACGACATAACCTGTCTTTTCACCATCCTCAACCGTCACTAGCATCCATGTTGCGTATGGCAATAACAAGGGCAGCAACGACCCATAATAACTGTATCTGTGGCCGGCTGTGGAACAGGTCAAAACACATATGCACCATCTGACCCACTATGGCTACCGTAAAGCCGAGAGCGAGCGGTGATAAAAGACGATCTTGAAGCTGCCAGCCCTGCCAGCCCCAACGTATGACCGCAAATAGAAATCCCAGGAACGTTACAAGGCCGATAATCCCGGTTTCCGCCCAGACTAAGAGAAATTTATTATGAACCGTACGGAGTATCCGTCCATCGATCTCCGCTTTGAAGTGCTGCTCGTACCAGAAGGTTTTCGTACCGATCAAAAAGTGGACCGGCTGAATTGTAGTCGAAGAGTAGCGCTGCTCGTACCAGATCGCATAGTTATTCGATCCGACTCCCAGCACTGGATTAGCTTCTATCACTTGGAGTGCCTGTTTCCACATAATGGATCGGGACTGGGCTGCGCCAAGATCGTCTCCAAAAAGCCTGTCAGTGATTGGCTTCCATAAAAGTAGAACCAGCACCATGCTGCTAGCAGCGATGACTAGCGGAACTCCTGGGGAAAGCCAGCCCCGAAAAAACGCAAACAAACAAAGAAGTGCGATGGATATAATGAAAGCAAGCCAGCCGCCTCTCGAGAAGGTAAGCAGCAGCGCTGCAGTACCCAGACCAAAGGCCAGCCCTGCTAGCCATTTATAGGGTGCCTTAAGTGTCGTTAATAGAACACTGAGGGTAGGCGCCAGTAGCAGCGTGAGGTAACTGGCTGCGGTGTTGGGTGATCCAATCGTGCCATAAACCCTTCCGGAAGCATCAATGCCGGCCATGATATGAGCAAACCTAACGCTGTGTCCGAGGATTCGCAGCCCGATCATCACTACACTTTCATACGCAAGCCCAGCCAGGAGTAACGTGACAACAAAAAGCAGATCTTGACGGTTTTGAACCGTTTTGATGATGTAGATGAACAGCAAAAAGGACTGCCCCAGCAAGAATATTTCAAACGCGGCAAGCCAGCGATCCTGCGCCACAGCCATCGAAAGCACGACGGCTGCAAGATATATAAGTAAAGGAAGGCTAGAAGGTAATAAGCGGGGAGAAGTGCTTTTTTGAATAAGGAGATCAATGAACCACAGAGCATATAGGCACACCAGGCAAAAACCGGTGATCGAGTAACTCAAACCTCCGGTAGCATTAAGTTCAACCGCATGGACATCGTAAAGTAGAGCTAAATCTAAATTCATAGGAAGCTCTAGAAGCAGGACCATTAATAGGAACTTCCGCAAATCGCCAGAGATAATAGCGATAAAGGGAAAGAGCGCGGCTAAGGCTAGAAAGGGTGCCCACCGCGAATTCCAGGCAAGGGCGATCAGCAAAAAGAAGCCAAGTGCCAAACCCAATGATACGGCGATGGACCACTGAATCACAGGAGTTTGGATCGTGGCTGATGTATGCCACCGTGCAGCCGCCAAAACCCAGAGACTCGGATTCCCCCGACGATTATCCTTCCGCAAGGTCATGATGGATAAATCCAAATTGGGCGACACATTTTGATCATCATATCAATCAACATAGCCCAATGATTTAAGGCGTTCGAATACTTGCTCCTCTGAAGCATTAGAATATTCTCCGCTAATCTCATCCCGTTCATAGTTGTACTCTTCCACATATTTGATGGCACGAGATTCTTTCAATTTTCTCGTCAACGCTTGCCACATCACCGATCCAACGCCGTATTCTGGAATAGGACAATCTGCCAGATACAAGAGGGTTGGAGCCACATCATTCGTGGTATAGGGATTGATGATCCCAAATCGGTCCAGGAAATGAAAAACGAATTCGAGCAGGGAGTTCTGAGACAACCCTCTGATATGACCCAGAAGATCATTGAAGATAGTATGTACAGCACCGGCGGCTACAACCCTCCCTCTTTGGATCCCCGGACCTGAATAAACGAAAATACCAAACGGATCATGCCGACCGGAGCCATCGGGCACTACTTTAAGATACCCATCAAGCTCCCGGCGCTGTCCGCCAACTTCAATATTTCGTCCTTGCCCCTTCCTCATCGTCTCATAGGTCAAACCTACTCTAATAGTTTTTGCGCCGTTTCCCCCCATTGGAGTAACATAATCGAACAGAGGCTCCTTACCATTGATTTTCAATCGTTTCAGGTCAGCAGTCACCCGCCAGGCAATCTCAGCAAGATAAATTGGCTTGGCGGTGTTCAAATCAGTCTTCCGATCTAGGTTGATCGAGAGATCGGTGAAGGAATTTGTGATTTCCCGCGTTGACCAATAAACTGCTGTTCGGCTGAAGTCAACGCTGTTATCATCATTGAACTCGAGATATCCCATATCATGCAGCAAGGCATTGATATCCATATAAACGCTCGGCACCTCACGGGGCATAAAACCGTGATCCGAAACAACCATAACAGTCCCATCCGGATCGAGTTCGTTTAGAAGAACACCTAAAACCGTGTCGAACTCCTCCCAGGCCTTGTCAATTGCATCGCCATATCGCTGAATATCCGCAACATCATACCCCCAGGCTTTCGGGTCGAATCGGTGTGGCTCACGGTATTGCCAGGTAACATGCTGAATCCCGTCAGTGGCATCCTCATAAACCATTGTTAGATCAGCCGGAAATTCGCGCATAAAGCGAGGCGCCACTGCGCCAATTCGCCTCAGATCCTTTATTGCTTCCTCTGGTGCTCGCACCAGGCGAAACTTCCCCATATCTGTTGTTGTCTCCAGGAAATCCGGGTCGGACTCAGATTCTTTGATCTCCGAGAGGATGTCCGTCAAGAACCCCTCCATTTCTACCGGGTAAACAGCTGGATCTTCCCGCATATGAGAAATCATATATCCATTGACCTTTTCCGGCTGATAAGCCAATAACCAGTTTATGACGCCGACCTTACGGCCCATCTGGTTGAGCATATTCCAGATGGCGGGAACCTGCCGGTCAAAACTCTTGAACAGTATCCTCTTATCCTTCTTCAATGGGTCGTGCTTAAAGAAGTCAGTTATTCCGTGCAGTTCGACCGGCGCACCCGTAGCAATCGTTGTCCAGATGATCGGAGAATGCATCCGGCCATAAGTATCCAGATATCCATAGCAACCGGATTCCATGAGGTTGTGAAGGTTCGGCATCCGCCCGGCTTTGACCAGCGGCATGATAACCCGCCAATCCCCCGCATCAGCGCCAACAAATAGGATTTGTGGATTCCCCGCTGGATTTAGACTTAAATTCGATTCAGGCTCGCTCAATACTGCGTTCCGAATCAAGAAATCCGTACGGGCGAAGAGGAAAGCTACCCCACCCCAAAGTACAATCAACCCCATCCAGCGCAAAACATCCTTTTGTGCCCACGTCACTGCGGTGTCCATTGCCGGTGACAAGGTCACAGCCAGCATGGTGGACAAAACTATAATTACTGCAGGTAATGCCAGAAGGGTTTTTGGATCCTTGATAATAAATTTAAGCCTGTCCCACCCAGCCGTTTTAGATAATAGGAAGCGCGAAAATACAGCCATCACAATGGGAGTAGAAAGGGCCAAACTACAAGAGAAAAGCAAGGCCCAGCGAGTGACCTGAACAAACCCTGGTTGTCTGAATAGTTCCCGGAAACAGAAGAATAAACCACCAGCAAACAGGATCACGACAAGCGCATAGAAAAACTGTGCGTGCAGTATTCTTCTGGCAAATTTAGCCGGGGGCAGGGCTAGTTCATTGGGCGACCTCAAACTCAAAGCCATACCAACGACCAGATACATAGCTGCCGCCAATTGCCCAACTAGCACAAAGAGCGATAGGAATGGGGAAAAGCTGACCAGAACGCAAAGAACAACAATGGTTAAGGCAACAAATACAGCTTTCCGATCATATTTTGCTAACGATGTCATAGCGTTATCTCCGGTTCAGATTTAAGTGCTTGTCTTTACCGCCTATTCCATCTTAGATGTGTGCGTGTAATAGTAATAACCATCCTTAAATTCGGCACGATTGATAACAACCCCGATAGGATGGGCTTGCATTTCTTTCATGGTACTGATCGCCAGTTGCACCGCTTCCTCGGAAGTTTTCGCGCGATTAACCACCAGGATCAAACCATCAACTTGACTGGCAAAAAGCTTTGCATCCGGAACTCCAAGAACAGCCGGAGCGTCAACCAGTACATAATCATACTGATTTGTCAGATCAGACATCATCGCTGACACTTTTTCGTTGTTTAGTAACGAGATGGGATCGGCCGGCAGCGGGCCACTGGTTATCACATCGATGCCCGAATCGGATGTCTGAAGGACCTGCTCCAGTTCCAGGTTATTTCCGAGATAATCGCTAAGACCAATATCATTGGAAACTTCGAAAATATTATGCTGTTTGGGCCGTCTTAAATCCCCGTCAATGACAACCACCTTCTTGCCAGCTTGTGCCATCGAGCAAGCCAGGTTAGCCACAATCGTTGATTTTCCTTCCTTCGGATCGGCACTAACGATCAGTAAAGAACGTAAGGAATTCCCGTTGCTTTGCAGCAATATGTTGCCACGGAGAATATGAAAAGATTGCGTTAAATGGCACGGACTATGGCCAGCACTCAATATGGTTTTATTGCTACCCACTTTCGGTATCTTACCTAATGTAGGCAGATTGGATGCCGCCTCTATTTGCTTTTCTTCATATAGTGTCTTGTCCAGATTCTCAAATAGGAAGGCCAGACCCATTCCGCCGACCAGCCCCATAAACGTGCCCAGGAACAAGATTAATGGCGGTGTTAAAACGGTTTTTTGGCTTGTTGTGATATTCTCGACAACGGATAGTGGGTTGTATTTGGAACCAAGATGCTCGCTTTCACCGATCACCATTTCTACCAGCAGTTCAGCTGCTTTTTGAGCAATTTCTGGATCCTGGTGTTCAACTAATATCTCAATAAGTTCCGTGTTCGGTAACACCTCTGCTTCGATGATCGGGCTTTCGCTTAAGTTCAACCGATGCCTTACTTCTTCTACCATTGCGGAACTGGAAGCAACGCGTGCAAAGGTTCGTGTGAGCCGATCAACATACAACATCTCCTCGTATGTCACATCCTCATTCCGGGAGGAGGCAACACGAAGGGTAGCGATAGCCTCGTATGAAGTGGGATAATAAGTTATACCAGTGAGGACAACCACCGTTGTTAACACAGCCGTGATCAGAATGACAACTTTTCTCCGCCAGATGATTGATAAATATTTTTTAAGTTCCATCTCATCACTCACTAGAGTTAGTTCAGAATAAGGGGGACACCCCTTCCCTGGTGAACTTTAAAAAACAAATTGACTCCATTTGGTAGAGTTGGTAAGACCAGAAACGGCCAATACTCGTTCTTTTTGATGACAACAATGATGGGGATCCTGGGTGGTTAATGTTTGATAATCTCTAAGCCGCCCAATAATATGCTCAACGACTAACCGTATGCGGATGAACATGGTATTGAAATCCTTATTTTCCACTGATCGTGGTTACTCATGCGGTTCCTTGCGGAGAATGGCCGCCAAAGTGAAGTTTTTCTCTAGGATAGGATAGCCAAAGTCAGCCATATCAGCTGCGTCTTTGGGTAAATAATCGGGTGTTTCGGAGCGATTGAAACAGCTTTTATCCTGGCTATGTCCTGGTTCGTCGGTGCGACGTCATCCATTTATTTCGAAATGAGTCTTCCGATCAAATGCACCACGTTATCAGGTCTGTCTTACCAAGGTTTGGAAGCGCTTTCTAACTTAGAACTTTCATCACATAATTAATGCCGGTGGTCTAATTACCACCGGAAATTTACCCACCATCAATAGGCCATAACTATTTCTGCAACATGTGTGACTATCTCTGGCGTAAGCTCGGCATACATCGGCAAGGACACAATCTTATCAGCACATTGTTCGGCGATCGGAAATTTTCCCCGCCTATACCCCAGTTCCCAATAAGCTGGCTGCAGATGAATCGGTATCGGGTAATGAACACCAGTATAAATTTGCATGTCAGCTAGATAGTCGCGCAACCCCTCTCTATCCTCAACCTGCACAACATACAAATGGAATACGTGTTCGGCAAAATCCGCTGTAAAAGGCGCTACGATCTGGCTACCTGCAAACAGCTGCGTGTACTGGTCAGCAAGCTGGCGCCGCACGGCATTCCATTCGTCTAGGTACGCCAGTTTGACCCGCAACACGGCCGCTTGTAATGAGTCCAGGCGATGATTAAAACCCTTCACATCATGGTGGTACTTGCGGTTCTGCCCTACATTACGTAGCATGCGGATGGTTTCGGCGACCTTCACGTCATTCGTAACGACGATCCCCGCGTCCCCAAAGGCACCCAGATTTTTTGCAGGGTAAAAACTGAATGCCGCAGCATCGCCAAGGGAGCCAACGCGTTCCCCTTTGTAAGTTGCGCCGTGAGCCTGGCAGGCATCTTCAATCACCTTCAAGCCATACTGGCTAGCGATCGCCAAAATAGGATCCATATCTGATGGCTGTCCATATAGATGAACAGGGATGATAGCCTTGGTATTGCTCGTAATCGCCTCTGACAACTCGTTGGGATCCATGTTGTAAGTCTGGGGATCGATATCAACCAATACCGGAGTTGCTCCCGTATAGGAAATGGCCAGCGCCGTGGCGATAAAGGTATTTGCAGCCGTAATCACCTCGTCACCTGGACCAATCCCGAATGCACGCAGTGTTAATTCGAGAGCCGAGGTGCCAGAATCAACTCCGATGGCATAACTTGTCTCACAATACGCAGCAAACGCCTCTTCGAACCTGGATACTTCGCTTCCCAATATGAACGCCGAATTGTGGATGACAGCGGCCATGGCCTCGTCTATTTCAGAGGCTAGTGCCTGATATTGTGGTTTAAGATCGATGAAAGGGACCTTCATGCTAATTTCTTTTATTATCATGCGACCTCCAAAATCGTTTACATTAATTGCATAGCATCGGATCAAACCTACTTCCTCTCACACAAGGGCAAATTTCCTATTCGCCGATAAGCTCCTCAGTCATTTCCAGCACTGGAATGGAAGGCTCATCATATTGAAGTTGGTATAGTTGGCCATCATTCTCTAAGGATAGCTGGGCAGCCTCAAGTATTTGAACAATGGTTAGCCCTTGCTCACCACAACTGATGGGTTTGCTAGATTTATCTAAAATACAATTGATGAAATGCCTGCATTCAATGCGCAGCGGCTCTGTAAACTTGATATGGGGAATAACTATATCGCCATACCGGTAATTACAGACAAATTCGCCAAAGGTCTCGGTAAATGATGGGTTTTCAACCCCCTTGTCATAAATCCTAATTTTTTCCTGGCTCTCAACATCATCATAGACAAGCATCTTTTGGCTGCCTACAATAGTTATCCGACGTACTTTGCAGGGATCAAGCCAACTCAAGTGCAGGTGGGCAGTCACTTTTCCCTCAAATTCCAGGTGCATATAGGCAATATCATGCAATTTTGGAAAAATTCGGTAATCACCAATTGCCTGGACAGTGAGCGGTGGATGATCGAGCAAAAAAAGCAAAATTGAAAGATCATGGGGTGCAAGGTCCCAAATTACATTTATGTCAGGTTGGAACAATCCTAGACTTGCTCGATCAGCTTTGATGTAATAGATTCGCCCAAGTTCTCCACTAGAAATAATTTCCTTCATTTTGCGCACTGCTGGATTGTATTCAAATGTGTGCCCGACCATGAGAGTTAACCGCTTCACTCGAGCCAATTCAATCAATTCCTTGGCATCTTGGCTGCAAAGAGTAATTGGTTTTTCTACGAACGTGTGCACAGAGTTTTCCAGACAGTCCTTAGCGATTTTAAAATGGGTCGCCGGCGGCGTAGCTATAGCCACCGCATCTAATCCCATGTCAAAAAAGGTTCGATAATCATCCGTGACTTCAACATGTGGGTAAAGGCCCTTAATACGATCTAGCTGTTTCCAATTGAGATCCGCAGCGGCCACATTCTCTACCTCAGGTATACCTACGAAATTACGTAACAGATTTGGTCCCCAATAACCACATCCAATGACTCCAATATTAAGCTGGTTCATAAAGTCCTCCAATATTCCGGATTATTTGCAAAGAAGCTGATCTCATCTTTAATCCCTCTGTCGATTTGTACCTTCGGCCTATATCCTAAAACAGTAGAAGCACGAGTGATGTCACAGACAATCCGGCTAGGCACATGATTGGTCCTGATGTGAATCGGATCCATTTCCTTCCCCGCTAATCGAATGATTTTCTCTGCAATCTCGTTGGTTGAATAACCTGACCCTGTTCCAATATTGAAGAGCTGAACAAAATCACCATCATCAGCAAGCGCCAGGCGTGTAGCCTCAACCACATCACTTACATTTACATAATCCCGAATGTCGTCTCCTTTACCTAAAATAACCGGCGGTTTCCCGGCCAAAACACAGCGAATAAAATTAGGTATGGCGCGCGGCGCTGTCTCAAACGATCCGTAAACTGTTGCATACCTCAAAATAGTGAGCGAAATCCCAGCCTGCTGAGCGAATAGTCGCAGGTAGTTCTCAGTTGCCAGTTTTCCTATGGCGTATGCTGTTTCTGGTCGAGGACAATCTGATTCCAATACCGGCATCCGAGGAGTGTGCCCATATACCATAATCGAACTCGCAAAACATATCCTTGAGACGGATGTAGGCAATTGACAGATAAAACGCGCCGTACCCAGCAGGTTAATTCTGATATCGTCGACTATCTCTTGCACGGAACCCTTCTCCTCCGGCATCACATAAGCCAGATGAACGACATAATCCAGGTCGCGAAAATCGGATTCCACGCACTCACCAGAAGATGGACACCAATACGGGTCACGTTTGATGAGGCGAGCGCGTGCTTGGGTATACGAATCAACAACCCCAGGACGCCATCCATGTTTTGAGGCAATCCCAGTCACTTCTGCGCCTCGATTCAGCAAGCTGGTAACAAGGTGAGAACCGATAAATCCGGTTGCACCAGTAACAAGCACTTTCTTCCCGGAAAAGAAATCGTCCACCCTTGCGAATGGTGCTGTATGCGCTCCGGACAACAAAGATTCGCCAAGCATCACCAGTTTTTTATCCGCTCCTGCTTCACCCAACTGGTCAAGTCATGATTTTGCGACGCTGTATATTGAATAGTCTGCTCAATGCCACGCTCGATATCGATGGTCGGCATAAAACCAAGGAGCCTGCGCGCTTTTGTGGTGTCTGCGAAATGACGTTGGACGTCTCCAGGCCGATCTTCATTCAGATAACGGGGCTCTATGTACCAGCATCCAAGCTTCTCAAGAATCAGATGGCAGATTTCCTCAATACTTACTTCTTGACCATAGGCAATGTTTATCGCATCACCAACCAAGTCATCACATTCAGCAGCCATGATGATACCCCTTGCAGTGTCCTCTACCCAGATGAAGTCACGAGTCTGCTTGCCAGACCCAAAGATCACCGGCTGTAGACCGGCCATTGCCCGTAAGACAAACTTAGGAATCACTTCAGCGCGACAGCCTTCAGATGGTTCGCGGGGTCCGTAGTTATTGAAAGGTCTCACAATCACTATAGGCAAACCATAGGTATGCCAGTATGCTAAAGCGTACAGCTCTCCGGCTGCTTTGCTCGCGCCGTATACAGTTGTGGGATTAAGCGGGTGCTCTTCATCCATAGGTACATAAAAAGCGCTGCCGTATGCTTCTGAAGATGATACATAGATAAATCGCTCAACATTGTTTTTATGCGCGGCTTGGCACATATTCAACGTGGCTGTTGTATTCGTTTCATGAACAAAGAACGGATCGTTTAGCGAGGTACGCAGGCAGGCAACCGCCATATGTAATACGACGTCAGCCCCCCTTGTAAGAAGGATCATCAACTCCTTATCTCTGACATCTGCCTTTTCAATATGAAGTAATCCATTATCAAGTAGATGCTCTATGTTTTCCCACTTTCCAGTTGAAAAGTCATCAATAAGGGTGACCTCGTTGTTATTAGAGATGAGCCTGTCCACGACGTGGCTGCCGATAAAACCCGCGCCTCCGGTCACTACAACATTCTTCCCACATAGCCTCATTACGTTACAGGTCCTTTAGCCGACATCTTATTCGGCCCCTTGTCCTGACAAAACAGCAGGGATTGTCAAAAGCAGAATCTTCAAATCCAATAATATCGATTGGTTTCTGATGTACTCAATGTCCATGCGGACCATGTTGTCAAAAGTGACATTGCTCCGCCCCTCCGTCTGCCAGAGACCGGTGAGTCCGGGCAAAGCAGAAAGCCGCTTAAAGTGCCAGGGTTTGTAAAGTTCAACTGAATAGGGTACGTCAGGACGTGGACCCACCAGGCTCATTTCCCCACGGATGACGTTGGCGAGCTGGGGCAATTCATCCAAACTTGTCTTTCGAAGAAGCTTTCCAAATCGTGTGATGCGTGGGTCATTGACCAGCTTACATGTTGAAGTATCACCTCCTTGTAGAGCTGTCATCCCTCGAGTGTCATTGCTAATGAATGCTTTAATATATGCCTGATGTAAGGAAGAATCAGCATCATGAACCATAGTCCGGAATTTATAACAAGTGAAATTGGTTATTTCCCAAATAGTTTTCCCACCATGAGTCTTTCGCTTTGTCCCGACGCGAGTCTGGTTAAAAAAAGCTGGTCCCGACGAATCCAAACAGACTAGTGTTGAGATCAGGAGAAACAGAGGAGCCAATATGATCAAAAGAGGAATTGTGATTATCAAATCTAGGATGCGCTTTTCGTAGTAGTAAAGGGTGCTCTCCCTGGACTCCGCTTCGATCAACAAGTGACATCCCTCTTTGGTCAAAGCCACTTTTAATCCTGGATTCACGATCTACCCCTTCCCAATTCCCCAGACTAACATCTTATAGAGGAACTATTCAGATGTGGCACATTCTGGATGATTACTGTGCCCCCTAAAACCTAGTTTGGCCTTTAAGGTTTGTGGCACCTTTATTTAATTTCTCTATTAGATTCAGGAGCAAGGCTCCGCCCTTCCGACATAGACCCGATAATCTAAATTGCTTGGATCGCTCTTTAGCTATCAAATGCTAGCCCCAGATCTAGGCCTTACTTATGATGTCCCGAAAGACGACTACATTGCGTAGGTGGGACTTTGTCTTAGTTTTCAAGTCATCTAAAATAAAAAATTGCCGGTCTGGACTGGTCCTCTGACCATACTAGAGGGGAACATTCAAGGGATCAGCCAGAAAACTGTCATATTTATTTATTCGGGTTACTTACAACTATTAAGATGGTTGAACGCTGGCTTTAATGGATAGTTGTTTTTTTCAATTATGTTGATTCAATGATTTAAAATTAACATAGATCAATTGATCCCATTGGATAATTAACCCTGGAATATTCCTGCTCAATGCCCATTCCTAACGATCTTCCCTTTAGACCGTTCCCGATCTCAAATAAAGGGCTGTATTACCCGGAATTCATACTGACGCAAAAAAATATTAAACTGAACAGAAAATATTTAGACGGGACTTTTGCCTGTGCATCGTTGCCCCCAAGCTTCCCATTCACAATAATAATTTCCCATACTAATATTATACACATCGTGTCAATACCTAAAGATTTAATATTACAAGTGGAATTTACCCTTAGATGAAGAGAAAGAACATCATTTGTGAAGACGGCTTGCGGTGGGTAGGAAAGAGAGTTACCATGTTTCCTGTTTCCTTTAATCACTTGGTCAGGGGTTCGAGTCCCTTATGGCCCATTATCCTTATAGAGAATCCAGGTTTTTCCTGGATTTTTTGCTTCATACGAGAGAATTGGCGTCAAATACCAGAGTGTTGGTTTCTAATCCACTATTTTTAGCGACTGTTGGCTCGCGGCTTTTTATCTTTTGTTTAGAGCTGTGCCGGCTGTCAAGTCAGCTCTGACATACGTCTTTTAGCTTGTAGACAAAATAACTAAAAGTGGCGCAATAGACCACATGACAAATAAACGAAAACAATTACTCAAGCCAGAAGAATACGAAAAACTTTTTCTGGCCTTCACCAAATGTAAAGATGGTGAGATGCGAACCAAAATCCAAGCGGTTAGGCTTTATGGGAATAATGTGCCGGTAGCAGCGATCACCAACCTATCCGGATTGCCACGTCGAACGATTAATCGCTGGTATAGCCGTTACTGGAGAGTAGGCCTCAATGGATTCGTTGACAATCGTCGGGGTGGCAATAATTCATACCTCACCGATGAACAGATAGAGGATTTAGCCAGCAAGCTAAACCGGTACCGTCCAGTTGACTTGCTTGGCCTGGAAAAGGTGGCCACAGCTGATGGGCTGTTCTGGAGTGTGCCCGACCTGCGGCAAGCGGTGAAACAATGGTATGGTGTTGAATACAAAACAGC